>Ga0209515_10001927_pt1 | contig 33160 bp, 30 predicted proteins | sample Subgroupgradi54m_FD_187454 | JGI IMG/M metagenome (GOLD analysis project Ga0209515, IMG submission 187454) | Subsurface groundwater microbial communities from S. Glens Falls, New York, USA - GMW60B uncontaminated upgradient, 5.4 m (SPAdes)... ... | reverse complement strand
GATGGCGGAACGACTGTTGGAGAAGAAGGGCGTTCAGGCGGAAAAGGTGATGGTGGATCAAAATCCCGCGCGCCGCGAGGAGATGGTTCGACTCACGGGCCGGACCAGCGTGCCGCAGATTTTCATCGGTACGGCGCATGTCGGGGGATACACGGAGTTGGCGGGGCTGGAGCGAGCCGGGCAGCTGGATACGTTGCTGAATTCGTGAGCCGCTTACGATATACAGCCAAATAACATTAGCGAGGGTAGAGACGGTGGAGCAAAATCAGCAAGAGAATATTGTTTTCAATATCGAGAAGATTTACATCAAGGATATTTCCTACGAGGCACCCAGCGTGCCGTCGGCATTTATCCAGGCGCAGAATGCCGCCGCGGAAATCGGCATTCAGCTCGGTGTCGAGCACGGAACGCTCAATCCGGAGCAGGGCATATACGAGGTGGCGCTGACCGTGACGGCAACCGCCAAGCGCGAGGACAAGAACCTCTTTCTTGTCGAAGTGAAGCAGGCGGGGATTTTTCGCATCAGTGGCGTCGAGGGCGATACGCTGCAGCGGGTGCTTGAGATCAGTTGCGCTTACGTGTTGTTACCATTCGTGCGCGAAACGATCAATGATCTTGTCGGCAAGGGCGGGTTCCCGCAGTTGTTGATTAACCCGATAAACTTCGAGTCGATGTACGAACAGAAACAGGCCGCTCAGGCGAACCCACCGAGCATCAATTGAAGTCTGTTTATCACGCCTGCAGCGAAGCGACAGCGCGATGAGGCAGAAGTCGGTTCAGCGCGACGCGCATACTTTTTTCGTCGAATACCCGCTCTGACACTGATTGAATTCGGGCAGCGTCAAGGAACAAGATGACTTCCGAAAAAAAATATCCCGTTACCGTGCTCGGGGCCGGATCCTGGGGCACGGCGCTGGCGCTGTTGCTCGCGCGCAATGGGCGTAGCGTGCTGCTCTGGGGTCATGAGGCGGTCCAGCAGGAACGCCTGGAACGCGAACGTCAGAACCGCGCCTATCTTCCGGACATAATTTTTCCCACGAATATCCAGGTACATGCCTCGTTCCTCGAGGCCGTGAAGTCCGTATCGCGTTTCCTGATTGCCGTTCCCAGTCATGCTTTCCGCGTCACGCTCGCCGCGCTTCGGCCGCTGGTGCCCAATGACGCTATCCTGGCCTGGGCAACCAAGGGTCTTGAGCCGGGTAGCGGCAAACTGCTGAGTCAGGTAGCGATCGAAGTGTTAGGCAGCCAGCATGCCCTCGCCGTGATATCCGGGCCGACATTTGCGCGTGAAGTGGCGCTCAACATGCCTACGGCGCTGACCGTGGCATCGGAAAACGAGAAAGCGGCGGAAGAAGTGGCTTCGTGGCTGCGCAACGAGCGCGTGCGCGTGTACACCAGTCGCGACGTGGCGGGCGTGCAGCTGGGCGGAGCGATCAAGAACGTCATGGCCATCGCTGCCGGCATCAGCGATGGGCTCGGGTTCGGTGCGAACGCCCGTGCCGCGCTCATTACGCGCGGGCTGGCCGAGCTCACGCGCCTCGGTATCGCCATGGGCGGACAAAAGGAAACCTTCATGGGCCTGGCCGGTGCCGGCGACCTGATCCTGACCTGCACCGATAACTCATCACGCAACCGCCGCGTCGGCCTGGCGCTGGGGCAGGGGCGCAAGCTTCCCGAAATACTGGCAGATCTGGGTCAGGAAGCGGAAGGGGTGGCCACTTCGCGCGAGCTTTATCAGCTCGCGAAAAAAATCAACGTGGAACTGCCCATCACCGAGCAAGTGTATCGTGTGTTATACGAAAATCTCCCGCCCCAGGCCGCCGTGGAAGCCTTGCTTAAACGCGGACCCCGGCAGGAATAAGTTATTCCCCGTCGCTGAATCCCTGTTGCCGCCAGGCCTCATAGACCACCACCGCCACCACGTTGGACAGATTCAGGCTGCGATTGCCTGGCAGCAGCGGCAGCCGCAGGCGGTGTTCCTCCGGGAGAGTGTCGAGCAGAATCTGTGGCAGTCCACGCGTTTCGGGCCCGAAGAGCAGGGCATCGTGTTCCTGGTATGGCATCTCCGTGTAAAACCGCCGTGCGCGGGTGGAAAAAGCGAGCAGTCGCTGCGGCTTCACGCTTTCATGAAAAGCTTCATAGCTGGAGTAAGTCCGAACGTCCGCCCACTCACGGTAATCCAGACCCGCGCGCCGCAGCGCTTTATCTTCCAGCTTGAACCCGAGCGGCTCGATAAGATGCAGACGCGCTCCGGTATTGGCACACAGACGCATGATGTTCCCGGTGTTGGGTGGAATTTCGGGCTGATAGAGCACGACATGAAACATGGCTTGGCACTCTTTAATAGATGTGTAATCTGGTGTTTCGCCCGAGATTGTATATAAGTAGGTAGGAAGCTGGCACGTCCCGCTAGCAGCCACTCAGGGAGGAGTATGGCAGTGATAAAAGGAAAAACGCTCAGCCTGCCCACCGTGCACGTCAGTTCCCTGTTGTTCATCTGCGCCCTGTTTCCCGCCCTCCTGTTCAAGGGCCCGCAAATAGAATTTTTTGCCGTCACCCAGATTCTGCTGGTGATGTGGCTGGGCTGGGTCGTCCTGCAATCCCATGGTTCGGGCCTGTCCGTCCCCAAAACGGCGTTGGCGCTGTGTCTGACGCTGTTCTGGTTGTGGCTGGCCATTTCGCTGTCTTGGAGTCTCGCGCCCAGTATCAGCGTGATCAACTTCTGGTGGGTCGGCAGTCTGGCGCTGGTTTTCTGGCTTTATACCCTGACACCCGACCGTGACGCACTCTGGTCGCATGCGGCTGCCATCATATTGGTTTTGGGGATTGTGCTGGCGCTGATGGGGGTTCATCAGGTGCTCGTGCTCGAGCAACAGGCGCGATCCATTTTTGAAACCCGCAATACTCACGCCGCCTTTCTGAATCTAGTGGCTGTGCCGGCGTCAGCGTATTTTCTGCTGCTGATGGCGGACAAGGGCGCTCCCCGTCATTTCCCCGGTTTGCTGGGGGTAGTCTTGTACATTCTGTTTTTCGCTATTTTCATAACCGCGAGCCGCGGCGCCACCCTGAGTCTCTTTTTGAGCATGGGTGTTTTAGTGGCGCTCAGCATGCGCATCCTGCCGAAGCGTGGAGTCGTCGTGCTGCTGCTATTGATGGTGGCAGCCTATTTGTCCACCAAGGTTTCACACGGAGAACTGGGCGCGCGCCTTCCACAGCTGATGCACGATTCCGGCCGCTGGGTCATATGGCAATCTTCCTGGGATCTGTTGCAGGCTTCGCCGTGGCACGGCATTGGCTTGGGGCTTTATTACCTGGCTTTCCCGCCGTACCGCAATCCCGTGGACAATTCCGGCGGATTCTTCGCGCATAACGATTATCTGCAAATCTGGATCGAGACCGGTCTCCCGGGGCTGCTGCTCCTGCTGGCGGTGCTGTTTGCCGCGCTATGGCTTCTGGCGCGCAGCTTGTCCGTGAAGTCCATGAGCAAGAGCGCCCGGATCGAACTGACCGGTCTTTTTTGTGGATTACTGGCGGTGGCGGGTCAGAGTTTTGTCGATTTCAATCTCTACATTCTGTCTATCATGATGATATCGGGTTTGGTGATGGGACGTTTCCACCAGATTGCAAACCGCGAGCTGAAACCTGCTTCGATGCGGATTCGTTTTTCTCATCTCGTTGGCAAACAGGCCTTTCCCGTGATCGTGGTGCTTCTGCTGCTTCTTCCCGCGCTGTATTTTGTGTCGCTGGGACTGGCCAATTCCTATTATGACAAGGCGCTCGCGCAGTCACGGGAAGGGAAACTGCAGGAAGCCGACAAGGGCCTCGCCACGGCGGAACGCCTGACCCCGGCGGATGACCGTATGCTTATCGCGCACGCGGATTTGTACCGGCATGCGATCACGTTGTTACCGCCGGATGCCGAAGGCAGCAAAAAGCTGCTGTACCAAGACGCACTCAAATTTCTGGACCGGGCACAACACGTCAACTCCCTGCGCGGGCTGACCTACGTTATTCGTGGACGGCTTTACCAGCAGAATCCCGCCCTGGCGGGCGATAATGGTTACGACCTTGCCACCGATGCCTTCCGTCGCGCCTTGGCGCTCAACCCCAAAATGTTCCAGGGCCGCATGGATTACGCCGCCATCATGCTACAGCGCGGCAACAAGGATGAAGCCCTGCAGATATTGGACGAGGGCTTGATATACGTATATTACGACATGCCGGACCTGATCCCGTTTTACTCTCTGGCGGCCAAGCTCAAACGGGAGCTTGGCAGAGAGGGAGACGCCAAGATGCTCGACGACAAGGTCCAATATCTGGAAAAGCAGGCCGCCGCGAGTTATTACCTGCGTGGATACTAACCTGCATTGATTTATCTTCTCCGGCCGGCTTGTCGTAACGGCTGGCTCGGTATTTGCTTGTATTTCCGAGATATCAGGCGCTTCCGCACAAGCAGGAAGAGTCTGTTCGGCTGCGGTTGAAAAGGCCTGAAGCGTCGGTTTTTTCGACTATATTGGGGTAAGTCCAGTCTTTTCAGCATATTAGGCCGCCCGCTTCATGCCCGGGATGAGGAGCGGCCCGACGGGGAGTCACCATGGCAACGATAACCGAAATGAAACCTAAAAAGATTCGCATCGGCGATCTGCTGATTGCGAATAAAGTCATTTCGCAGGAGCAGCTGAATACGGCGCTGGCGGACCAGAAAAAAAGCGGCCGCAAGCTCGGGCGCGTGCTTATCGATAACGGGTTTATCTCCGAAGAGCAGTTGCTGACCTTTCTCTCGCAGCAGCTCAATATTCCTTATATCGATCTGCGGCGCTATCACTACAAGCCCGAAGTCGTACGTCTGATTCCGGAGACACATGCCCGGCGTTTCCGTGCCATCGCGCTGGAAGACAGTCGCGAGAGCCTGCTCGTGGGCATGGCCGATCCCACCGATATTTTTGCATACGATGAGTTGTCGCGCGTGCTGCGGCGCCCGCTGCGCTTTGCCGTAGTCAAGGAATCCGAGCTGCTCAAGACCATTGACCAGGTTTACCGGCGCACGGAGGAAATCAGCGATCTGGCGCAAGAGCTCCAGCAGGAATTGACGGCGCAGGGCGGAGTCGATTTGGCGGCCTTGGCCGAGGCCGAGGGCCTCACTGACGCCCCGGTCGTCAAGCTTTTGCAAAGCATGTTCGAGGACGCCATACAGGTGAACGCCTCCGACATCCATATCGAGCCGGACGAAAAGGAACTGCGTATCCGTTTTCGCCTCGACGGCGTGCTGCGTGTGCAGACCATCGCCGACCGGCGTATCGCGAGCGCGCTGGTGTCGCGCGTGAAACTCATGGCGAACCTCGATATTTCGGAGAAGCGCCTGCCGCAGGACGGCCGCACCAACGTGCGCATCCGCGACAGAAGCATCGACGTGCGTGTCTCGACCATGCCGGTGCAGTTCGGCGAATCGGTGGTCATGCGTCTGCTCAATCCCTTTGCCGGCGTGTTCAACCTCGAGCAGGTGGGCATGCCGAAGAACGTTCTCGAGCGTTTCCGCCGCATGATTCACAACCCCAACGGCATGGTACTGGTCACCGGCCCCACGGGCAGCGGCAAGACGACAACACTCTACGGCGCGCTCAAGGAACTCAACCGCCCCGAATTCAAGATTCTGACCGCCGAAGATCCCGTGGAATACCGGCTCCCCGGCATCAACCAGGTCCAGATCAATACCAAGATCGAACTGTCATTCGCCCGCGTGTTGCGGTCCATGCTGCGTCAGGACCCGGACATCATTCTCGTGGGCGAAATGCGCGATCAGGAAACCGCGGAAATCGGCATGCGCGCGGCGATGACCGGTCACCTGGTGCTGTCGACCCTGCACACCAACGACGCGGTTTCCACCGCGCTGCGTCTCATCGACATGGGGGTGGCGCCGTACATGGTCGCCGCCTCGCTGCGCGCCATCGTTTCGCAGCGTCTGGTGCGTCGCATCTGCGAATCGTGCGCGGAGCCCTTTGAGCTTCCCGCCGCGCAGATGGCGATTGTCCGTGTCGAGGCCGGGGACAAGGCCGACCAGCTGAAGTTCAAGCGTGGACGCGGATGCAGTCACTGCAACGGGTCCGGTTATCAGGGACGGATAGGCGTGTTCGAATATCTGGAGATGGATAACGCGCTGGTGGAGGCGCTGCATTCGGGCGATCCCCTCAAGTTCTCCGCTGTCGCCAAGGCCCAGCCGGGATACCAGTCGTTGCGCCGCAGCGCCATCATCCTCGCCGCCCAGGGCCAGACCACCATGGACCAGGTGGTGCGCGCCACTTACTCCTTGGAGGAATAGTTTTATGTCAGGACGAGCGAAGTAGGGCTACATTTATGCCACTGTTTCAATACAAGGGGCGCAATCAGCGCGGTGAGGCGGTGCGGGGGCATCTCGACGCTGCTTCGCCGGACGCCGTCGCCGCCCAACTGCTGAACAGCGGCGTTATTCCGATCGACATCATCATCGCCAAGGCGCGCGCCGATGTCTTCGGCGCCTTGCGGGCGCGTCTGGCGGCCGGCACTAAAATTTCTCTCACGGACCTCGCTCTCTTCAGCCGGCAGATGTACACCCTGCTCAAGGCCGGCGTGCCGATCATGCAGGCGCTGCGGGGGTTGCGCGAGTCCACGCAGAATCCGGCGTTGGCCAAGGTTATTGGGAACCTCAATGAGAGTCTCGATACCGGCCTGGACCTCAACAGCGCCATGCGGCGCCATCCACAGGTATTTTCATCGCTGTACGTGAACCTGGTCCAGGTGGGTGAGACCACGGGCAGTCTGCAGGAAGTATTTTTACAACTCACCGGTTATCTCGAACGCGAGAAGGACACCCGCGACCAGATCAAGTCGGCGACGCGTTACCCCACTTTCGTCGTGGCCGCTATTTTCATCGCCATCTTCATTATCAATCTCTTTGTGATACCGACGTTCGCCAGAGTTTACGCCGGGTTCAAAATCGAGTTGCCGCTCGCGACCAAGATTCTCATCGCCACGTCCAATTTCACCGTCGCTTATTGGCCGGTAATCCTGATGACGGTGTTCGTCGTGGTCTTCTATGCCCGCTACTATGTCCGGACAACGGATGGCCGCTATCGTTGGGACAAATTCAAGCTCGGTATCCCGGTGGTCGGGCCAGTTATTTATAAGGCCACCCTCGGCCGGTTTACCCGCGCGCTTGCGGTAATGATGAAATCCGGCGTGCCGCTGGTACAGGGCATGACGGTGGTCAGCCGGGCGGTGGACAACGACTACATCAGCGAACGTATCGTACAGATGCGCGATGGGATCGAACGTGGCGAAACCATCGCGCGCACCGCGGCGGCGACCGGCATGTTTCCGCCGCTGGTGATCCAGATGATTTCGGTGGGCGAGGATACCGGTTCGGTGGACGAACTCATGTTCAATGTGGCGGATTTTTACGACCGCGAAGTGGATTACGACATCCGCAACCTGAGCACCGCCATTCAACCGATCCTGATCGTGTTTCTGGCGATCATGGTGTTCATCCTGGCGCTGGGCGTGTTCCTGCCGATGTGGGACCTCGTCCAGGTGGCGCGTAAAAGTTAGACGTGACGCGGCATATGCCCGGATCTGAGAACCTAGACAAGGTTAGAAGCGTAACCTACTGTATTTTCATAGGCTGCCGTGTTTCAGCAGGAAGGAATTCATTGTGAGCCGGGAAAGCCAGGACCCATCGGGTCGGGGGTGTATAAGGCACTGTCATCGCGGCTTTTCCCTGCTCGAATTGGTCATTGTCATCGTGATCATTTCGGTGCTGCTGGTGCTGGCGATTTCGCGTCTGCTGGCCCTGCAGGTGGATGCCGAACGGGTGACGATGGAGACGGTAGCCGGGACCCTGCGCAGCGCTATTGGCATGAAGGTTGCAGAAAGTATTGTCAAATCGAAGGTCGCCGACCTTCAGGCCCTCGAGGGCAGCAACCCCATGGCCCTGCTGGCGGAGACGCCGCATAACTATCTGGGCGAGCGCGATGGCGTGGACCCGGCGACGCTCGAAGACGGCAACTGGTATTTCGACAAGCGGGAGAAGACGCTTGTTTATTTGGTCCGCAACAAGGGTTTTTTTACCGGCGGACCGCCCATGCCCCCGCGGGCGCGGTTCGCGGTGCGGCTGGTCTATAGTGATAAAAACGGGAACGGTGCGTTTGACCGGGGAACCGATGCAGTTGAGGGCTTACGCCTCAGTCCCGTGGAAACTTATTCCTGGTCCCGATACTGATATCGGGCCGGTAACGATGGATGGCGGCAGGTGATGATCCGGCTGCCACGGAGCGGTAGAGCAATTTAATTTTTTTTAATGCAGGAGATAAATCATGTCTAAGCAGCAAAGCGGTTTCACTCTCGTCGAACTGGTTATTGTTATCGTCATCCTCGGCCTGTTGGCGGCTTCGGCCTTGCCGCGGTTCATTAATATCACCGCGGATGCGCGCATCGCGAGTGTTAACGGCGTGGCGGGCGGTTTGCGTTCAGCCGCATCCTTGGCTCGCGCGCAGGTCATGGTCAGCGGTAGCAACGCAGGCAACCTCAGCATGGATGGTGTGACCGTGTTGGTGAACGCTTCGGGTTATCCGACTGCCGCCACCGGCGGGATCGAAACGGCCATGCAGGGAACGGACGGTTTTACGATTACCCATGCCTCGCCCAGTTCCGTCTTCCAGCCTACGAATGGCGGCAACAGCACATGCCGGGCGACGTACAACGCCAATACCGGCACCGTCACGGCTCTCTCAGCCGGGTGTGTATAGATTTTGTTTCAGCAATTTCAGTCAACACGGAGAAATAGCATGCGCGCAAGACAAAGCGGTTTTACTTTGATCGAGCTGGTCATTGTCATCGTTATCCTCGGCCTATTGGCGGCCACGGCCCTGCCGCGGTTCATCAACATCACCACGGACGCGCGCCTCGCGAGCGTTCAAGGCGTGGCGGGCGGTCTGCGCGGCGCGGCTTCGCTTGCCAGGGCCCAGCTGTTGGTCCAAGGCAGCGGCGGCGTTGGTTGCGGCGCTGTCAACAATACCGTCTGCATGGACGGTTTGGCGGTGACGGTGGCCAGCACTGGCTTTCCAAGCGGTGTTGCGATCGGTATTGGCAGGGCGATGCAGAGTACGGATGGCTACAATGTCACCTACGCAACTGATACGGCGACTTTCCAGCCAGCCAACGGCGGTAACAGCAATTGCCAGGCGCTCTATGGCACGGACGGCACGGTGCTGGTTACCTCAACGGGATGTTAAGTGGCAAGTTATATAGTGCGAACAGAAAATAGTTTTATCTCCTGAAAACAGGCTGACCGATAGACACGGTCGCTTGTGAAGACCGGCGCAACCTGACGAGAGGTTGTCTGCAAGCCCGGTGAAACCGCAAAGCATGGGGGCGCTGGCATGGAGTCAGCGCCCTATTTTTTTAGGTGCGAGAAATGACGAGGATTTCCAGCGTCCGGTCAACCACCGAAAACGGCTTCACGCTCGTGGAGCTGGCGGTCATTATTTTGCTCGTGGGCATACTCGCGTTTGTCGCGATTCCGCGGTTTTCAGGCCCGAGCCTGCGGGTAGACGCGCAGGCCGAGCAGCTCGCGTCCGATATCCGTTATACCCAGACGCTGGCCATGACCCGCGGCGACCGTTTTCGCATCAATCTGACCGCCATGGGCTACCAGATCACCAGCAGCAGCGGCGCCAATACCGTGGTCCACCCCGGCACGGGTTCCACCAATCCCGTCGTTCTCAATGGGGTGACGCTCGGCGGATGGAGCCCGCCGCTCACCAACGATTATGTCGCTTTCGATGGCCGCGGTGTCCCCTATGTGCTTTTTACCAGCAGTACCGGGCTGGCCGCGAACGCCACGATTACTTTGTCGGGAGGAGGTTACGCGCGCAACCTTGTGATTTCACCGGAAACCGGAAGAGTGGTGCTGCAATGAAACGCCACCCGGCTATTCCAACGCATTGCGCTCATCAGGCCGGCGTCACGCTGGTCGAGCTGATCGCGTTTATCGCGGTGGTGGCGCTGCTGGCGACCGGTCTCATCGCTGCGTTTACCTCGTCCATGAAAGATACCCCGGTATCCGGAGACGTTTCCCAGGCCTTGCAGCTCGCACAGGAACGCATGGAGCTGATTCTCGCGTACAAGAAATCAAAAGGCTTCGCTGCCGTGATCGATCCTTGCACGCTGGCCTCACCGCCCGTGCAATGTACCAGCCCGGCCGGATTCGGTGTGACAACACCGGCGACCATTATCAATAACTGGAACGGCAGCAACGAGTTCAAGGAAATCAGAGTGGATGCTGCCGGGCCGCAATCGTTAACGATAAGGCTGACGGCGATAGTAGCGAGTTACTGATATGCGCACAGCACACCCATTTCGGCGATGGCATTCAGGCGGGACGAAGCGCTATGCCGGCTTCAGCCTCGTGGAATTGATCCTGGTCGTGGTGCTGACGGCGATCCTGGCGGCGGTCGGCTCGCAGATGCTGGGCAAGAGCCTGCAGTCGTTTGTCTTCGGCAAGGAGGTGAGCAAGGGCGACTCGCAGGCGCGCGTGGCGCTCGAGCGGCTGACGCGCGAGCTGCGCATGGTCAGTGCGCCGGCGAATCTCGTCATCGTTCCGGCGACCGCCATCACCTTCAGCGATACCGAGGGAAACACCGTGAATTATTCACTCGCCGGCGGCAAGCTGATGCGCAATGCTCAGGTGCTGGCCGACGACGTCAACAATTTGCAGTTCGCCTATCTGCGCAGCGACGGCAACACGGTCGCCGCCACCGCCGCGCAGGTTTATTTCATCACCGCGTCGGTGGCGGTCAAGCGCGGCACTCTCGCCACCGACATCACCAGCCTGCGCGCCACCGTACATCCGAGGAATTTCCCGTGAATCGGCCCGGCACCGGCCATCGAGGCGCTCCACACGCACAGCGCGGTTTTCTGTTGATGACGGCGGTGATCCTGATCGTCACGGTGGCGCTGCTCGCTACCGTGATCACTTTTCTGTCTACGGGAAATGTGCTGTCGAGCGCAGGCCATGCCAACTCGGTCCAGGCGCTGTTCCTCGCCGATAGCGGGATTGAATTCGAGCAACTTCGGCTGGCGCAGAATCTCGACTGGTATCGCAGCACGTCGGACCCCATGCCCAGCGCCACACGGAACCTCGGCGCCGGGACCTTCACGGTATATTCCAATCTGCCGGCGACCATGCTGCGTCGGCGTATCCCGTCCAACGTCTCTACCGCCGACATCTGCGTCTATACAATCGACCGCTTCCCGACCGTCGGCAACGTGCAGATTGAGGACGACATCACTGGCACCGCCGAATTTGTGCATTACACCGGCACCACCGCCAGCTCGGCCACCTGCGGCAATCGTCCGGCACTCACGGGAATTACTCCCACGCCCACGGGCCGCGATTTCGCGATCGGGCTTGTTTCCGGCACGGCCGGACCGCACGCGCGTGACAGCCGTGTCTATCCAGTCACGACACTGATGGATAACCTGGCGGTTTCGGTTGCTTGCGTGGCGCCGGCGCAATTGCGCATCGCCGATCACCCGAAGTTTCTGAGTGCCGGGACCATCAGTCTGGACGATGGTACCGGTTTGAATGCCGAGGAGATCGCCTACGCCAACTCAAGCCGCGCGGGGGGCGTGATGACGCTCAAGAATCTGCGTCGCCTGCTTGTAACCAATTGCCCCGGGTGGGTGGTTGGTGCACCGGTCACGCCGTTGCTGGTGGACAGCGCGTTTCCGGACTTTGAGGCAGAAATCGTTTCGCAGGGGGCGGTAGACGTAACGACGCGCGTGGAGCGCAAAACGGTTCAACGCTAGCAACAGCGCTTGCTGAAGGCAGGGTATTTCAATGAACAGACGATTAATCCAAGGCTTGCTGGGCTTCCTGATGATGTCAGGTTTGATTCCGGCGTATGCCACCCAGACCTTTACCATCACGCAAACCAGCCCCGCGGCGGGTACTGCAGTTGACATGGGCACGACCCAGGCCGTTACGTTTCAGGTGGCGAATAACAACACCGCGCCGGACAACGGGCAACGTATTTATCTGATGCGGTTTCGTACGACCAGCCCCACCTATTTTTCCAGTGCGACCACCGCGCCGGCCGGATGGAAGCTCAACACCGCGATCGGCGCCACGACGACCAGCATCACGTTTCAGGCCTTGACGTGGAACGACGCGATCGCGGTGGGCACCCCGGTTAATTTTACCGTCGCGATCAAATTGCGAACCAACACCGGCGACTACACCGAGACCATGCGCGATGCACGCGCCACGTACACGAACAACACAACTCCCCTGGCCCAGGTTGGCAGCCGTATCACCAGGACCAGCCCCGCTAATCTCGCCGTGAAATCTCTTGCTATCACCTCGTTCCAGACGACCGATCTCGCAGGCGTTCCGACATCCACCATCAACGCCGGCGTTGGATTCAAACTGGTGATGACGGTGAAAAACCTGTCGACCACGAATACCGCGAGCGTTATCCAGACCAATCCCATTCAGCCCACCCAAAACAAGTTTGGTACCTGGAAGACCGTCCCGCTGCCCGCCACGCCCAATTGGACCGGCACCGTTTATAACCCCAATCCTTTGACGCTGGCGCCCGGGGCTTCCGGGACGATTACCTTTACCTACGGCACAGACATCGCCGACAGTGGCACGGTGTCTTTTACGGCCATAGCCAGAACCACCAGCGGCACCACCATGACATCGCGCTCCTTGGATTCCAATACCCTGAGCGTGAGCCCGCTGAACGCGAGTATTGCCGTGACCCCCGCCTGTATTTTCTCGGGTGGCACCGCCACCTTCACCATGACGGTGACGAACAACGGCGCCGCCGTGATCAACCTCGTACCATCGGGGCCGGCACGCTTCGGAACCGCCGTCATCGGCGCTTTCAGTGCCCCAACCTATACGTCCACATGTCCCGCCAGCCTCGCCGGCGGTGGCGCAAAGTGCGACATCATCTGGACCGCACCGGTGACCGGAACGGTGGATGCGGTGAATCCGAAACCGAATTTCTGGGTGCAGGGCAGCGTCAGCGCTAATGCCGGCTTGATTGCGTCGCCAGTGGTTACTTCCAACACGGTGGATGTGGATGACTATGTCGTGAGTGTCGCTCCTGCCAGCACCAATGCCTCCAGCACGAACGAGGAACTGACCTGGACGGTGACGAATCGTGGCTGCGCCAATGTGAACTCGGTCGCGATTACGGTACCGGCCGGCTGGACCTTCGGAGGCGACGCATACTCGCTGGTCACCGACACCACCCTGGCGGACATCGAAACCTGGACCGTATCGGGCACCACCTTCACCGCGCCCCTGAACAACGCCCCGCTCGCGGACCCGGGGCGCATGCCGCTCGATCAGGACGGACAGTTTATGCTGGTGTTCGCGGCAACGCCGACCGTCACCGGCAACAGCAACTTTACCGTGCGGGTGACCGACGAGAACGGCACGTTTATAGATAAAACGACGACAGTCCCAGTCAATGCGCCCGCGCCCGGCGGGACCAACGCCGCCAGGCCAAGCGCATGGCGTGAGGAGTTCCGGTAATCGCATTAACGCCTTGCCATCATTGAAACCGCGACGCGCCTTGAACGTTCGTATCTGTCTTCGAGCCCTCAAGCGCGTCTGTGGTTTCCAGCCCCCGTCGTGCAATTACCCCGGTTTTTGCTAGTCTTTGTCTGAATGTCAAATGCTGTTTCATATGGCTTCTGATCAATCCACACCAATGCGCCTCGGTGGTTTCAGGGGTTTCACCCTTGTCGAAATGATCGTCACGCTGATCATCATCGCGCTGATCGCGGCGGTGACCGGCCCGATGTTTTTCAGCGTCAATACCTTCCGTGAGAGCGGCTTTTACGACGAGACGGTTTCTGCGCTGCGCTACGCGCAGAAGTACGCGGTGGCCAGCGGTTGTACCGTACGCGTGCAAACCACGACGACCGGGTTCACGCTTTATCGACCCGCTGCTGTCGCCAATTGCAATACCCCGGGTTCGTACACCACGATTCTTGCTGACCCTTCCGGTAACGCGACCACTTTCACGCGTACCGCCCCGAGTGGCGTTGTGCTTACGGCAGCCGACTTCACTTTCTCCGCCAGTGGCACCGCCTCGGTCACGCCTTCTATCGCGATATCTGTCGGCAGCCGACAGCTAACCGTTATCGGCGAGACTGGTTTCGTGCAGGCGCAATGAAAATGATGCGATCCAGACTTCGCGCGCGCGGCGTAACCTTGGTGGAGTTGATCGTCTCCATCGTGGTGATTGGCACGGCGCTGGCCGGCATCATGGTTGTCATCGTGCGCAACACCAGCGCCAGCGCCGACCCGCTGATCTGGCATCAGGCCGTGATCGTGGGTGAGGCCTATCTGGAGGAAATCCTCACCAAAAATTTCACCGCCGACGGAGTCGAGGCGTCTCGCGATCTCTACGATGACGTGATGGACTACAACGGTCTCACGGACAGTCCTCCTCGCGACCAGAACGGCACCGCCATTGCGGCGCTGGCGGGTTACTCGGTGAATGTCCAGGTGGCCACCGAGGCGCTGAATGACATCACCCTCGCCAGCGGTAACGCCGTGCGCGTCGAGGTGACGGTCACGATGCCGACCGGCGGCAGCGTCGTCGTCAGCGGTTATCGGACGAATTACAACTGACATGCGTCTGCCCCTGTCTGATTCCGGGTCGAATGCCGGTTGCCCATGCCGCAGCCGCGGCGTGAGCCTCATCGAGCTTGTCGTCGTGATCACCATCAGCGGGATCATTGCCACGGTACTGGGCGCGATCATCGTGCGTCCGATTCAGGGTTACGAAGCGCAGGTGCGCCGCGCACAACTGGTGGACGCGGCGGAGATGGCGGTGCGGCGCATGGCACGGGACATCCGCCAAGCGCTGCCGAACAGCGTGCGCATCCGCGACAATGGAGCCGGCGTGAACAGTGTCAACTGTGCCACCGCGGGATCGGTCTGTACTATCGAGATGCTCAACACCGCGGACGGCGCGCGCTACCGCGAAGGACCGGGACAGCTCACGGGTCCTCCGCTCGGCCATAATCATGCTGACCAGAAGTTCAGGCTTAAAATTAACAATACGGACAGCGATGGATTCAACATCATCGGCCTATTTCAGAACATCACGGTGCCGTTTACCTCGACGACGCAGCGGCTCGCAATCTATAACCAGACCGTGACTGGCACCACCGGCAACGCATATTACGATGGCGATGAAACGTCGCTACCCGCACCCAGTTCTTATGTCATTACCAGACCCGGTCTGACGACGTTCAGGATTGATGCCGACGACGATGGTGATGTTACCAACCCGGGTGGCGGTGACGAGCACTGGATTAGACGCGTCACCGGCAACTTCCGGTTTCGCTTTGCCTCGCCGAATCAGCGTGTCTACGTCGTCGACACACCGGTGAGCTATGTGTGCAATGCAGGAGCGAACGGCAACATCACGCGTTACTGGAATTATCCCATTATCACGGCACAACCGAGCACGCCGGCTGGCGGCACCAGCGCCTTGCTCTCGACCCCGGTCTCAGCCTGTTCCTTCACCTACTCGGCGGGCTCGCCCCAGCGTGCCGGTCTCGTGACGTTCGATATCACCGTGCGTGACAACGCCAGCGGTGAACAGGTCCGGTTGCTGTACCAGGTGCACGTGGATAACTCTCCATGACGCGTCTTTCACCAATCTGCGGAAAACATGAACGGGGCTTCGCTCTCGTCGCGGCCATTTTCATTGTCGTGGTGCTGGCGATGCTCGGGATCATGATGGTGACGATCGGCGGCATGGAACGGGCCACCGCGAGCGCGGCAGTGCAGGGCGCGCGTGCATTCTACGCGGCGCGTTCCGGGATTGAATGGGGGACATTCGGGGCGCTCAACAATACGGCGGCCACTTGTGGCGCGGCTCCTTCAACGCCGACCACCAATACTTTCAATCTCGCGGCTACCGGCCTTGCCGGATTTACCGTGTCCGTGGTCTGCAGCTATACGACGCACAAAGAGCGCAGCAACACTTACAATGTCTACGTGATCAACTCCACGGCTACCTCGGGCAATTTTGGCGACACCGATTATGTCTCGCGCACGCTCCAGGTAACCGTGACCAATGCGCCCTAAGTCCTTGACTTGGCAGCATGATGGTCACGGTCATGCCTCTGATGGGCTATCCTTAAAAGATCAGGTGCATGGCTCTAGCCGCACCACCTCAAGAGAAGCGCCAGTATTCCGCATGGGTTTAGATCTGCCATGACCGCCGCCAGTCCCATCATCAGCGTAAAGCTCAGCAAGATGATGAACTTTCGTGTCGAACATAAACATGGCAAGGCGCTTGTTTCCTGTCTTGCCTCGGTCTTGTTTTTGGTTTTTGCCTTCATCGTAACGCCAGCCCAGGCGGTCGTTAGTTTTCGCGCCGCCGCTTCGGCCAGTGCCACGACCGGCGGAGTGATAACCTATGTGAACAGCGGAGCGGTGGCGACCGCCGCCAGCGGCAACGTTGCCCCGGGCTATCCGGCCGGTTGGTCGGGGGGTGATTTGCTGTTGTGCATTGTTGAAAGCAAGGACAATGTTGTGGCGTCGATGCCCGCTGGCTGGACAACGCTTTCCGCTGCCAGCAGCGGCGCCGCGCACCGGGCCACGATCTTTTGGAAGATCGCCGCCGCCGGCGACAACACCGCGCCCACGGTCACGCATACCGCTGGCGATTCGATCATCGCCCGCATCATCGGCTTCAACGGCGTCGACAACACCACTCCTTTCGACGTCGCCAACAGTTTTACCGTCTCGGCGGCCGACCTGACCACTGAAGCGGGCGCTATTACCACCGTATCGCCGAATACCATGCTCGTGTTCACGGCGCACATGGCCGACAATCACACCTCCATTGGCGTGCCGGCCGGCAGTGCGCCATGGACGCAAGCCTTTTTCAGCGCCACCGCAAATGGAACAGATTCCTCGATTGCCGCGCATTATGGCTTGCGCGCCGCCGCCGGTGTGCAAGCGGCGGTTACGGCTACGCGCGTGGGAGCTGCGAACGCCATCAGCCACGGTGCGCAGATTGCCCTGCGTCCCGCCGTCGGCACGTTGACCATTCCCAAGCCCACCGGGACGCTCACGGCGGATGTCATGATCGCCTCCGTCAGCGTTACGCCGAGCACAATTACGATTACGCCACCCGTGGGCTGGACCCTGATCCGGCAGGTGACTCAGGGCACCGCGACCACCAGCAAGCTTGCCACTTATTACCGGGTCGCCGGTGTGGGCGAGCCGGCCGGCTACACCTGGACGTTGTCGGGCGGCACCCATAACGGCGCGGTCGGCGGCATCGCAAGCTTCAGCGGCGTGGATAACATCACCCCGTACGATGCCGAGACCGGAAATTTCACGGCCAGCGCCGCGACCCATACGGCGCCGAGCGTGACGACCACGCTAACCAACGGCATGCTCGTCACTGTCCATGAATACGCCAGCTCTGGTAACTGGTCGACAGTGGCAATGAACGAAGCCGTAGACGTGGCGTCACAGGCTCCAAGCGTCGCCGCAGGCATCTCGATGGAAATGAATTACGAAGTCCGTCCCACGATCGGCGCCACCGGAACCCGCACGGCCACGGCCACCGCGACTGCCGACAGTGGCGCAGTTCAATCCGTTTCCCTGAAGCCGACGCCTCTAATTTGCTACACCGACGATTTCAATCGCGCCGATGGCCCACCCGGCGCGGACTGGGTTGTTTCCTACAATCCGGGCAGTACCGGGACGTTCACCTACCCGGTTCTCGTCAACAATCGATTGCGTCTGACGGATGCGAGCCAAAAGGTTGCGACTACCGCGACCTTGCAGCGCCTGTTCCCCGGTTCAGGAAACCGGATCGAGGTGGAATTCGACGAATTTGCCTATAACGGTAACGGCGCGGACGGCATCGCGCTTACCTTTTCAGACAGCACCATTACTCCTGTGCCGGGGGCATTCGGCGGTTCTCTCGGTTACGCTCAGAAGAGTAATCCTGGTTCCGATTGCATTGTTGTCGGCGGTTGTCCGGGATTTGCCGGTGGTTGGCTCGGGGTTGGGATCGACGAGTATGGGAACTTCTCCAACCCGAGCGAAGGGCGCGTGGGCGGGCCGGGGGCACGGGCTGATTCCGTCTCGATACGCGGGTCCGGCTCCGGCGTGGGCGCTACCTACGGCGCAGGTCTACCCAATTACAACTATCACACGGGCACCGCCACCTTAGTGCCCGGCATTGACGTTGCGGGGACGACAGCCGGCCCCGGATATCGCTATCGTGTCATTGTCGATCACGCCAATGGCGTCAACGCCATGGTATCGGTCGAGCGGAATACCGGCGCCGGTTTTACCACGCTTATTCCCGCCTACGATGCCAAAACGATATTGGGTCAGGCAACCGTGCCGACCAACTGGTTGCTGTCCTACACCGGTTCCACCGGCGGCTCCTGGAACATCCACGAGATTGATAACCTGCAAGTCTGCGCCACCACCGTAACGCCTTTGTCCGGCATTCATCATTTCGACATCACGGTAGGGACTTCGGCGAGCACCTGCGCGGCTAAGAGCGTCACGATTGTGGCCAAGGACTCCTCGGGCAGCACGCTGACCGGGTACACCGGGACGGTCACTATCACCACGTCCACGTCGCATGGCGATTGGTCGCGGACGCCGACCGGCACCCTCGTGAACGGGACAGCGGACGACGGTGTCGCGACCTACACCTTTGTCGCCGGTGACAATGGGTCCGTCGCGCTCAGCTTTACCAATACGCATGCGGACGATCTGACCTTCAACGTTACCGATGCCACGGTACCGAGTAGCAGCACGACTTCATCCCCGGCCACCAGCTTCCGCGACAGCGCGTTTGTCATTACCGAGGATCCGATCCAAATTGCCGGCCGCAATCAGACCATATCCGTGAGTCTCTATACGAAGGTAGGCGGCAGTTGCTCCGCGGACGCCGGTTATACCGGCTCGAAGAATCTGGACGTGTGGCTCACGCTGGATGCCAATCATCCCGCCGGTGCCAGTGTGCCCACCGTCGGCGGCTCACCCTTGCCCACGAGTGCGCCGGCGTCCAATCCGGCTTCGAATAATCTTACGCTGACTTTCACGGCGGGGGTCGCGAGCTTCGTCATGAGCACCACTGACGTCGGCAAATACATACTGAACCTGCGCGACGACACTCGTTTATATGCCACGGCGGTGGATCTGAGTGGCACCAGCAACAACATCACCACTCGTCCTTGGCTGCATGTCGCGGTGACGGGAAATCAGTTCGCCGATTTGCCAGGCGGCAACGTGTTTACCTCGGCCGGCACCGATTTTACTGCCACCGTGCGCGGGGTGTTGTGGCAGTCAGCGGATGACAACAATGTTGTCGGCGGCGACGGCGTGCCCGACAGCGGCGCAAACCTCGCCGATAATGCCGTGGCTCCGCGATTTGCCTGGGATACGGTGTTGTCACCCACGACACCTTTTACGCCGGCCACTGGAACGTTAGGCACACTAGTTCGCGGTGCGGGCGGTAGCACGCTCACGCAAGCGAGTTTCAGCGGCGCTTCCGCATCGGCCACGGATTGGCGCTACAGCGAGGTCGGCAGTTTCACTATGCGCGCCACCGCGAGCAACTATCTCAACAGCGGAATCAACGTGTATAACGACAACGGCGTGGTCGGCCGTTTCACGCCGGCCTATTTCGATGTCACCAAGATTCACGGCTGCAGCGGCGGTGCCACCTTCACCTATTCAGGACAGCCATTCACCGTGACCGCCACCGCGCGCGCCGCAAACAGCGGCACGGTGACCGCGAACTATGACGGTACGCTTGGCTTTGCCAAGGCCACCACTGTTTCGGATGCCGGCAACATCGCTAATTTCACGAACAATGTTCTGGCCGCCGCCAATTTCGTCAACGGTGCGCGTACGCAGAGCACCGTGACCTACACCTTCCCTGCCAAGGAGACCGCGCCGGCCACGCTTGCCCTCCGGGCTATCGACACCGACAACGTCAGTTCGGCCGGTCACACCGAAGAGACTGCCGAGATCCGCGGTGGACGAGTCCATATCTTGAATGCTTACGGCTCGGAACTCGTGGCCCTGTCAGTACCGATGCGGGTAGAGTACTACTCGGCCACCGATGGGTGGCTGACAAATGCCGCAGATACCTGCACGTCGGTGGCCGCGACCGGCCTCAGCCTCGCCAACAATGTCGCGCCATCGCCGGTGACGCCGCCGACGGCGAAAACGATAGGTACCCGGACCACGTCCGCCACGGTTGCCAACTCCCCGTTCTTCAATGGCACTGGCGACGCCGGTTTGTCTTTGAGTGCCCCGGGCCAAGGGGGCGACGGCTACGTGGACATTACCGCGGATCTGAGCGCCAAAACCTGGCTGCGCTTCGATTGGAACGGAACGGGTGATGTCGACCCCAGCGGCCGTGCCACTTTCGGTTTGTTCCGTGGCAGTCCGAAGCATATCTACCTCCGCCAACGCTATAACTGAGTTATTTCTCTGTCAGTTACCCAGGTTCATCCGAGGACTTGACGGGTCGAGGCTGAACCCAAAAACTTCACGTTTTTCCTAGGTTTCCCCCCGTTTTTGGTTCAGAAAACCGCATTGACAACAGTAGGTTATTGGACGATTCTTAACTTGAATCTCATAAAACATAGCAATTTGCCGATATGTCGGGGGTTTTGGCTATGTTTTTGCATGGCAATGGGAGTCTTTCGGGATAAGGAGAATTCCCCTGTTACCGTTTCTGAAAAAAAGGATGCTCCCCGGTCTGACCGGCGTGGGGCTGCGACCGGATGGAGTCTGCGTGGTGCGCGTCGAGCGCACGACCGGACGTCCGCCGTCTGTCACGCTGGTTGATTTCCGCCCCTGGGGCGACCAGGGGCAGGAGAAAGTACTCGCGCGTGTGGCGGCCGACCACGATCTCACTCGTTCACGCTGCGCCACCATTCTCGACCCGAACGAATACACACTGCTCCTGACTGAGGCGCCGGACGTGCCGCCCGACGAGCTGCGCGCCGCGATCCGCTGGCGCATCAAGGACCTGATCGATTTCCACATCAACGACGCAACGCTGGATGTCTTCGACCTGCCGGGCGAGAAGGCCGCGGGTCGGGCACGCTCGATGTACGCCGTGGCCGCGCGCAGTGCCGCCATCCAAAGGCGCGTCGACATGATGACTGCCGCCGGCATCAATCTGGATGTTATCGACATACCCGAGATGGCGCAGCGCAATCTGGCTTCGCTGCTGCCGGAAGACGCGAAAGGTATCGTTCTCTTGTCATTTACGCCGAACGGCGGATTGATCACCATCACCAAGCAGGCGGAAATCTCCCTTAGCCGCAGCATCGACATCGGGCTCGATATGCTGACGCAGTCGCAGGACACCGCCGGACTCTTTGACCGCATTGCGCTCGAAGTGCAGCGCTCGCTCGACTATTACGACAGTCATTTCCGCCAGGCTCCGATCAACACCTTGGCGCTGGCACCGATGCCCAGGGAAATTCCGGGGCTCGTGGATTATCTGAAGGCCAACCTCAATGCCACCGTGTTGACCATGGACTTGACGCAGCTGATGGAGTGCGATGCCCAACTGCCGCCCGCGATGCAGTCGGTTTGCCTCAGCGCGCTGGGCGCGGCATTGCGGCAAGAGGAGCGCGCGCTGTGAGCCAGCAGGTCAATCTTTACCAGCCGATCTTCCGCAAGGAGGAAAAGAAATTCTCCACTGTGGCAATGCTTCAGGCAATGGGGCTGGTGGTGATCGGCGTGGCGGCGATTTACGCCTACACCTGGTGGCAGGTCGGCACGCTGAAGAGCGAACTGAAACGATCCGAACAGCAGCACGCCGCGGCTACCAAGCGCCTGGCCGATACGACCGAAAAATTCGGCCAGCGTCCGGGACGTACTTCGCTCGACGGCGAAATCGCGCGCATGGAAGCAGAGATCGTTGCCAAACAGCGCATCCAGGAAATTCTGCAACGTGGTATTTTCAGCAACACCCGCGGGTTTTCGGAGTACTTTGTTTCTTTCGCGCGCCAGTATACCCCTGGTGTCTGGCTGACGGGCTTTGATATCACCGGCGCGGCGGAACAGATGACACTTGCCGGCCGCAGTACCAATCCGGAACTGGTGCCGCGCTACATGCAAAAACTCTCCGCCGAGAAAATGCTTTCCGGAATCGAATTCCGTGTTTTCCAGATGAACCGGCCGGCTGCCGATGCAAAGCAGCCGAATTCACAGTATGTTGAGTTCCAGGTCAGGACCGGTGGCAATCCGGGATAGCCATGCAGATCGATGATCTAAAAGTCCAGTTTAAAGGATTCACCGACCGGGTCGACGCGATGGCGCTGCGTGAACGCGGCCTGATTTTTGTTACGCTCATGGTGGCGTTGTACTTCGTTGCCGTGAATGTGTTGTTTGCTCCGGTCAATGCCGATAAGGACCGGCTGCAGAAACAGGTCAATCAGTTGCACGAAGAAACCCGGTTGCTGGAACTGCAGGTACAGGGCATCGTTTCCGGCGGAGAAAATGACCCCGAGGCGGCCAAACGCAAGAAAATTATCTCGCTGCAGGAAAACCTGAAATCGATGGATACGGCCCTCAACCGGGTGACGGCCGGGCTGGTGCCGCCCAAAGAGATGACCAAACTCGTCGAGCAGATGCTGCTGAAAAACCGCGGTCTGGAGGTGATCAAGGTGGAAAGCCTCCCGTCCATGCCGCTGCTGGAAGGGGCCGCGGAAGGCGGGCCTGAAGGGTCGATGGTTTACAAGCACGGGATGCGTATCGAACTCAAAGGAAATTACCTGGACATCCTGCGATATTTGCGTTCCCTGGAAGGACTCGAATGGAAAGTTTTCTGGGGACAGGTGACGTTGCAGACTGAAAAACACCCGGTATCAAAGGTCAGTCTGCTGATCTACACCCTTAGCACTCATCAGGGCTGGATCGGTTTATGAAATTCGCACTTGGCACGAAACTTGATATAGGTAGTAACCGGAAAGCCGGTCTTTGGGTCGCTGCCTGCCGGGCAGCGCTAATAGTGGCCGGCATGGCGGGGTTTGTTGCCGGAAGTCAGGCGAACGATTCGCTGGCCGGGCTCATGGATCCGACGCAACCGGCGTATAGCGGCACATCGGGCGGAATCGCGGCGAGTAAACCGGCGGGTCCGTTGCTCCAGTCGACCTTCATCTCGACGAGCCAGCGCCGCGCCGTGATCAGCGGCAAATCCTATACGGTGGGTGACAAGTTTGGCGGTGCCGTGATTGCAGATATTCAACCGTATGAAGTAGTGATGAAACGGGCGGGTAAAGAATCGCACTTGCGTTTATTGCCGAAACTGGCGAAGGAAACCTTCATCGTGAAGGTTCCGGCGAACAGCCAAGAAGGCGGGCAAAAATGAAATGGATACATAACATCAGAATGACAACCCGGCGCATACTCGTGGCGGCGCTGGCCATGCTGTTGGTGGGGTGCCAGAGCGTGTCTCCCGGCTGGCGCGATTCTGTGAGCGCCAGCGTCGACGACAGCCTGTCGCAGGTGCGCAGCGGCAAGGATGGCAAGACGGTTCCCACGGACGTGAGCCGTGCGTTGTTGCCGCCGATTGAAATCGCTCTCCCGCAGGGAGGCGTAGTCCCGCTCGAACCGCGCTTCGATCTCACCATACACAACGCACCGGCACGCCAGGTGTTCATGGGACTGGTCGAAGGCACCCCGTACAGCATGATCCTGCCTCAGGACGTGCATGGCACGATTTCGCTGAACCTGAAAGAAGTCACGGTTCCCGAAGCGCTCGGCGCCATCCGCGACGTCTACGGCTACGAGTATCGCCGCGAGGGAAACCGCTTTTTCATTCTCGGGAACGACATGCAGACGCGGATATTCCCCGTGAACTATCTCAACCTTTCGCGCAAGGGGCTTTCCGATACCCGGGTGTCCGCGAGCGGGCTGAACACTGCCGGTGGCACGACGGGTAGCACGGGTGCGTCATCCTCCTCGACGTCGTCAGGCAGCGGCGTGTCAATTCAGACCCAGACGCAGGCGGATTTCTGGAAAGACCTGACCACGGCGCTGGCGGCTATGGTCGGTGCCGAGGGCGGAAGAAAAGTGATCGTCAATCCGCAGGCCGGTATCGTGGTGGTGCGCGCGATGCCGGACGAGTTGCGTCTGGTGCAGGATTACCTGGGCGTCACCCAGACGAGCATGAACCGACAGGTGATTCTCGAAGCCAAGATCGTGGAAGTCCAGCTCAAGGATGGTTTCCAGAGCGGCATCAACTGGGCGGGAATTGCCAGCGCCAATGGCCGTAGCTATACCCTCGGCCAGGTGGGTGGCGGTAAGGGCATCAGCAGTGGACTGACCGAAATCAGCGGCAACACCGGCAATCTCAACCCGACGACAGGCGTATTCAGCGCTATTTCCGGCACCAACAGCTCGGCCTTTGGCGGCGTGTTTACGCTGGCGGTCAAGTCGAACAATTTCGCGGCGTTTTTTGAATTGCTCAAGACCCAGGGTGATCTGAACGTGCTTTCCAGCCCGCGCGTCTCAACCATGAATAACCAGAAAGCGGTGATCAAGGTCGGTACCGACTCCTATTTTGTGATCAAGCAGGAATCGACGGCCAGCACGGTAGTGGGTGGCTCGCCGACGGTAACGACGGATTTGTCACCGTTCTTCTCCGGCATCGCCCTCGACGTGACGCCGCAAATCGACGACGCCGGCAACATCAATCTGCATATCCATCCCTCGGTGAGCGAGGTGTCGGAGAAACAAATTACTGTCGCGTCGAACCAGACGATCTCTACGGCACTCAGCTCGGTGCAGGAATCGGATAACATCGTGCGCGCCACGAGCGGCCAGATTATCGTGATCGGCGGACTGATGAAGGAGGCGAGTACCGATGACAATGTCTCCGTGCCGCTGCTGGGGGATATCCCGCTGCTCGGCAATCTGTTCAAGCACAAGAAAGTGACGCGTATCAAACGCGAGCTGGTGATACTGCTCAAGCCGACCACCATCAATAACGGTCAGGATTGGAGCGACGCGACCGGCGAGTCGCAGGAGCGCATCAGGAAAATCCGCGTCGGATCCTGACACAGGGCATCTTCAGAAAACGGAAAAAGGGAAATGTACGGAACGCATTTCGGGCTGCAGGAACTGCCGTTTACCATTACACCGGACACGAGCTTTTTCTTCGCTCATTCCTCGCATCAGGACGCGCTGAACACGCTGCTGGTCGCGGCGCGCAGCGGCGAGGGCTTCATGAAGGTGATCGGCGAAGTCGGCACGGGCAAAACGCTGCTGTGCCGCAAGTTCATGGGCACGCTCGAACACCATGAGTTCGTTACCGCCTATATTCCCAATCCCTATCTCCAGCCGATGACCTTGTTATTCGCCTGCGCGGACGAACTCGACATCAAATACCCGCAGCACATCAACCAGCATCAGTTGCTCAAACTGCTCAACCGCTATCTCATCGATACCTATGCCGAAGGCAAGCGCGTGCTGCTGTGTCTGGACGAAGCGCAGGCCATTCCGCTCGAAACGCTGGAGAGCCTGCGGCTGCTGAGCAATCTTGAAACGGAGCGACGCAAGCTGCTGCAGGTAGTGCTTTTCGGGCAACCGGAACTCGATGCACGCCTCGACAATCCATCGATCCGCCAGCTCAAGCAGCGCGTGAGCTTTTCCTGCCAGCTCTCGCCGCTCAGCCTGAGCGAAGTTGAGTTCTATATATCGCACCGGCTGGCGGTGGCGGGTTACCGTGGACCACGGTTGTTTCCGCACAAGGTGGTCAAGCAGATCTACCGCGTCAGCAAAGGTATACCGCGGCTGGTCAATATCCTCGCGCACAAATCGCTCATGGCGGCTTTCGGCGAGGGCGCGCGGGTACTGGCCGAGCGGCACGTGCGCATGGCGGTGAACGACACCGAGTCCACGCAAGGCGTGCGGACGGTGAAGGCGAAAATACTCAAATATCTGACGGCGTTGGTACCGGCGGCCGTTATCGGCCTCATTTCTCTCTTCAACCTCGCGCTCTCCGGCGCGTCACTGATTGCAGGCGGTAGTGTGTGAGCCTGATCAACAAGATGCTCCAGGATCTGGAGTCGCGCAAGAATCCCCAGGCCGACACGGCGAGCAAAAAATCCGTTTACGAGGATCTCAAGCCCGTCAAGGTTTCGGGCTTTCGTGCGCCACTGAACAAGCGGATGAGCGTCATTTTACTGGCGCTCGCGGTTGTCGGTGGCGGCGCCTATGCCTGGATGCAATGGGGTGAGCAACTACTTTCGGACGGCACGGCAGTTAAGACCCGCCTGGTCGCGGCGCATAAGGCGTCGCCCAAGCCGGCACCGGCTACAGCACCGGTCGCAGCGGTTGCCGCTGCACCTATTCCGGCGGTGAAAGCAGATCCAGCCCAGCCGGCGGTACCGGCGGCGGAGAAACCCAAGGAGATGCCGGCGACAAATGTACAGGCAGTGAACACGGTTCAAGCTCCCAATGCCGAGCCGGCTGCAAATGCTGCTCCTGTGCCGGCGCCGGTCGAACCGAAAAATACTTCCGTTCCCGCCCCCACGGCTGTGCCAGCCGCGCAGGGCGGTTACTGGACGGTGGCGAAAGGCGAAACGCTTTACAGCATTTCTGCCAAGACGGGAATCGATCTCTGGGACCTGTCCAAATGGAACCATCTCGGACGCAATCACATAATCCATACGGGCCAACGTTTGCGTCTGACGCCGCCGGATTCAGCGGTGGCGAAGACCGCTGCGCCGTCTACGGATCAGAAAAATGAAAAGAAAAAAGAAGCGAAGAAAGCCATAACTACCGTAGCGTCCGTGAAAAAACCGGCCATGAAGGACGGTGCGCCGAAAGTTGCTCCGGTATCGTCACCGGAACCAGAGGCGACTTCCGCGGATAACGGTGTCATGAATAAAAAGCTCAAACCGCTCAACCCGGATGAGCAGGCCGAGAGCGAATACCGTCAGGCGGTGAGCCTGTTGCAAAAAGGGCGCGCGGCCGATGCCGAAAAGCGCCTCAAGGCCGCGCTCAATCTCAGCGCGGAACACCCCCAGTCGCGTGAGTTGCTCGCCGGCCTGGCGTTGCAGAATGGCCGCTGGCATGAGGCGCAGCAGACTCTGGAGCAGGGTATCGAAAAGGTGCCGGCACATTATCCCTTCGCGCTGCTGCTGGCGCGGATTCAGATCGAACATGGCGCGGACCAGAAGGCGCTCGCCGTCATGGAAGCCAGCCGTCAGGCTGGCGCGGGCAGCGCCGATTACATGGCGTTCCTCGCGGAACTCTATCGGCGCGCCGGCAATCATGCTGAGGCGATCAAGGCCTATACCGAAGCGATCAAGCTCAATCCGCAGGAAGGCCGGTCATGGATCGGCATGGGCATCTCGCTAGAGGCCGCGCAGGACTGGAAAACCGCCGGCGACGCTTACCAGCGTGCCATTGAAACCGGCACGCTGGACGACAACCTGTTGAAATACGCCCGCCAGCGGCTGATCGCCGTCAAGAATAAATAAGTTGAGTCGCCAAATACGCCTGGGAATGCGGATTTAAAAAATATTTCCTGTCGTTGGTTAACTGATTGTTCAAGCCCGCGCCACCACCCACACCCTCACCTCCACGGCTCCGCTCCGGAGCAGGCTCTCGGCAAGCGCGTTGGCTGTGTATCCGCTGGTCATTACGTCATCCACGATGGCAACGCGCTGACCCGCGAAGGCGTCGCCCGTCATGAACGCGCCGTGGACATTCTTGCGCCGTTGTTCGCGGGGCAACTCCGTCTGCGGCATGGTCGGGCGGATGCGCTGCGCGTCTTTCCAGTTGATCGGCAATTCCAGGGGTTGCGCCACGAAGCGGGCGATCTCGAGCGACTGGTTGTAGCCGCGTTCGCGCAGCCGCGATGAATGCAGCGGTACCGGCACGACCACGTCGGGAAGCGGATCGTTGAGGGCCTGAAGATGGTTCGCGAGATATCCTCCCAGTAGCCGCGAGAGTTCGAGACGGTCGTGGTATTTCAGATGCTGGATCAGTTTGTCCACCGGCGTGGCATAGCGAAATGCCGCGCGTGCGCAGACATAAGCCGGCGGATGTGTCTGACATGCGCCGCACGGCACTCCCTCGACTTCCATCGCGGCACCGTGCGCCGCGCAGCGCGGACACGCCCACTCCGTGCGCGGTAGCGCGCGTTCACACGCCGGGCAAAGATCTTTCCCCGCCGGCGCGCGGGCCGCGCATAGCAGGCAGTTTCCCGACCATGGCCCGCGATGTATATTCCTTAGGAAGTGTGTACTTAACGTAAAACGCTGAAACATAGCGGTACAATCCTTATTGTATAGGCCAATTTATTTTTTTGACTCAAAATATAAAGTTTAGGTACCCCGTCTCTATACATGAAACGGAAAACCCAAAAAATAACCTGAAGACAAAAGCGAGAAAATCCGGAATCCTCCAAAGGCCTGTTCCGATGAAGCGACGGCGGTTGCGTTCCTAAACGAATAACGACCTTTCCGAAGGCATGTCCGGCTCGTCTACCTCTTTGACACGAGGCCCGGGAAAGGATAGCGTGGCTCAAAAGAAGTTGGCAAAAGTCGGGAGAGATATACCGCGCAAGGCAGTTCATTCCAATTCGAAACCGTAGCTTATATTCAGCAGCATATATAAGGACTATTTTAGGATATGGTTTTTGCAATTGTATTGATTTTATTGGTTGTGGGTTCTGTCCTGCTTCACTTCCTGAGCCCATGGTGGTTGACGCCGCTCGCCTCGAATTGGGGCACAATCGACGACACAATCAACATCACATTCTGGGTCACGGGGTTTGTCTTCGTCGCCGTCAATTTGTTTATGGCTTATTGCGTAATGCGCTACCGTCACCGGAAGGGAAGACGGGCGGCGTATGAACCCGAGAACAAGAAGGTGGAGGGGTGGCTCACCGGATTGACCGCGCTAGGCGTCGTCGCCATGTTGGCCCCCGGCTTGTTTGTATGGGCGAAATTCGTCGAGGTCCCGGAAGACGCGGCGGTGATTGAGGCCGTGGGCCAGCAATGGCACTGGAGCTTTCGCTTCCCCGGGAAGGACGGCGTGATGGGCACCGTCGATGCCCGGTACGTCAGCGATAAAAACCCGTTTGGGTTGAATCCAGACGATCCCAACGGACGGGACGATGTCTTGATTTCAAGTCCGGAGTTACATCTCCCCATCGACAAGCCGGTCAAGGTGCTGCTCCGCTCCAAGGACGTTTTGCATAACTTTACCGTGGCACAGTTCCGGGTCAAGATGGATCTGGTGCCGGGCATGGTCCCCTATATCTGGTTCACCCCCACCCGAACCGGGAAATTCGACCTTCTCTGCGAAGAATTATGTGGCATAGGACATTTCGCCATGCGCGGCAGTGTCGTGGTGGAGGAAGAGGCCGCGTTTAACGCGTGGTTAAGCAACTATCCGACATTCACGCAAACCTCAGCTCAAGTAGCCGGCGATGCTGCCGCAGGCAAGCCACTCTATGCCGTGTGTGGTTCCTGTCATGGCTTGCAAGCGGAGGGCAACCCTGCGCTGCATGCGCCGAAACTGAGTGGGCAGGGAGACTGGTATCTGAAACGGCAGTTGAAATATTACAAGCAAGGTGCGCGGGGTACACACGACCAGGATGTGTTCGGTAAAACGATGGCGCCGATGGCGGCGACATTGGCTGATGACGCCGCCATCGATAATGTCATCGCTTATATCAAGACGCTGCCGGATAACCCTGCCCCGGTCACGGTGACGGGCAATGCGAAGAATGGTCAAAAGCCTTATGTGACCTGCGGCGCCTGTCACGGTGCTGATGGGCGGGGCATACAGGCCATGAATGCCCCGCGGCTGGCGGGCATGAGTGATTGGTACTTGGTTACTCAATTGAAAAATTACAAACAGGGTATTCGCGGCGCCCATCCAAAAGACATGTACGGAAACCAGATGGCATTGATGGCCGCAGTCCTGGCCGACGACCAGGCAATCGATGACCTCGTTTCCCACACTAATTCCCTTGCGATGACCGGCCCGCTGGAGCGTCGTACTAATCAAAAGCATTAGGAAAAAAATGGAGGAACGATATCCATCGTCAGCAAAGGGGAATTAGACGCCTTCGTTACCTAAATATTTTAGGAAACCGTCTGAGTGCGAGCCGACCGGACTCCGGAAATTAATAGGATCTATTACCTAATATTGATGAGGCTCAAGCGAATAGAGCATAATGTAGAAATAGCGAAGAGGAAATTTTAATGGCTTACGTTGCGCATGACGAATCGGCTCACGCCCCACCCGCCGAAGTTGAAGAGGTAGAACTCTACCATCCGAAAACTTTCATCGGGAAGTACATCTGGAGCCAAGACGCCAAAGTCATCGCCATCCAGTACTCGATTACCGCGATCGCGGTGGGGCTGGTGGCGTTGGTGTTGTCGGGGATCATGCGGCTGCAACTGGGATTCCCGCACACCTTCTCCTTTATCACACCAAGCAACTACCTCCAGTTTGTGACCATGCACGGCATGATCATGGTCGTCTACCTGCTCACCGCGCTGTTCTTGGGGGGTTTTGGCAACTACCTCATCCCGTTGATGGTCGGTGCCCGCGATATGGTTTTCCCCTATGTGAACATGGTGAGTTACTGGGTCTATCTGTTCGCCGTGCTGTTACTGATGGCGAGCTTCTTCGTGCCCGGCGGGCCCACGGGCGCCGGCTGGACTCTGTACCCGCCCCAGGCCATTCTCCCGGGCACGCCGGGAGCGGATTGGGGAGTTATTTTGATGCTCGTTTCCCTGGCATTCTTCATCATTGGATTCACCATGGGCGGTTTGAACTATGTGGTGACGGTGTTGCAGGCGCGCACGCGTGGGATGACGATGATGCGTTTGCCCTTGACGGTATGGGGCATTTTTATGGCCACCATCCTGGCGCTGTTGGCTTTCCCCGCCTTGTTCGTCAGCGCCATCATGATGACCTTGGACAGCTTGCTGGGTACCAGTTTCTTCATGCCCGCCATTGTTTCGATGGGGCAAAAGCTTGATCACGAGGGTGGCAGCCCGGTGTTGTTTCAGCACCTGTTCTGGTTTTTCGGCCATCCCGAGGTCTACATCGTCGCCCTGCCGGCCTTCGGTATCGTCTCCGACCTGATCAGCGTCCATGCAAGAAAAGCCATCTTCGGCTATCGGATGATGGTCTGGGCGATCCTGGCCATCGGCGGGCTCAGTTTCGTGGTGTGGGCGCATCACATGTATGTCAGCGGCATGAACCCGTACTTCGGCTTCTTTTTCGCCACCACCACACTCATCATCGCCGTTCCCACGGCCCTCAAGGTATACAACTGGGTGCTGACGTTGTGGCGCGGTGACATCCACCTCACCGTCCCCATGCTGTTTGCGATCGGGTTCATCTTTACGTTTATCCACGGGGGGTTAACGGGCCTGTTCCTGGGTAACGTGACCGTGGATCTCCCGCTTTCCGACACCATGTTTGTGGTCGCCCACTTCCATATGGTGATGGCTGTGTCGCCGGTCCTGGTGGTGTTCGGGGCGATCTACCACTGGTACCCCAAGGTCACCGGGCGCATGCTGAACGATACCCTGGGAAAATTTCACTTCTGGTTCACCTTCCTCGGCTCCTATGCGATTTATTTACCCATGCACTATTTAGGCTTTTTGGGCGTGCCGCGCCGATATTTTGCGATGGGAAACACTGACTTTATCCCCGAATCGGCGCAGTCCTTGAACGCCGCTATCACCATTGCGGCGTTAATCGTGGGCACCGTGCAACTGGTGTTTTTGTACAACCTGGTCTGGAGCTATTTCAAAGGCAAGCCATCGGGTGGCAACCCCTGGCGCGCCACCACGCTGGAGTGGCAAACCTCCGACACCCCGCCGAAGCACGGCAACTTCGGTCCGACGTTACCGGTGGTCTATCGCTGGGCCTACGATTATAGCGTGCCGGGTGCCGACCAGGACTTCATACCGCAAAACGTCCCGCCGGGAGGGGCAGCCACCCGTAAGAGCAATAAGACGTAGGCGATCTGGAATCTAACGACGTGAGTATTTTCCATCAACTGACGATTAAGCCCTGGGTGACGACCCCGGGTACGGTCGAATATCTTCGCGATAGAGGTGCTTACTCTCGGTCTGCGACGAAGCTCGCTCTGGGAGTATTTCTTGCCGTGGTCGCAGTCCTGTTCATGCTTTTGGTTATCGCCTATGGAAGCCGGATGGCGTATGAGGACTGGCGTCCCACGCCTCAACTAAGGCTGTTGTGGGCAAATACGTTTGTACTGATATTGAGCAGTGTCGCCTTGCAGTGGGCGCAGTTTTCAGTACGTCGTGGGCAGATGGACGGCATGCGAATCGGCCTTCTGGCGGGCGGCGCTTTCACCGTAGTTTTTTTGATCGGGCAGGTCCTGGCTTGGCGGCAACTGGCTACGATGATTTATTTTGAATTAACGAATCCTGCGATCGCGTTTTTTTATCTGATCACGGGAGTGCACGGGCTGCATCTGTTGGGAGGTTTGGTGGCCTGGGGCAGGACCGTCGCCAAAGTGTGGGGCGATTTTGACGAGACGAAGATCAGGCAGAGTGTGGAGCTGTGTACTCTTTACTGGCACTTCCTGCTTCTGGTTTGGCTGATTTTGTTTGGCCTGCTGTTTTCAGGGGATAATTTGGACATTTTGTTGAAGATCTGCGGGATCAGATAGGCGCAAAGACATGACACAATCTATTCGGACAAATCCAGGAGAACTCACCATGCCTGAAGGCATGCAGGGTATCGTCGCTGACTGGTCCTCGGACCAGCGGGCGTTCAAGAAGGTTCCCTGGGGCAAGGCCATGATGTGGATCTTCCTCCTCAGCGATACCTTTATCTTTACCTGTTTTTTAACCAGTTACATGACCGTGCGCATGTCCACCACGGTGCCCTGGCCCAATCCCAGCGAGGTCTTCGCGTTGACGATCGCGGGGCATCACATCCCCCTCATCCTGATCGCCATCATGACCTTCATCTTGATCAGCAGTAGCGGCACCATGGCCATGGCCGTCAAGTTCGGTTATGAAAAAAATAAAAAGATGACGGCTTTCTTGTTGGTGG
>Ga0209515_10001926_pt1 | contig 33160 bp, 33 predicted proteins | sample Subgroupgradi54m_FD_187454 | JGI IMG/M metagenome (GOLD analysis project Ga0209515, IMG submission 187454) | Subsurface groundwater microbial communities from S. Glens Falls, New York, USA - GMW60B uncontaminated upgradient, 5.4 m (SPAdes)... ... | reverse complement strand
AGAAGCACGGATTCAAGCTGCTCGCTCTGACATTGAAGGCGGAATATCGGTTGCTCTGGACCTTTATGAAATGGATATGGGTCGCTACCCAGCCGCCCTAGAGGAACTGATCCGCAAACCTCAAGACTTTTCACGCTGGAAAGGTCCCTATCTGAAGAAAAAGAGGATTCCTCTCGATCCTTGGAAAAATTCCTATGTTTACCGTTGCCCTGGTACTTACAATACTTCTGATTATGACCTTTCTTCAAATGGTCCGGATAAAATGGAAGGCACCGACGATGATATTACCAACTGGACAGCGGAAAGATAGGCTTGAAATTCCAACGTATTCAATCCAACTGTTAGAAATGAATTTACCTGTGACATCACTCAAGTGACTCTTCTAAAAGATGAAATCGACCCCAATGCCATAAGAAAAGTACCAGCCAAGCTTGCATTCCATTATAAGGTCCTGCCTGTGGCCTATCAAAGCAACCGGCTGACACTGATGGTGAGCAATCCTCTTGATCAAAAGCTCTATGATGAGCTCCAGAGCCTTTTGGGTTGTGAAATCACGGTGGCACTGGGGGATGAACAAGAAATTCTGTGTGCTTTGGAAGAACAGTACGGGCTGGGTGCAGAAACACTTGAGCGTTTAGGAGTGTCAGATAAAGCTGCCGATTCCATAAACCGCTCAAAGAGAGCCGAGGTGATTGACGCCAAAGTGGACGAAGGTTCAATCGTCAAACTAGTTAATCAGCTCCTTCTCGATGCCCGCAAGTCACGCGCCTCAGACATTCATCTGGAACCTTACACGGAAGAATTCAGAGTCCGCTATCGAGTCGATGGCATTCTCTATGACGCCAAAATTCCACCTGCTATCAAGCAATACCAGACAAGCATTATCTCCCGCATCAAGGTGATGGCCAACCTGGACATCGCCGAGAAAAGGCTGCCACAGGACGGAAGAATCAAGATCAAAACACAGGAAGAAGAATTGGATTTAAGGATTTCCGTCCTGCCAACGATGTTCGGCGAAGCAGTGGTGATCCGCTTATTGTCTCCCTCTCAATTTTTATGTCTGGAAAAAGTGGGATTGAGCTCTCACCGCCTTGAAACGCTGAGAAATCTTCTGAAAAATCCTCATGGAATTATTTTCCTCACAGGCCCAACGGGCAGCGGCAAAACAACCACACTCTACGCGTGCCTCAATGAGCTGAACGACCAAAAAAGGAAAATTCTCACGATTGAAGACCCCGTAGAGTATCAATTAAAAGGCATCGTACAGATTCAGGTTCATCCCAAAATCGGCCTCAGTTTTTCTCAAGGTTTGAGACATCTCCTGAGGCATGATCCTGATATTCTCATGGTAGGCGAGGTAAGAGATCTGGAAACTGCAGAAATCACGATCCGAACGGCTCTGACGGGACATCTTGTCTTCTCAACCCTTCACACGAACGACGCTCCCGGAGCTGTGGCCAGACTTCTCGATATGGGAGTGGAACCCTATCTGGCAGCTTCAAGCACGGTGGGTGTGATTGCACAGCGTTTGGTGCGTCTGATTTGCCCTCAATGTAAAATAGCGGTGAGGACAAAAGATCAGCCGTACGGCGGGAAACTGGTTGAAATCCTTGACGTAACTGTCTACGAAGGTAAGGGCTGTGAGATGTGTAAAAAGACTGGCTATCTGGGAAGGACCGCCATCCATGAACTGATGGTGGTAGATGATGAAATAAGAAGCCTCATCAGTCACCGTGTTCCAACTCAGGAAATAAAAAAACTTGCTGTTTTCAAAGGAATGAAATCGCTTTTCGAAGACGGTCTTGAAAAGGTAAAACAAGGCATCACTACGCTAAGTGAAATCCTCCGTGTTATTCCTCACGAAGATTAGAAAAACTGCTTCTTTCCAAAAAATCTCACCGAGTCTTCGAGGTTGCCTCTCTCACTGCATCAGCCAGGAAAAAAGACTGGTCATTCAACAAGCACACAAGTAGTTTCTCTGATACAGACCGCATCGCTTTCTCAGAAAGCTGATCTGCAGCTTTCGTGTAAGAAGTGAAAAAAGGCATGTAGATGCCTGAAATCGCCTCTCCCCTGTAAGACTTCAGTACTTTCCCTTCTCTTTCAATATCGATTCTACCCTGGATAATGTAGTCCACATGAACTTTCAGAAAAGGGGAAAGCAAAAAAACTGAAGCCAGAAGGAGAAGATTCTTCCCTTCATTAGAAAAGTAGTGATAGTCAAACTTTCTCTCAAAATCGATTCGAAAAGTAAGTTGAACTTGGGAAGGTTGAAATACTGGGTAGAAAACTTTATCAAAAAGATTAGATTTCCTGAGAAGCTCCAAAAAGACTAGGGTCACGGCCACACTGGACTCGGCATTGCTCAGCTGCATCTGATCCCGAAGGTGGGAAATTCCGACCGTCAGAGGAATCGTGCTTTGGGCTTTCAAACTCTGCCGAGCGGAAGCGGGTTTGAGATCGCGAATCTCAAAGCTCATGCAGCCTACCAGGAAAAAAATCAGGACACAGGCACAGTGTTTGAACGCCGGATGAAGCTTCATCCGCAAGAAGCTATTTCGAAGGATCGAGATACCTTCCGTTTTAACTGCGGCTTGTCTCTTTACTTCTTGGCGGGCCTGAGAATCCAGCCAGCCACCCAACCCATGATAAGAAAACCAACTAGACCATCCACAATCAAAATTCCGTGAAGAACGGGATCTCCGTTCATCCAAATCACTTGAACTCCGTGCCATAAACCGTGTGTGATCAAACCCACAAACAAATAAAAACGAATCAAATGAGTCATCCCGGATCCCTTGGTTTGAAGATGATGTACGTAGAACCGTATCATCAAAAGGGACACCCCAATATTGAGAAACAATCCTGCAAGAAAACTATAAGGAGAATGACAAGTCTTGGATGCAATCTGTACCATTCCCTTCAAGCCCGGACTGTTCCATTCTGCTATTCGGTACATCACACTTTCTTTTAAAGGAAGCTGGGCCAGAAGTGCTTGAACCCGGCCGTATTGGGGAATCAAAGGAAAAAATGTTTTGTAGATAGGACAAATCATCCACACCGCCAAGCCATAAACAAACACCAACACGCCTCCCAATAATCCTGCCCCGATCACTCTTTTATTTGAAGAATTCATAAATTGTCTCCTCCATTTTGAGAACCATGATTCGTTGATAAACACAAATAATGCCGGAGGCCGGGATCGAACCGGCACGGAGATCACTCTCCACGGGATTTTAAGTCCCGGGCGTCTGCCAATTCCGCCACTCCGGCAGGAAAAACAAGATAAAAGGTAAAAGTCAAGTGAAAGGTCAAAAAACAGAAGTGGAGCCCCACGGCTTTACAGCCGTGGCACCTCCATGCTTCGGCGAAACCCCGCCGAAGCATCACCGCCAAAATACGGCGGGATTACCCCTCGCATTCATCCCCACCTTTACAGGCGGGGCTTTCTGCGAAGGCGGGGTAAAAACAAAAAAACCCTATGAAACTAAACTTCCTTATCATTTTTCGCTCTTTTCTCTTTCTACTTTAGCCTTTTAACTTTTACCTTTTGCCTTTTTACTTTTACCTTCTATCCATTTGGAGGCACGGGCCGGAATCGAACCGGCGTATAAGAGTTTTGCAGACTCCTGCCTTACCACTTGGCTACCGTGCCCTCTGGATCCCATCTCAAAATGGGAAACTCTGAAAATAACTCGTTTCCGATACCTACCAAAATTTTTTGGATTGCTTCAATCTTCACACTGCTAAGAACTTTTATCTTGCAGAATTATCTTAATAAGAAAGCGCGCCACCTTTAATTTTGGAACATCTTTGAGAGACAGAACCCGCCCGTCCTTGCTAAGTAAAGAGATGGAAGTCCTGTGATGTCCAAACGGCGTATGACCCTTTCCCAGAAAATTAGCGACAATATAATCGAGTTTCTTCTCCTTGAGCTTTTTTCTGGCACGCTCCAAGAGATTTTCGGTCTCAAGGCAAAATCCGACCACTACACGTTTTCCTTTTCTTCGCGTTAAATTTTTTAAGATATCGGGAGTCCTAACAAGTTTCAAGTTTAAAAAAGGTTTCCGTCTGATTTTCCGAGCCGAAAACCTGGCCGGCCTGAAATCGCAGACAGCACTAGTCATAAATAAAACATCGCAATGAGGGAACGCTTTGTGCGCAGCTTTTTCAAGATCACGGGAAGTCGTAACAGAAAAGTATCGGGCACCCCGCGGCGGCTTAAGAAGGGTGGGACCGCTGATCAGTGTGGTGGCACAACCCTCTCTGCATGAGGCGCGTGCCAATTCAAAACCCATGACACCCGTGGAAATATTGGAAAGATATCTCACCGGGTCAATCATTTCTCTGGTATTGCCCGCCGTGATGAGAATGCGTCTTTTACGAAGCATGAGAAATCTATTTGAGGGGTCGGGGTGTTTTCCGACCCCTCACCCTGAGCGGAGCCTCATGAAATGAGGCGCAGTCGAAGGGTTTCCTTAAAAGTAATCCTTCGACTCGTGCTTCGACTTTGCTCAGCATCCTGAGCTTGTCGAAGGACTTCGCTCGCTCAGGATGGGGCATCGCAACACCTAAAAAAATGGTCCGACTTTCGCTCACCATCCTGAGTGAAATCGAAGGACTCCCCCGATGCCTCATCTATTTAACTTTCAGAGCGGCTTGAATTCTGGAAAGAATAATCTCCTGCGAGGCAATGTGGCCGATATCCTCCCGACCGCAGACAAGAGGACCCTTAACCGGCTCGACAAACCTGTAACCAACACTTGAAAGTTTCTTGATATTCTCCTGAGTAAAGGGATTACGGTACATATTGTCGTTCATGGCTGGAACAATGAGCACTGGGGCGCGGCTGGCAAGAATAGTCGAGGTCACCAGGTCATCCGCCAAGCCATTCGCCAGCCTCGCGATGACATTGGCTGAGGCCGGCATGATGAGAATAAGGTCAGACTGGTCAGCCAGAGTGGTGTGCAAGACACCTTCGTACTCAGTAAAAAGATCCGTATAAACCTTCCCGCTGGAAAGAGAGCGAATAGTAAGAGGTGTGATGAATTGAAGGGCTCCCTTAGTCATCGTACAGGTGATTTCAGCACCTTTTTTTCTAAGTTCTCCCAAAAGATCACAGACACGGTAAGCCGCAATGCTTCCCGTGATGCAGACAAGAATTTTTTTGCTCTTCACGATTTGGATTCCCTTTCAGAACCCTTGTCCTTAGAAGACTTTTCGGAAGGCTCTGGGAATCCTGAATCAAAACTGACCTTGCCTTCAGCAATTTCTTCTAAAGCAATGGAGGTGATTTTTTTAGCTGAACTTTGCACCAGAGGTGCCGCTCCCTGCGCTAGCTCCGTAGCACGTTTGGCAGAAGCCATCACCAAATCAAAAAGCTTGTAGGCTGGTTTCAGAAGTTTCTCGAGAGGAATATAAGCCATGGTTATCTCCTTTAGTTTTTAGAACTCGTGATCAATTTCTGTTTTTTTTCCATCTGTTTTTTCTTTTCTTTTTTCATAATATTTTCAATCGCGAGAATAGTTTCATTCACATAACGATTGGTGACAATGTAATCATAGCCCTTCGCGCAAGCCATCTCTGCTCGGGCCTGTTCCAGCCGCTTTTGAATCTCTTCTCTAGGATCACTTTCTCTTGAAAAGAGTCTCTTTTCAAGATCTTCCATAGAAGGCGGCATGATAAAAATAAACACGCCTTTTATTTTCCTTCTCACCTGTCTCGCGCCCTGTACATCAATCGCTAAAACAATATCTGTACCTTTCCTGAGTTTTTCTAAGCTCTCATGTTTAAAAGTACCGTAATAGTTGCCAAAGACTTGGGCCCACTCTAAAAAAGCTTTTTTCCGCCTCTGCTCGCGAAATTCTCTTTCCGTAATAAAAAAATAATCTCGGCCGTCGACCTCCCCCTTTCTGGGCTTGCGTGTCGTTGCCGTAACCGATCGGGCAAGATTCGGATTTCTTGAAAGAAGCTGATTCACAATGGTGGTTTTCCCACATCCAGACGGCGCTGAAATAACCATCAACAAACCAGCCGGTTTGAAAAGAGGCATCAGTCTTTCTCCAATTTGGAAGCAATTTCTGACTGATGAAACCTGGCCGACAAGGTGTCCGGCTCAATACTGGACAGAACCACATGATTGCTGTCTGTCACAATCACACTCCGAGTTTTCCGGCCATTCGTTCCATCCACAAGACGACCGGCACGCAAAGCCTCTTCCTTGAGCCGCTTGATGGGGGCTCCGTCTGCGGACACAATGGCGATGATTCTCTCTCCCGACACAGAATTGTTGAATCCAATATTGAGAAGTTTAAGATAGTCCATGATTCAAGCTACTCAATATTTTGGACTTGCTCGCGAATCTTTTCAATTTCCGATTTGATTTTCACTACCTCCTGAGAGATACCAAAAGAAAGGGATTTGGAAGCAACCGTATTGGCTTCACGATTCATCTCTTGCGTGATAAAGTCAAGTTTCTTACCCACTTCTTCTTTTTCTCCCAGCGTCACTTTGAAAAGTTTCAGATGACTCTTCAATCGAACAATCTCCTCAGTGATGTCGGATTTATCAGCCATGATAGCCACCTCCCGAGCCAGTTTCTCAGAATCAAGTTCAAGTCCCCTGGCAAGCTCGGTTACCCGGCTCTTCAATCTTGCCTGATAATCGAGAATACTTTTTGAGGTTACTTTTTGAATTTTAGCAACCGACTGGGCAATCATCCGAAGCCTTAGCAGAAGTTCCCGGTGAAGAGCCGAACCTTCCCTAATTTTCATCTTCACAAGTTTCTCAAGAGCACTCAGAACTGCTTCCCGTACATGCAACCATTCTTTGGAAAGCTCAAAACGCGGCTTTTCTACTAAAAAAATGTCGGGAAGGCTGATAAGATCGCTTAAGGAAAGCTTTGAATCAATTTTCAGACGAGACGCAATTCTTCGAAGATTATGATAATAAAGATCGATCTTCTTTTCATCAATCCTGACATCCTCTTTAGTAAATTCACCACCGTTGAGATTGATCGTAAGGCTGATTTTTCCTCTCTTGACCTTCGCCTGGACGAGATGCTTAATCTCACCTTCAAGAGAATTCAAAACCTGAGGAATTTTGGATGAATATTCAAGAAACCGATGATTCAAAGAGCGGACTTCTACCACCCATTTGTTCTTACCTTGGCCAAGCGTCGCCTGACCAAATCCCGTCATACTTTTAAGCATTGGAAACTAATCCGCTGATTTGAGGCCCGCAAAGAAAGAACCGCTCACTTTTTCGCAGGATCCATGATTGCTTCAGGTTTTGAATGAGAGTTAGAGCCGTCGGAAAGTGTTAATTATATTGAACTTAGAATAAACTGTCAAGCACATGCCACCAGTCATGATCACTGCTCAGATCCACCCTGCTGCTTTCAGGAACATCTTCGTCCTATCGCTGTTCCGTCGTCTTCTGAGCATTATCAGTGTGAGTCGAGATAGCTTTGAGCACGTTTGGCTCGAATATAGCGTTGGAAACGCGCTTTACGGTTCTTGTCTGAAGGCTTCTCATAATGCAAATGCTCCTTATGCCCTTCAATCACTTTTTCACGCATTAGCTTCCGCTTGAGAACTCGTAAAGCTGAGTCAACGCTTTGTCCTTCGCGTACGAGAATTCTTACCACCAAAAATCACAACCTTCCTTATGGATTTTAAGCAACAGATTTACAACTCCATTACTATTAGGTTACACAAGAAAAAAGAGAATGTCAAGCTTCTAACCTTTTTGATATCAATGGGTTAAGACTATGAAAACACAAATCATTTATCCAAAAGGGGTTAACCTCTGGGATGGTATTTCTGGTGGACGGATTTCAGGCGGTCCTTATCAATATGGGTATAAATTTGGGTGGTGGCAATGTCTGAATGCCCCAGAAGCTCCTGAACCACCCTCAGATCAGCTCCCCGCTCGAGAAGGTGGGTTGCAAAAGAATGTCGAATGGTGTGAGGAGAAATCTTTTTTGATATGCCGGCCAAATGCGCGTACCGTTTGATGATCTGCCACAAAGCTTGCCTTGTGATTCCCGTTTTCACTCTCCCAAGAAAAATATAGGGTTGAGAACGATAGGCATTTTTGATTCGAACCCGGTTCAAATATTTCGCTACGGCTTCCTTTGCCTTACTCCCCAAAGGAATAATTCTCTCCTTGCTCCCCTTGCCGAGACATTTAAGAAATCCCGCCTCTAGGTTGACATCATCCACTTTCAACTTTGCAAGCTCCGAAACCCGTAGTCCTGTCGCGTAAAAAAGTTCCAGAATCGCGCGGTCACGTATTCCCGAATCGCGTCTTGTGTTTGGCGTCTCAAGTATTTTGAGTACCTCTTGGAGGTTTAGAAAATTAGGAAGCTTCCGCCAGATTTTGGGGGAATCAAGAGAATCGGTCACATCTTCCTTCAATTCTCGTTCATGGGTCAAGAAACGGTGGAAAAGTTTGATGGACACCAAACGCCTTGCAATCGAGCTTGAAGCCGCCTCTTTTTTCTTCTCGGCGTAAAGGAAATCCATAATCTCTTTACGCTTGATTCTGGAGAGGGAAATCACAAAACCCTTTTCGCTCTTAGCGCCCCAACCCCGGCTCACAAGGAAATCACGATACTTCAAGAGGTCCTGTTTGTAAGCCGCAAGACTATTGGGAGCCAAACCGCGCTCGACAGAAAGGTAAACTAGAAAAGATTCCAGAAGGTTGTCAAAAGATCTCATAAAAGGAAGCCCGCGCGGGTTATTTTTCTTTCCCCAACAGTTTGATGAATTCTTTTTCGCTCAATAGGGAGACTTGTAGCTTCAGCGCCTTATCATATTTACTGCCGGGATCTTCGCCAAGAACCAGATAGTCGATATTTTTACTCACGCTCGAACTTACGCTTCCGCCCGCCATTTTAATTGCCAACTCCGCTTCATGCCGCGAAAAATTCTTGAGCGTTCCCGTAACGACGAAGCTTTTTCCCCGTAGCGAGCCCGACTTCTTTTCTTTGAATGCAAAGTGAACACCGGCTTTCTTAAGCTTCTGCATCACCTCTCTTGTCCCAGATTGATCAAAGAAATTGACAATGGATTTTGCCACAACGGGCCCAACCTCATGAATGGCAACCAACGCCTCCTCCTTGGCCTTTGCCAAGTCTTCGAGCGCGTCATATTGTTCGGCAATAATCTCTGCCACATGCTCACCCACCTCCGGGATGCCGAGCGCATAAATCAACCGTGGGAGGGGCCGCTTTTTGCTCGTTTCAATACCCGCGAATAAATTTTCTGCGGACTTTTCTCCCATTCTTTCAAGATCAGCGACTTTCTTGAAATCCAGATAATAAATGTCGGCAAGATCGCTTACCATTTTTTTGTCCACTAACTGCTCAATCAGGGCCATTCCCAGCCCCTCAATATCCATCGCTTCTCTTTGCGCATAATGCCGGATTCGGGCCTTAAGCTGAGCCAGACAAGAAAGTCCCACACAGCGTACTGCGACTTCTTCATCTATCGAGACCACTTTGCTACCGCATACAGGACATTTCTTGGGAAATCCAAACTTAGCCAGAGTTTTCTTTCTCTTTTCTTTCAGCACCCCCACCACTTTGGGAATAATGAGCCCGCTTTTCTCGACTAAAACATGATCGCCGATCCGGACGTCCAAACGCTTGATTTCATCCCGATTGTGCAGACTGGCACGTGACACCGTCGTCCCTGAAAGGCTAATCGGCTCCAAAATAGCCACCGGCGTAAGGGCCCCGGTTCTTCCCACTTGAACCTGAATATCTTTGAGGAGAGTTTCCTTCCGCTCGGCAGGATATTTGTAGGCAATCATCCAACGCGGAGATTTCGAGGTAATTCCGAGCATTTCCTGCTCCCGAAAGCTATCCACTTTCACCACCATACCATCAATCTCGTAATCAAGCCTCCCAAGGCTTCCCTTATGAGATTCGATAAAGTCGATCACCTCATCAATCTCACGGCAGAGTTTGTTACCCTGAATAATACGAAACCCCAATTCCTTAAGGATCACCATGAATTCGTGATAACTGTCCGGTAAATTCCCTTCCACAACACCTTTTCCATGAACAAAAATATTGAGATCCCTTTTGGAAACCAATTTGGGATCCAGAAGTTTCAGACTGCCGGCGCAGGCATTGCGGGGATTGGCGAAAGGCTCCTCGCCGAGTTTTTCTTTTTCCTCATTCAGTTTGAGAAAGCTTTTGCGAGGCATGTAAACTTCCCCTCTCACTTCTAAAACTTTGGGAATCTCCCCTTTAAATTTACTGCCCGAAATCGGAATCCTGAGAGGAATAGTGCGTATTGTCTTGATGTTCTCCGTCACATCGTCACCCGTGTGGCCATCGCCCCGGGTAGCCCCCACCGTAAGATGTCCACGCTCGTAAGTGAGAGAAATAGACACACCATCGATTTTTTCTTCCACATAATAAACAACCTGCCTGTCTCCGAGAACCTTTTTGACCCTCTTGTCAAATTCCCGGAGATCTTCATCGGAATAGGTATTGTCCATACTAAGCATCTGGACTTTGTGGCGAACGGATTGAAACTCCTTGAGCGGAGATCCTCCGACACGCTGGCTTGGGGAATCCGAGATGAAAAATTCAGGATGCTGCGTTTCCAAACTGATAAGTTTCTTCATCAGCTGGTCGTACTCATAATCGGAAATTTCAGGCTTGGCTTCGAGATAATACTTGCAGTTGTGATACTCAAGCTTCTCCCGGAGTGTCTCGACTTCTTTTTTTATATCCTGTTTATTTTTCACTTTGAATCTTCCGATTATAGAAGCCGCCGAGCCAGAAATTCCGGAAGCCCGGCCGCTCTGATCTTCGCTGCGGCTTTATGATTGTCATAGGAAAGTCGAACCATACGCAGATTATAGGTCTGGTCATCAAAAATGGCAAAGGAAAGCCTGGGATCACGGTCACGTGGCTGGCCGATACTTCCCGGATTGATGAGATAAATTTCGTTTCGATCGAGGGGATAATTGCCCTCATAAAGATAAGCACTCGATCGGGTCTGTTTCATGAAAATCTGAGGAACATGAGTGTGCCCGATAAAACCAAGAGAAGTCTTCATCTTCTCAAAAGAAGGCAAAGCATCATCAAAATAAAAAAGATAGGGGAAACTTTCCGGAGAGTCAATACCACCATGGGCGAGTGTGAAGTTTTTCCCAATATGAAGAAGCGGAAGGTCCGTTAAAAAATTTTTCCACTGAGGGAGGATCTGACCTCGTGTCCAGAAAAGGGCTTCCTGGGCAAAATCATTGAAGCAGAAGGCAATCTTCTCGTCACCGAGAGCTTTATCGTGGTTACCCGCTATCCATTTTGCCGGAACCTTTGTAACCAATTCAACACATTCATTGGGATTGGCTCCATAACCGACAAAGTCGCCGAGAAAAAGATACTGATCGATTTTCTCATTCGCTAAGTATTTGAAAGCCTCTTCCAGCGCCTCCAGATTACTGTGGATATCGGACAAAATGGCATAACGCATGAACTTTGCTGAAAAGTTCGAAACCTTAGTTTGAACTAAGTTTAAAGATTACGAAAGAATTCGGAATTGTCCCTTCATTACCTTAATCAAGAGTGAAGTTTCCCTTCCAAATCGATGATTTTCCGATTCACATTCACCACAAATTTGATCATGCCAATTCTATCTTTCTAATGCCGAAACCGCCGGCGCGAAGGACCTCTGGCATGGCGCGATCCGCGAGGAGCGAAAGAATAACGGGTGGGTGCAAGAAAACGTTCGATGGGGATTTCGGGATGCTCCGAAATCGGTAGCGCTGTCCGTATCAGGCGTTCAATGTTGCGGACGTCAGTGTTCTGATCAGGAGTCGCAAAAGAGATAGCGTGTCCCTGATGCCCTGCTCGGCAGGTGCGTCCAATTCGGTGCACATAATTCTCCGCTTCTTCCGGAAGGTCATAATTAATGACCACCTCGATGCCTGTCACATCAATGCCGCGCGCCGCAATATCAGTCGCGACCAGCACTCGGTACCGACCGGATTTAAAACCTTCGAGGGCTTCACGCCGCTGGGCAAGCGTCCGGTCAGAATGAATCTCGGCAGAGTTATAGCTCATTGCTTTGATATCCCGTGCTGTCCTATGCGCCCCAATCTTGGTGCGTGTGAAAATGAGAACACTCCCCCGGTATTGGGTAAGGAGCTTGCGCAAAAGTTCATTCTTATTCTCTTTTTTTACAATAAAAAGTTCCTGTGTGAGCTTTTCGACAAGCGTCCCGGAAGGTGCGATTTCTATATTGACCGGTAGCTTCATGTGAGAAGCCGCGATGGATGCAACAGCCTGAGGCATGGTGGCTGAGAAAAGCATGGTCTGGCGGTCCCTGGGAATAGCTTGGAGAATACTTTGGATCTGTGGGAGAAAGCCCATGTCGAGCATGCGGTCCGCCTCATCGAGGACCAGCACGTGCGTATCCGAAAGCGTAACGTTACGCTGATTCATATGATCAATCAACCGGCCGGGTGTCGCAATAATCACGCCCGGGTTTTTGCGCAGCGCACGTATTTGCTCATTCATCGAAGCCCCGCCAATCACCACTGCACTTCGGATACCAAATAACGGTCCGACTTTTTGGAAGGTTTCGTCGACTTGAATGGCAAGCTCGCGAGTAGGTACAAGCACAAGCCCTTTCCCCTTTTTCTGCGAGAGACGCTGCACCATGGGGATGGCAAAAGCGAGAGTCTTTCCCGTTCCTGTTTGAGCAATGCCGACTAGATCTTTGCCTTCGATGGCAAGCGGAATAGCTTTTTGCTGAATCGGCGTGGGTATTTTGAATTTCAGCCGGTCGAGGACCCCAAGCACCTGCGGTGCAATCCCAAGCCCGTCAAAACTTATATGAGATCGAGCGTCCATATTGTCATTATATACGGTTTTTTACAGTTTTCCTTAAACAATTTGTGAAGAGTCTTTCAGCACTATCGGCACCATTTCCAAAAGTGTCGAGGTCAATAGACGAAACCTCACACCTTTATCTGACCATCACTGGGGAAAAATCGAACTTTTATCTACCATTTACAGAGCTTAGTTCTATCTACGGGCTTTGGTTTTGCGCTCATTTTCGGTCAAATATCTTTTTCTAAGACGGATGTTTTTGGGGGTGATTTCTACAAGCTCATCGTTTTCGATAAACTCAAGGGAAAATTCGAGCGTCATTTCACGTGGAGGAATGAGACGGATAGCTTCATCCGAACCTGCCGCGCGCATATTCGTCAGCTTCTTCTCACGGATCGCGTTGACGACCAGGTCCCGACCTTTATTGTTCACGCCAACAATCATGCCTTCATAAAGTTCATCCCCGGGATGCACAAAAATCTCTCCGCGTTCCTGCAGGCCCCAGAGCGCATAGGCAACGGTTTTACCAACGGTTTGTGAGACGAGGACTCCTGACTTGCGTTCAGGAATTTCACCTTTGTATTTTTGATAATCGTAAAAAACTTGATACATGGTGCCCGTACCGCGCGTGAGCATCATGAGTTCACTCCTGAACCCGAGAAGACCACGGGAAGGAATCAAAAATTCCATGCGGATGGTCCCCACAGCACTTGTCACCATATTTCTCATCTCGGCTTTGCGAACGCCAAGGGCTTCTATCACCGCGCCCTGATAACCCGGATCAACTTCAATGACCACCTCTTCGACAGGCTCCATTTTTTCACCTTCCTCTATCTTGATGATGACTTCAGGCCTGGAGACTTCGAGTTCGTATCCTTCACGGCGCATCGTCTCAATCAAGATCGAGAGATGCAATTCGCCCCGGCCTGAAACCTTAAATCGATCTTCGCCGGGGATTTCCTCAACTCTGATTCCCACATTCATCATGGCCTCATGCGCGAGCCTTTCACGAATATGACGTGAAGTGAGGAAACGTCCTCCATCGCGGCCTCCAAGGGGACTTGAATTGTGGGCAAAATTCATGGAAATGGTGGGTTCATCGATCTTGACAGCTAGGATGGCTTCCGGCTTTCCCGGATCCGCTAGGGTATCCGCCACAAAAATCTCAGCAAACCCAGCAATTGAGGCAATATCGCCCGCTTCCGTAGATTCCGCTTCCACCCTTTTAAGACCGCGGTATTTCAAAATCTTTGCGACCCTGCCCTTCTCGAGATTTCCATCCCGCTTTACGACCACCAAGGGATCTCCGACTTTGACTTTTCCGTGAGTGATTCTTCCAATGGCCATACGTCCGACATACGAGTCGTAATCCAGCATCGTCACCAGCATTTGAAACGGAAGATCCGGATCCGCAACCGGCGGAAGAACGCGGTGCAGAATGGTGTCGAGAAGCGGCTTCATGGTCTGAGAAGGTTCCTGCAAATCGAGAGTCGCCCACCCTTCTTTGGCCGAGGCGTAAACAATCGGAAAATCAAGCTGTTCATTGTTAGCGTTCAATTCACAGAAAAGATCAAAAGTCATGTTCACCACTTCTTGCGGTCTGCAGTTGGGACGATCTACTTTGTTGACGACGAGAATCGGCTTCAAATGAAGTTCGAGAGATTTGCGAAGCACGAATTTTGTCTGGGGCATGGGGCCATCGAACGCATCCACAAGAAGGAGCACTCCATCCACCATCTTGAGGACTCGCTCCACTTCGCTCCCGAAATCCGCGTGACCGGGAGTGTCGACAATATTGAAAAGGGTATCCTTATAAACAAACGATGCATTCTTGGAAAAAATCGTGATTCCCCGCTCCTTTTCAATCGGGTTCGAATCCATGACCGTAGACTCACCTTCCTTGAATTCATAGGCTCCCGATTGTTTTAGAAGCGCATCCACCAGCGTCGTTTTCCCGTGGTCGACATGCGCTACAATGGCAATATTCCTTACGTCCTTGCGTCTTTTCTGATTTGGCATGGTTCCAATTTCACTTTCAATAAAAAAGGCTGGCGTTAACTTCGGAGGTCAGGTCAGTAGCTGTTGGCTAATACTTTTCCTAATGCTCCTGGAGGACAACTGGTTTTTCACTCCTGCCGAGTGAAAAGCTGGTCGGGATGGCGAGATTCGAACTCGCGACCTCTTGGTCCCGAACCAAGCGCTCTAGCCAGGCTGAGCCACATCCCGAAACCGGTATTTGTGAAGGTGAATTATAACACAAGAAGGAAACCAAGGTTCTCTTTCTGGACATTCATAAAAATCACCGAAAAGTACAGACCGGAGACTCGTTTCAGACCCTAGCAGCTTCAACAATAAGAAAAATACAAAAGCCATGTTTCAAATCTACTCGGCTAGAAGATCATTGATTGAGCTTTTTTTAAATTCTACTTCGAGTCGAGTTTTTCTCTGGCCTGAGTTTCAAGAAGCTCAAGATTCTTCACGACATTTTGCGAATCCATCAAGCTCTCTTTAAGCTTCTCAATCTCCCCCCGCACCACAGATATTGAAATTCCCTCGTTGATTCCCAAAATCACATCTTGGGCAATATCCAGCTGACTCGTCAGAAGTTTCTTTTTGAGTTGTATCTGCTTGATCACTGCGACTCTTCTCTCACGCTCAAGCTGCCTTTGATAAAGGAGGATTTTTTTGCGCCAGTATCTCTTAGGGGTGACGATCCGCGACGCCGGTTCCCATTGCAGAAAGCCGTAAAGCAAAAAAACTGCTGCCAAACTCCAGACCGCCCCTTGCAAGATTTTTTTTCTCATAGCAGTTTAAGATAATCCATCAAAAGAACTGGATTCTGGTGGAATTCTTTTCCCCATTTCTCCTTAAGAATTTCGGCAGATGTCTTCCTGGGCTTGATCACTTTCTCAAACAGAATGTCCAGATAGCGGGTTTCGTCCTCCCCTTTTGAATTCAGCTTTCTGGAACGTTGAAGTCCTGCCCGTGCCAGGTTAAAAATCTCTTGAATAAGATCCCAACCCTCATGGTTTCCCAGATGAGCGCTTGGACCTTTTTTCTCCATGTTTGCGTGAAAAGCAACTCTTTCCTCCCACGAAAAATCCCTGACAAGCTTCCAGGCTGCTTCCCGAGCTTCGGCGTCATAAAGAATGCCCTTCCACAAAGCCGGGACAGACGGAATGAGTTCAAACAACTGCCCATCTGCACCCCTGATTTCAATACAATTTTTTAGCCGGGCTTCAGGGAAAAGTGTGCTCAAATGAAGCTCAAAATCATCACGGGTTGCTCGAAAATCACCAAAGCCACGGCTAAGAAATCCCCTGAAAGAGACTCCTTCCATGGGAACCCATCTTCCATCACGAATGATAAAAATCATCGGGGCATCAAGCACGTAAGACAAGTAATCATCAAAACTCGAATCTTCCTTAAGAAGCTGAGGAATAAGGCCTGTACGCTCAGAATCTGTCTGGCGCCAAACTGCCATCCGGCGTGTCAAAAAACCGTCCCAATGCCCTTCAAAAAGAGGGGAATGGGCAAATAAAGCTGAAATCAATGAGGTAAGACCGTAAATCACCCTCAATTTTTCCATCGCGTCGGATTCACTCGAGAAATCAACACTCACCTGATTGGCCGCTGTCCGCTTCATCATGTCGTGAGCTTGATCACCTTTTTTCGCCAAATAAGTCTTCATGATTTCATAACGTTTCTTCGGAACCCACTCGATTTCCGCCAATCGCGAAAAGGGATGGAACCCTACTGTAAGCCACGATACAGGAATATCACGTGCGATTTCGCAAAGTTCCCTGCGAAAACACTCGAGTTGATCCCGAACGTCGTGAACCGTCTCAACCGGCTCGGCACTGAGTTCCAATTGTCCTCCCGGTTCAAGGGCAACATAATTTTCCCTGCGGAAAAGAGCAATCAAACGACCTTCCTCCTTTAAAGTTTCATAACCAAATTTTTCCGCAAGCAGTCTTAGAACTGTTTCAATACCCGACGACCCAAAATATGGAATGGCTTGACCGGTACGCGGCGAGACACCGAAAAGTTCCCATTCCAAACCCAACTTATATTGGGAAGGCGATTTGGCAAAAGGATGAAAGTAATCCTTGAGGTCTTTAAGAGTAATGGTTTGATCGTTTTTCTTGATTCGTAAATAAGTACTCAACTAAGCTCCTATGAATATTGAAAGGGCTGCGATGTTTTTCCTCGGCATCTCCCAAGTATCAGTTCTTTTTTATCATACTTTTTTTCTCTCTGCGGCACTACTAAAAAATTTTCAGGAAGGCTGGAGAGAGCTTAAAAGAGGAGATGGAAACATGATGGCGATATAAGACAAATGGAGTTACTAGTTTTGATGGGAGGAAAGAGCTGGAAGCATGGCTGTGGTCGAGTTTGTTTCGGCCGGGGTTTTGACTGGCGTTTGAAGTGATTCGGGAGCCTGAGTCTTTTTATCATCAACTTGTTCAGGAGCGTAACCCAGATAAAGTAGGGCTTCTTCCATGGCTCCCTTAAACACAGGAGCCGCCACCGTACCGCCGTAATAACTTGGGTGTGGATCATCGACCATCACAATCATCGACAACATGGGATTTTCAGCCGGTGCAAATCCCATAAAAGAGGAAATAAAGTTAGAATGTGAGTAACCACCCTGCGGATTGAGTTTTTGTGAGGTTCCCGTTTTGCCTGCTACTTTCACACCTTTGATTTTCGCCATTTGTCCGGTTCCCTCCTCCACCACGCGAATCAGAATATCGCGCATGGTAGAGGTGATTTTTGCATCGATAATCTTTCGCTTAACGGGAGGGATTTTCTCCTTGATCACCACACCATATTGATCACGAACTTCTCTGACAATCTGGGGTTTGACCAGGTAACCTCCGTTCGCTATGACGGACAGAGCCCGAATCATCTGAAGAGCTGTCGCCGTCACCTCCTGCCCATAAGGGATTGAGGTGATCGATATTTTGGACCATTGATTCAGGGGATGCACAATACCTGCCACTTCACCCTGAAGATCAATTCCCGTTACCTCTCCAAACCCAAATATTTTGATGTATTGATAAAGCGTTTTCTCTCCGATCAGTCTGGCAATTTTCACAATTCCGATATTGCTCGACTTGATGAGAACCCCAGGGACGTCAAGCCTCCCATAGGGATGAACATCGTGAATCACACGTTTCGCATTGACATGCCAGGTACCATTTTCGCAGAAAACGGTGTCTTCAAGTTTCACCTTCGATTCACTCAAAGCCGTGGTAAGGGTCACTACCTTGAAGATAGAGCCGGGTTCACAAAAATCGGTGAGGCATCGATTTCTTCGGGATTCGATGCTGGACTGCTTATAGTCGTTGGCGTCAAAAGAAGGACGATTGGCCATAGCGAGAATCTCACCCGTGTGTGGATTCATGACAATCGCACAGGCCCCCTTCGCCTTCCATTTGGTGAAAGCTTTGTCCAGCTCACGTTCCACCACATGCTGGATAAACTCATCCGTGTTAAGAACTAAATCACGCCCGTTAATAGGTGGGATGTATTTCGATTCCAGCGTGGAAAGTTCACGCCCCAAAGCATCACGTTTTGAATGGCGCAATCCTTTTTCACCGTGAAGATACGAATCGTAAGCCAGCTCTAAGCCTTCAAGCCCCTGACTATCAATATTGCAGAATCCGATGGCATGAGCCAGCTCGCCAGCATGGGGGTAAAACCGTTTGAATTCATTTTGTACCAGAATGTTGGGATTCCCCAAATTCAAAATGGCTTCAGCCTGATCCTCCGTTACTTTCCTCTTAAGCCAGACGAAGGATTTGTCCTGAGAGAGCTTTTTTTCGACCCACCAAGGGTCAAGATCAAGGATCTCTGCTACTTGCCGGGCGATGCCTGCGCGATTTTTCTTGGGGATCAGCCGAGAAACAGCGTAGATGGAAGGACTCTTGACAGTGGTCGCAAGGAGCTTGCTATTTCGATCTAAAATATTTCCCCTCTTTGCTTCCAGCTCGATGACAACGTTATATTGCTTCTTTGCAATTTTAAGAAGGGCGGGTCTCTCAAAAAATCCTAATTCGAAGAGACGATACGAAATCGCAGCGAATAGAACCAGGAGAAGGCAATTAACCGTGAAGAAACGATTCACCACACGTTTCCCTCATGCTTCACTCTTTATCCGATGAAATCATCTTAGCATGGGCTTCCCTGACAAACTGAAGGAGGGAAAAAGTCGGCTTGCCGGATTCGATACTGACAGGATTGATTTTATTTTCCGGAATCTCAATATGAATGGTTTTGATTTCCACAGGAAGCGTCAAAGGCATTTTGGCAGCTTCGATCTTGTTTTCAAGAATGTCCAGTGCCTTGGCTTTAAAAAGTCTGATTCGGATCCGTTCATAATCATCCTGCGTTTGAATCAAAATTTGTTTATTCTTATGGATGGAATAGGAAACCCGGTAAAGTTCGATTTGAAGTCCAACGTATAAAAGGGTGCAGGCTGTGATGAGCAAAATAATGAAGAGGAACTTAAATATTCGCTTCATATCCTTCACCCGCCTTCTCTACGGCTCTTAACTTTGCACTGCGTGAGCGTGGATTTCTGGTTATTTCATCCTCAACAGGTCTTACGACCTTTTTCGTTAAAATCTTGACCTTTCTTTCGATCTTTCCCTCCATGAAAACCCGTTTCACAATGCGGTCTTCCAAGGATTGAAATGAGATTACGACAATACGTCCGCCCGGGACGACACTTTGAATAGCTTTCCGAAGCCCTGTTTCCAGACATTCGAGCTCACGATTCACAGCTATGCGAAGAGCTTGAAAAACCCGCGTTGCCGGATGAATTCTAAAAAAATGTCCCCGGTAACAGGATTTGATGACTTCCGCCAATTCGCCGGTGGTGCGAAGGGGTTGTTTTTGCCTTCTTACCACAATTTTCGCAGCAACAAGTTTTGCTCTCGGTTCCCCACCGAACCGGTAAAAAAGGCTGGTAAGCTCCGATTGTGAAAGATCGTTCACCAACTCACTTGCCGTCTGGCCTATCGTCTGGTCCATTCTCATATCGAGAGGACCCTCTTTCAAAAAACTAAAGCCTCGCTCTGGAGACTCTAACTGCTCTGATGAAACTCCCAAATCGAACAAGATACCATCAAGTCTGTGAACACTTGTCTGCTCAAGCACTTTGTCAAGATCACGGAAATTAGCTTGTACCACACAAACATTGTCGTGCAACCCAATCGTTCTTTCGGCACGCTCCAAAGCTTCAGCATCCCGATCCATCCCAATGAAGAAACCTTTTTCGGCAATGCATTCAATGATAGCCTTGGCATGCCCACCACTACCCAGAGTCGCATCCAGAATCACATCACCCGGTTGGGGATCGAGGTAGGTCAAAACCTCCTCAAGAAGAACCGATTGATGCAAGATCGCTCCTTTTTACTGCGGACAACAAAAACTGCGGAGCGCTTCTTCCCTCGAATCGTAGGATTCCATAAGCCGGCTTACCCCAACAAGACGCAATGTCTCCAAAACCTGACGATTCAAATTGCACAATTTGATATCCCCATTCAAAGCTCGGAGGATACGTAATCTCTCGATCAATATCCCCAATCCTGCCAGCTCCACATGCCTCGTCCTGCACATATCGAGAAGCACCTTGGTGTGATTTTTCTTCACAAATTGATTCATCCGTTGTTTCATTTTCACCATGGTGCTCGCGTCAAGACGACTCGAACAGTCCAGAACTTCGACGTCAAAGTACTGATGCCCATTCTTCGCGTGGTAAACCATTCCGTCACCTCCAGTGATCTCGACTGCTTGAACTTTCAGAATTTTCAAGATTGTTTTCCCCGTTCAGAATCCAAAAGCTTCTCAGCTAAATCCTCAAACGAACCCATAGAGTTCTTGAAGAATTCCTTCCACTTTTCCTTCGACCAAATTTCGATTCGATCCGAAACTCCCACAACCACTACATCTTGCTTGATCTCCGCGTATTCTTTCAAATATTGCGGTACCAAAATTCTTCCCTGCTTGTCGCAGCTAACTTCACAGGCACCTGAAAAATAAAGCCGGTTGAACTGCCTTGATTCCTGCCGTGTGAACGACATGTCTTTAAATTTTCTCTCCTGAGCTTTCCATTCATCCTCGGTAAAAACAAAAAGACATTTGTCCAATCCCCGCGTGATGTAAAACTTGTCGGCATAGTGCTCCTTGAAAATTTCGCGGAACTTCGAAGGAACGATCAGCCTTCCCTTTTTATCGAGCGAATGTGAATACTCACCGTAAAACATAGGTTCCCACTTTCCTCCACTTTAAACCACAAAATGACATTTGAAGTATAAAAGAAGGGGTTTTCAGTGTCAACAAGAACTTTGAGGAATTTTTAAGGAAGTTAAGTAGCCACAATAGGTTGTGTAAGTAGGATCAAAAGGGCCCAATAAATATAGTTTTATGCCCTTAAAGCTTATTGAGGGGGCGACAAATTAACTATAAATGGGATAGGAGGTTGGATAAATCTGCTTAAAAAAATAGGGGAAAAAACCGGACGAATAGCAAGTGAAATCCGTTCCAAAAAAGAAATCTCGCGAAGTTTAAATGAACGAGGGGAAATTTTTATTCTTCGTAGAGAATACGCGTACAGTTTTCACACAAGACAAGAGCTTCTTGAAGCCTCACCTCATTGACAACCTGAGGCCGTAATTTCATCTGGCAGGAACTGCAATTTTCGCCGTTAATGCGGGCCAAGGCAACACCGTTTTTCTTAGCAAGAATTCTTTCGTAGAAATTGCTGATTTCAGCATTGACTTGGTTAATCAATTCTTTTTTCTGGGCTTTGAGTTCTTCAATTTTATTCCGGCAGAATTTTTCCTTTTCCTTGAGTTCAGTCTTCCGATCGCTCAAACGTTTTTCGTCAGCTTTGAGTGTTTCCTTTTCGCTGTTCAAATTTCTATTCGCCAAATCCACTTCCTCCATCAGAAGAAGAATGGCCTCTTCAAGGACAGAATCATCTGCTTTCATGGAAGAAATCTCAAGGCGAATCGCAGAATACTCTTGATTGGTCTTAACCTGATTCATCTGCCCTTCACGCTTAAGGATTTGTTCCTCCTTTTGTGAAAGCTCAAGTTCTTTTTCTCTCTGCTTGAGTCGGGTCTGTTTCAAGCTTTCTTCAAGAGCAGCGACACCCTTTTTGACTTTCTCAAAATCTTCCTCAGAATTTTTGATCTCGTTGGGAATGTAGGAAAGCTCTTGAGAGAGGTCGTAGATCTGCTTATCAAGCACCTGAACTTGCTTTAGAATTTCAAGATCCTGCTTAATATTTTTGGTTTCAGGCATAGGTTTTCATTATATGGATAATCGCTAGACTGACAACTAAATTCTGAGTTTCAGGGAAATTTGAATTCTTGAGACGGCGTGTGGAACTGACCTTTATCGCTGGAGAAAATGTATTTGCTCTGAGAGCAAAGCAAAAGCCCTTATCTCTTCGTCCGAAAGCCTTCCACTCTCAAAGAAAGATTCTGAGAGGAAAGAAGATTTCAAAAGATCGACTGACAACGGATCAGAAGTATGAGGTAAGGAGAACTTTTCCTTTTCCAATCCCTGAGCATCTCTCGGCCCTTTCACAGGCATAGCAGAATGCATCTCTGGCCCCTCATGACTTGAGCCAAGAGGCTTCGAGACTGTGTTCCGCCTTTCTAGAATGTTTTCGAAATTACCCATCCAGACAATATTACGCCCGAGGAAACGCTGCACAAGTTCGCCCCATCTGGAGGCAAGAACATCGGCGGCTTCAAATTTTTCATCCCATTTGGCGAAAGTATCTTCAGGAAGAAATCGAATGGAACTTTTTAAAAAACGATAAGCGCTTTTCAGTGAGGATATTGAAGGTCTTATGATGAGAATCAAACCAGACAGAGCACGGACTACAGATTCCAAAATAACCGGTGAATACCAGGGGATATCAATCAAATAGAAAGTCGTTCGTATCTCGCTATCTTGCAAAACTTCCTTCCATTGGCTGGAAGACTCCAGGAAATTAAATTCTAAGGAGCGGTTGAAACGGGAGGACAAAATTTCAGCCGTTTGCTGAAAATGATGGAAGTCAAGCAGGACAATTTTTGCTCTTTGTCCTTCAAGAGCTCTCGCAAAAGAAAAATTGGCCTCAAAAGAACATTCCTTTTCGGAATCAAGACAGGCATAGAGGTGCAAGGGGATACCCGAATTGGGTTTCCTTTCTTCTATAGAAGAAAGGAAAAGATAAGAAATATCTTTAAGGCTGCGTTGGGGTTTCTTCGCTTCGCTTTCCATTAACCACTCCCCGAACTCCTACTTCCAGCACAGAATCAGCCCCTCCGAAAGGATTGGATTCGAAGCGAGAATTCTGCGGATCAGTCATCCATTCACCATCAACAAGAAACTTATACCTGTACGTACCCTTTTTCAAATGATGAAGCTTCCTCCAGATTCCTCCCTCCTTAATGGGAGGAAGGAGTTCTTCCGAAATCCAGTGATTGAAATCTCCCGCAACCTGCACAGAACGAGCCGCAGGTGCCTTAATCGTGAAAAGAATTGCGTAGGTCCTTTCTTCGGAAGTTTCTTCACCGGCTGTGCTGCGAGCATTCTTAGGATCTGCCAAGCTCGAAGGGATATCAAACGCATTGAAAGAAACTTTATTTTCAGAATGGGGATCGCCCTCAATCACTTCCGTAACGAGGTTGAGAAAATCCTTAAAGACAACGGAATCACGGTCATAATCTGATATGGGTTTGCCGCATGCGGCTGCTTCACGCAAGCGAATAGAGTGATGAATCACAGTCTGGAAAAGCTGACCGGGAAAGAGCTGCGTGAGCTCTACTTGAATCTTTTTTGAAAATCGGGTCCGCAAATCAAAACCATTCATCAGAGCACGCACGCTCAACTTATGATTCAAAGCTTCCTCAAACAGTTTGACTGTTTCGAGAATTTTGGCCAGACCGTGAACGGAATAGGAAGAACATTCAACCGGAATGATCAACTCCTCAGCAGCCCTAAGCGCGTTGAAAGTTAAAAGTCCGAGGTTGGGAGGACAATCCAGAATAATAAAATCGTATTCTTTCTCGAGCCCCTGGAGTTTGCTAAGAAGTCTGCTCTCTCTTCCAGAAACTCCTGCTAATTTTTGCTCGACAGCTGCCAGGACCACTTCCGAAGGTACCAAATGAAGAAAATCAGAAAGAACAATACGAACATCTCTTATCCCCCAGCGACCTTCTTCTGTTTCATCCAAGACATCATAAATGCTGCGGGAAATATTGTTGGCTTGAATACCCAGCCCCAGCGAGGAGTGTCCTTGTGGATCCAAATCAATATGCAAGACCTTTTTGCCAAGAAAGGCAAGGCTGGCAGAAAGGTTGAGGCTGATAGTCGTTTTGCCGCAGCCGCCTTTCTGATTCGCTATCGCTATCGTTCTCAGCTTCTTTCTCCTTCTGGTTAGAAAGCATTGAGACGTTTAGGAATTGCTTTGCTACTAATTCACTTGAAGAACATGTAAAATCCCAAAGAACTTTACTCGAAGTTCAGCACTGATTTCTCAGGCTGGGACGAAAATGGAGCTCCCCCGCCAGAGGCGGGAGGTCTTCTACGTAGGCGGATAACTTCCAGTTACTTATTCAGAAATTTAGCGGCAAAGCCAGTTTGGCGGCTCGTGACTTCCATGCGAAGCATCTCAATATTAAAATTCTGATCTTGAGATGCCAAGGGAGGTCTAAAAACTGCCTTGGCCGATAAGTTCCTCAAATCTTTGAGATTACGAATCACAAGTGCGGATTGCAAATCCAAACATTCGGCGAAAAATCCGCCTTCACTCAAATTGGTAATAAGAGCTGTGGCAGAAACAGGTTCTTGGGGAGAATCCTGCTGAGGTTTAATGGTAACGGGGATGGCGACTTCGATACGGGAGTTTTTACGGCGTTCTCCCTTAAAAATGAATTTATCTTTTTCAACCAGATAAAGTCCAAAAGTTTGGGAAACTTCCGCCTCGTTCTTGCATAAAGCCATCTTCTCCGGCAGATAGGTATTAAGAAACATATCCAAAAGCTCGGGAGAATGGCAATAAATGGCCTTCCGATGAGGTCTTTCCAGAGGAACCAAAATCTTCCTTAAGGCCAACTGATCGACATGAAGCACATTTTGGGTATTCAGGATGACGTTTCTATATCCCCCGCGCTGGATATTTCTTTCCATAAAATCTTTGATGGCATCAACGTCCCCATCACCCACGTCCCCGTAAAGATCGAATATAATAACCGAACCGATCTTTCTCTTATGTACCTCTGTTTTAGCATTCATGAACAATCCTCCACGAGATCTATCAATTTTAATCGACGGGATAATTTTACATCTTTAATAAAGAAATTGCAATTTTTTTCATATTATATTTAGCTGCTAGAGGTTAGCATCTTTTTTAAAGCGCATTATAACAGTTCATTTTTTGTGTAAGCTTAGTCTTATCAATACCTTGAGATATGCCCTTTAGGGTTTGCTATCAAAATGATCGGAAATGGGTAAATAAAAGGTGGGAAACGTTCAACACTACGATAATTGTTTCTTCTTCAAATCTTCGAGCCTTTCCTTCATGAGCTTTTCATGACCAAAAGAAGTCGGAAAATAGTATTCCTTCTTGACAGAAAGATACTCCTGCTTCACAAAATGTTCAGGGCTTTGGTGCGGATAAACATAGCCTTGACCGTGTCCCATTTTCTTCGCTCCATGATAACTTGCATCCCGTAAATGGGAGGGAACCTCTTGAACCACGCCATCCTTAATATCCTTCATCGCCGACTCAATCGCCAGATAAGAGGCATTACTTTTAGGTGCTAAGGCCAAATAAATCACCACTTGCCCTAAGATAATCCTTGCCTCAGGCATACCCACAAATTCGCATGCCTGCATAGCACTCGTGGCCAAAACCAGCGCTTGCGGGTCGGCATTGCCTATGTCTTCAGCGGCCAGAATGATCATACGGCGAGCAATAAAACGCACATCCTCACCTGCATAAATCATCTTGGCGAGCCAGTAAACAGCGGCATGGGGATCTGATCCTCTCAAGCTTTTGATAAACGCGCTGATGGTATCGTAGTGATAATCTTCATCCCAGTCATAGAGGACAATTTTTTTCTGCACAGATTCCTCGGCAACTCTTTCGTCAAAATAAATCTCACCTGAAGAATCCGGAGGTGTAGAAAGGACTCCTACCTCTAAGGCATTCAGTGCACGTCTGGCATCACCGCAGGCACTTCGAGCCAAATGGGAAAGCGCTTCATCTGTGATTCGGATGGAAAGATTTCCAAAACCTCTATCTTTATCACGTAGGGCTGTTTGCAAAAGGCGGATGATTTCATCTTCTTCCAAAGCACGTAGTTCAAAAACAAGTGAACGAGAAAGCAATGGACCGTTGATGGAAAAAGAAGGGTTATGGGTCGTCGCACCAATCAAAATGATGCAACCGTTCTCAACCTCAGGCATCAGAACATCCTGCTGAGCCTTATTGAAGCGGTGTATTTCATCAATAAAAAGAATGACGCGCTGATTCTGGTACTGCCTGAGTTGCTTGGCTTCTTCAAGGATTTTCCTGAGCTCCTGGACATTGGAAGTCACGGCATTGACCGTCCGGAATTCAGCCCGGGTCAAACGTGAAATGAGATAAGCAAGGGTGGTTTTACCGCTACCGGAAGGACCATAAAAAATCAAGGAACTCAGGCGGTCCGCTTCAACCGACCGTTTGAGAAGTTTCCCTTCCCCCACGAGATGCTCCTGCCCCACAAATTCTTCGAAGGTCTGAGGCCGCATGCGAAAAGCAAGAGGGGCAATGGTGATCTTAGAATCATTGGAAAAAACTTTTCGGGAATGGTCGCCAAACAGATCTTTTTCCATGCCAACTTTTCTTGCAGAAATTGCCGTGATTCCATCCGGATGAAAGATCAAAAGGGCTCCGCCAGACTACCGTGTAAGCAGTGTTTGTAAGAACCCTTTTTACAAAGGCGGAAATCGGCCGGATACTGCCTGGTTCCTTAGACTTCAAGGCAGCCATTTCATACCCTAGGCTTCTTTCCTTTTTCTTTTAGTGTTGGTTCTATAAAAGAACCGCCTAATCACGCGTAGGGCAGAGCCTGGATGGGATTATAGCACTCGCAAGATTCAAATCAAGGAGAGAACGAAGACTTAGGCGCGCAGCTCGGCGTGAAAAGTATTCACCACAGCGGCAACAACTTTAGAATGAAGCTGATTGATTTCCTCCGTTGTAAGTGTCCGGTCCTCTAACCGATATTCGATTGAAAAAGCAAGGCTCTTCTTACCAAAGGGAATTTGCCCTCCCTGATAAAGATCAATAACCCGAATTTTCTTAACCGCTCCCAACTGCAAAGACTGAATAAGATGGACAACATCATTCGCTTGAACAGCTTCTGCAAGCACAATAGCCATATCCCTTCTGGAAGCAGGATATCTGGGAAGCGGCCGGAATTTCCGGTCGAAGGAAGCAAGTAAAGCAAGCTTTTCAAGGCTGACTTCTCCAAAAAAAACATCCGATTCTATATCATAATATTCCTGAACCGCTGGAGAGGATTTTCCCAAAATACCTAGCTTTTGATTTTGGACAGATAAAAAATAAGCCTGTGAGAAAAAAGGATTCTGAGCGGTCACGAATTCGAGGTTGAGTATGCCCAGCGAAAAAAAGATTTCTTCGAAGATCCCCTTGAGATCAAACAGCGAATACTTTCTTCCTTTTTCAAGCCACTGTCCTTCTCGAGAACCGGCCAGAGCTACCGCAAGAGTCAATTCTTCGGATGGAAGTTTCTTGCCGTCTTCGGCTCCATACACATTGGCAAGCTCAAATATCTTAAGCCCCGTTTCAACTGTGTGATGAAAATTGATCTGGATAACTTCCAGTAAACTAGGCACAAAAGTAGGACGCATGAGGGTAAGTTCTTTATTCTGCGGATTGATGATTCGCGTAGTCTGAGAAAGATCAAATCCAACCTTCCCAAAAACTTTCTCGCTCACCAAGCTAAAGGTTACCACCTCGTTGAAGCCGGCACCTACGAGATTCTCGCGAATTTTGTCTCCGAGTCTCAAGGGAATCCCATCAGTTGACAGAAGAGGTTCGAGCAAAGGGAGCGATTCTGGAATCCTTTCATAACCATGAAGCCTAGCAATCTCTTCTACAAGATCCACCGGCATTCTAAGATCTTGCCGGTAGGAAGGAACTTTCACAAAAAAGATCTGTTTCTTCATACGGACTCCCAATCCAAGAGAATGCAGATACTTCGCAATTCTGTCGTTAGATATTTCCAATCCCAATATCCTTCGAACTTCAGACAAAGGAAAACAAATCTCTGACTTTTTTGAGGGAAGCCGACCGGCTCGATACACGGGACTGACTCGACCAACCTTACTAGCAAATTTCTGTATCAAATGGATGGCACGTTCTCTTGCAAGATCAACACCTGCGGGATCAACGCCTCTTTCAAACCGATAAGAGGATTCACTGACCAGACTCAATTTTCTGGAAGTTTTGCGGACCGCGGTTGGAGAAAAAAAGGCCGACTCAAGAAGAATATTCTTTGTTTTTTCTCCCACTTCCGATTCCATTCCTCCCATCACACCAGCAACGGCGATCGGATGATGAGAATCTGTAATCAAAAGATCCTGTCCGTCCAACGCATATTCCGAGCCGTCAATAGCTTTGATTTTTTCCTTCTCATGAGCACGTCTAATAACAATTTTTGCAGCCGCAAGCCGGTCCCGATCAAAAGCATGAAGAGGCTGACCCATTTCAAGAAGCACATAATTAGTAGCATCCACAATCAAATTGATCGGTCTCATCCCCACCGCACGAAGCCTGTTCTTGATAAAATCCGGGGACTCCTCAAACTGAACGTCCTCGAGAAGACAAGCGGTGTAATAAGGGCAAAGATCTGTATCTTCAATGACGATTTTAAGGTCGGCTTTCCCCACCCGTTTGATTTTGTTTCCCAACGGTGGAAGAACCAATTTTCCGTTGGTCAAGGCAGAGATTTCGCGGGCAACCCCCACATGACTCAGCCAATCCGGACGATTGGATGTGATTTCAATCTCCATCACTTCATCTTTGAATTCAGAAACACGCTCAACTGACTTTACCTCAAGACCCGCCATGGTAAGTTTTTGAGCCAGATCCTGCGTGGACACCTTCACCCGAACGTAATCTTTCAGCCAATCCGCACTGATTTTCATATCAAAGGGTGCTCCTAAAAAAACTGCTTCAAGAAGCGGACATCGTTCTCAAAAAAAAGCCTTATGTCGCTAATGCCGTACTTCAACATGGCAATCCGTTCCACTCCCATGCCAAAAGCAAATCCTTGTACCTTCCGAGGATCATAACCCACAGCCTCAAAAACACGCGGATGAACGCTCCCTGCTCCCATCACTTCAAGCCATCCCTTCTGGCTGCAGACACTGCACCCCTTGGCCCGGCAAATGAAGCAACTGACGTCCACTTCAACACTCGGTTCTGTAAACGGAAAAAAGTGGGGCCGAAAACGAATCTTACTTGTTTCCCCAAAAAACTTGCGCAGGAAAAGGTGAAGGATCCCTTTTAGGTCTGCAAAGGTTGTACGATCGTCAACCATTAATCCTTCAATCTGGTGAAACATAAAGGAATGACTGGCATCCACGGTATCCGGACGATAAACCCTTCCTGGAGCCACGATGCGCAGCGGAGGTTTTCTTTTCTCCATAATACGGATTTGAACGGTGGAAGTTTGACTTCTAAGAAGGTGCCCGTGACCCGTGAAAAAGGTGTCAAAGGCATCTCGTGATGGGTGATTTTCAGGAATATTGAGAGCCGTGAAATTATAAAATTCCGTTTCGACTTCGCGTCCGGCCACTTGTTCAAAATTCAACTTCTCAAAAATTCTCACAATCTCATGAACCGTTTGTGTGATGGGATGAAGGGTACCCGACTCGGCCCTCAAACCCGGAAGCGTGAAATCAATGGATTTTTCTCTCCATGCTCCCTTCAGGACTTCCTTTCTCTTTCGAATCGATTCTTCCAAACCGTTCCGGATTTGATTGGCACGCCCACCGATACGAACCCGATCATCACGAGAAAGTTCTCCCAAGGATTTCAAAACAAAAGAAAGCTTGGCTTTCTTGCCAAGGTATTCGATACGAAGCACCTCAAGTTCGGCCGAATCTGCAGCCTGCTCAATTTTCGAAAAGGCCTTCCGCTCGATTTCATCCAAGATTGAATCTATCGAATCAGATGGAAGCGTTTCTGAGGGGTCCGTCATTTTGAGGGAGATGCTTTGGCTATTCCCACTAAATTCTTGAAAGCTTTGGCATCTTTTACAGCTAAATCGGCGAGAACTTTCCGGTCCAGCATGACCTTGTGCTTTTTTAAACCTTCCATGAAACGAGAATAAGAAATCCCGTGTTCTCGGCAAGCCGCGTTAATCCTGACTGTCCAGAGACGGCGGAACTGCCGCTTCCGAGCCTTCCGATCACGAAACGCAAAAGCCAATCCGCGTATGACCGTTTCTTTGGCTTGCCGGTAAAGCTTTCTGCGCCCCTGAAAAAAACCCTTCGCTTGTTTTAAAACCTTTTTCCGCCTTCTCCTTGAGGCGGGATTATTCGTTGCACGTGGCATGAATTTCTCCTTTTCTCATCCGTACGGAAGACAACGCGTCACCCGCTTTTGATCCGTTGCATCCACCAGTTTGGCACGCCGCAGCCGGCGTTTTCTGGATGAACTTTTGTCTCCGAGAAGATGTCGGCGAAAGGATGGGTGATAAAGCACTTTACCCTTCGCGGACAATTTGAATCTTTTCCTTACTGCTTTTTTAGTCTTGAGTTTTGGCATCAGAACACTCCTCTAACTTACCTGCTACACTATTTTCAAACTTTTTTGCCCGATTTCTTGGGACCAAAGAGAAGCACCATGGCGTTTCCTTCCAACCCCATATTTTTTTCGACCTGACCATATTCCTCGAGATCAGCGATAAGACGTGCAATAACTTTTCGTCCCAAATCCACATGTGCCATTTCTCTTCCCCTAAAAATCATCGTGAACTTCACCTTGTCACCACGGCTTAAAAACCGAATGGCATTTCTAAGCTTGGTTTGATAGTCATGCTCCTCGATCTTTAAACTAATCTTGATCTCTTTGACAGCAAAAATCTTTTGTTTCTTCTTGGCCTCTTTCTCCTTCTTCTCTAAAATATAAACATACTTGCCAAAATCCATGACACGACAAACAGGTGGATTGGCTTCCGGTGCTACCTCCACAAGATCTAGACTAACTTCTTCGGCCTTACGAATTCCCTCTTCTGTGGGAACCACCCCGAATTGCTCGCCGTTTGGACCAATCAGCCTTATTTCTCTAACACGGATTCTTTCATTCACCCTTATTCTTCTTTCGTTCTGAATCTCAATCACCTCCTCGCTTCTGCTTCTTCGTTTACCTTTTGTATGAAGTTTTCAACTGTGAACGCCCCCAAATCTTTTCGACCTCTTGCCCTGATAGATAATTCCTTCTTTTCCACTTCCCGGTCACCTATCACAACAACATACGGTATTTTCTGTGCCTCCGCCTCTCGAACCTTGTAATTGATTTTTTCGGAACGGATATCCAGCTCGCTCCGAAGACCCTTTTTCAAAAAGCTCTCCTGAACCTTTTCTGCAAATGGCACCTGTTTCTCCGAAATGGTCGCCACAAGAACTTGAATAGGAGAAAGCCATAAGGGGAAAGCCCCTCCGTAATGCTCAATCAAAATCCCAAGGAATCTTTCAATGGAGCCGTAAATCGCCCGGTGAACCATGACCGGACGATGGCGATTCCCATCCGATCCGACGTATTCGAGATCAAATCTCTCCGGCATTGAAAAATCGACCTGAATGGTACCGCACTGCCAAGGCCGTTTGAGACTGTCGAAAATAACAAATTCAATTTTGGGACCATAAAAGGCGCCTTCTCCCTCATGAATTTCATAAGGAATCCGAAGACTTTCTAGTGCTTGCTTCAAAGCGTCAGTGGCCTGCTTCCAAACCTCTTCGGTTCCCATCGCTTTGGGAGGACGGGTAGAAACAGCCACCTGATACTCGTGGAACCCAAAGGTTTGATAAACCTCCTTGGTCAGCTCAATCAAGGACTTGATTTCATCCTCAAGCTGTTCCACCATACAGAAATGATGAGCGTCATCCTGCACAAACGAACGGACGCGAAGCAATCCGTGAGTGACACCGGACTTCTCATACCGATGGACACGGCCAAACTCAGCAATGCGGAGAGGAAGTTCCCGATAAGAGTGTTGTTGAGACTTGTAGATCAAAAGATGGCCGGGACAATTCATGGGTTTGACGGCAAACTCACGGTTTTCCTGCTTCGTGAAATACATGGCCTCTTTGAAATGATCATAATGCCCACTTTTTTTCCAGAGCTCGTCAGAAAGAATCATAGGAGCCTGAACTTCAAAGTAACGGCCTTGGCCGAGTTTTTCCCTCATGAACTGAATCAGAGCGTTATAAATGAAAAAACCCTTAGCATGAAAGAAAACTGAGGCGGGAGATTCGTCATGAAAACTGAAAAGTCCAAGTTCACGGCCTAGCTTTCTGTGATCCCGCTTTTTTGCCTCTTCCAGATTCCTGACAAATTCATCTAAGTCCTTTTGATTGGCAAAGGCCGTACCGTAAATACGCTGAAGCATTTTGTTTTGCTCGCTTCCGCGCCAGTAAGCCCCCGCGATACTCAAAAGCTTAACGGCCTTAACTTCTCCCGACTGCTTCACATGAGGCCCGCGGCAAAGGTCAACAAATTCCCCGTCCGTATAGGTTGAAACTTTCGCATCAGGAATGGTTTGGATGATTTCACATTTATAATCTTCACCTCTCTTCCTGAAAAATTCCAAAGCAACTTTCTTATCCATTTCCTCCCGGACAAAGGGAAACTCAGACCGAATGATCTCCTTCATCACTGTTTCAAGCTTGGCTAAATCTTCCTCGGTAAAATTTCTATCCACATCAAAGTCGTAATAGAAACCATCCTTGATAGCTGGCCCAATCCCCAATTTGGCACTTGGGAAAAGCCTCTTGACCGCTTGCGCCAAAATATGCGAGGCGCTGTGCCTCAAGCGATCCAAATCGGAATGGACAAAATCTTCTTGTTTTTGTTCTGACATCTTGATCATATGAAACTAAAATCCGAAATTCGAAGCACGAAACTCGAAACAATCTCAAATTCCCAAATTCAAAATCTTGAGTTTGTCCCTTTTTTAAAAGTAATCATTACAAATTATTGTGGCTTGTTTT
>Ga0209515_10001923_pt1 | contig 33180 bp, 36 predicted proteins | sample Subgroupgradi54m_FD_187454 | JGI IMG/M metagenome (GOLD analysis project Ga0209515, IMG submission 187454) | Subsurface groundwater microbial communities from S. Glens Falls, New York, USA - GMW60B uncontaminated upgradient, 5.4 m (SPAdes)... ... | reverse complement strand
GCTTACCGGTTTGGGAGACATGCTGTTTACGGAACGTAATGCATGGGTTCATGCGCTTGCGACTATTTTGGCTTTAGATTTTTCTTGGTGGCTGGGAATTGATCGAAACGGTTGGGCATTGATTATTATAGCAATTGTTTTGGTATGGGTTGCTGAAGCGTTTAATACCGTGCTTGAAATTATGGCAGATCTTGTGGTAGGCCAGCGTTATTCAAAAATGGTTAAACGAGCCAAGGACATTGCCGCCGCCGCTGTTTTAATTGCGGCCATCGGAGCTACCGGCATCGGGTTCGCAATTTTTTGGCCTCCTCTTTATCACCGCCTCGCCCCTTTTTTTACCTGATATGAATTTGTGGCTTTTCAAAACGGATCCTGACACTTACGCCTGGAAAGATCTCCTCAAAACGAAGAAGGAAATGTGGGACGGCGTTTCAAACAATTTAGCGCTGAAGCATCTTCGTTCTATTAAAAAGGGAGACCAAATCTTTATCTATCATTCAGGGGATGACAAGGCGATTTTTGGGGTTGCGGAAGCCGTAAGTGATTCGTATTCAGATCCTTCTCAAAGAAATTCAAAACTTGCCGTTATTGATATTACGGCTCAGGAAGAGTTAAAAAAGCCTATTGCGCTTTCTGAAATTAAGGCCAATCAGAAGTTGAAATCTTGGGAACTTGTACGGCTTTCCCGTTTGAGCGTAATGCCTACGACCCGGGCGCAATGGGACGAAGTGCTCTGGTTGAGCCAGAAATAGCTTTTACGAATTTATTTACATGAGCTTCATACATAAGGTACAATATTAAAGCCTGGTTTTAGAGGCGTTTGTGTGCTGATCTGGTGGTCAGTAGAGTAAAGTGAAGTTGGAATTTAACACAGGAGAATAAAGAGAATGGCAAAAGGTACGGTGAAGTGGTTTAATGATCAAAAAGGTTACGGATTTATCGCGGTCGATGGTGGAAAAGACGTATTTGTGCATCACTCAGCAATTTTGGGAGATGGCTTCAAAACGTTAAAAGAAGGTGAGTCAGTGGAGTTTGAGATCACCAAAGGCCCGAAGGGCGAGCAAGCCACAAACGTCAAAAAGCTGCAATAGTCATTGTAGCGGGACAAACGAATTCAAAATCATTTGGAGGCGTTACTGTAAAGTCGGTCGCATATAAGCGTGCGGCAACAGTAGCGCCTTTTTGTTAACCGTCGTTAAGATTTTGATCACACGGTCGTTTTTGTCTGTATCTCAACCAGTGTGTCAGATGCTGTTAACGAGTGAGGTTTTAAGGAAAGGATTTTAGAAATGTTAGCGAAACTGTACGTCGGAAATTTGAGTTATAACGCAACGGAAGAAGACCTTAAAGGCGCTTTTTCAAAGTATGGGACGATCCAGAATGTCGAAGTGATTAAGGATCGTTATACTGGTCAGTCGAAGGGTTTTGCTTTTGTCGAAATGTCGACAAGCGAAGAAGCCCAGAAGGCCCTTGAGCTTAACGGTACCGATTTTTTAGGCAGAAACATTAATGTTTCTGAAGCCAAGCCTCAAGAACGCCGTCCAGGCGGTGGTGGTGGCGGTGGATTTCGTGGTGGTAGCGGTGGTGGTGGTCAAAGACGCGGTGGTGGTGGCGGCGGTGGATTTGGCGGTGGCCGTGACCGAGGAAGAGGCGGACGTGGCGGCGGAGGCGGAGGCCGAAACTGGTAGTCGCTGTTTTCTAGATTGTTCTAAAAAATACGGTATTTTATCTTCTGATGAGAAGGTTTTATCTCGCCCTTTTTCTTTGCTTCGCTTTAGTCAATCCAAGCAATGCAGAGATTCCTTCTGTTCATTTTGACGGGGGATCTTCCCATCCAAATCAATCCCTAAATCCTGTCATTCTTATTCCCGGTACGAGCCGCACCAAATTATCAAAAGGTGAGAACGGGCCGGTTGTTTGGGGAAACTTTCATAATTTTTTTAATCTCCGTCACCGGGATAATCTTGCCTTACCCATTGAGTCAACCAATTTACGCGAGAACCGAGACGATCTGGTTCCAAAAAGTCTTGTTGAGAAATTTACAATTATTCCCTTTATCTTTGGCGTTTATACTCACAAGAAGTTCTTGAAGAGGATGCAGCAGATTGGCGGATATCAACTGGGCGATATGGATCACCCAAAGCCGGGTGATAACTTTTTTGTTTTTCTTTATGATTGGAGAAGGGATAGTGAAGAAAACGCTGAACGTTTGGCACAAAAAATTGAAAGTCTCAAAAGTTTTTACAAACAGCCTTCCGTTAAGTTTGATTTTATCGTTCATAGCTCTGCTGTTTATATGGTGCGATATTATGCCCTTTATGGTGGTAAAGATATTTTGGGTCAGGAAAAGCCCGTGCCAACCAATGAAGGCGCTCAAAATATCAGAAAGCTTATTTTCGTAAGCCCTCCGCATCGAGGCACGGCTCTTGCTTTTCGAATTATCCATGAAGGATTTCGCCCTATGCATTTACCTTTTGCTTGTTTTTTCAGCGCTTATCAAATTTTTACGTTGCCCGCTTTTCTTGAAATGATTCCACCGCCCGGTGACAAGTTTTTTATTAATGAGCAGGGAAACGATTTGGACATAGATCTTTATGATGCATCCAACTGGGTTCACTATGGCTGGTCCGTATTCAGCAAAAAAGAACAAAAATATCTAGAGAAAAAATATAAACGGATCTATCGTTCTTCCTGGAAAGAAGAATTAGAAAAAGAAAATAAGAAAAGATTGCGTTATTTGGAAGCAGCTTTGAAAAGGGCAAAATCGCTTCACAATGCCATTGATGAGGAGACGAAAAATATTTCTCCGTCCGTTGAAACCTATTCATTTATTTTTACAGCCGGGCCTACTTTAGCAAGAGTTGAACTCTCGCAAGATGGGAAGCTTCGATTTAAAGGCGGACCTAAAAAAGGCCCTCGTTTTTCTCAAGGGGATCTGATTGTAACAAACGCGAGTATGTATGGGCGCTATAGAGATGAGAATAAGCCTAAAGAGATTTTGATCCATGAAAAACACCGTAAAATGGCAAACAGCAAGAAACTCCACATGCAGTTAATTAAGCTTGTTTCTGGAAAAGAAAAAAATTCACTTTAAGGCTGTTTATTCTTCATTAATGTGGCGAGGTTTTGAAGGGCTTCTGCATAATTAGGATTTAATTTGAGAGCTGTTTGGTAGGCTTCAGCTGCTTTTTTGAAATCTCCTTGGTGTTCGTAAATCACACCCATATTGTTGTAAACAGCTGCTTCTTTAGTACCCAACTTAATTGCTTTCAGATAGGCTTGCATCGCTTGATCCAACTGACCTGTTCTCCGATAAAAAACTCCCAAGTTGATGTAATAAACATCTTTTTCAACGAATGAAATCGCTTTTTTAAGAGCTTCAATCCCTTTGTCATATTTTTTTTGTATAAAGTAAATTTGGGCTATTGTATTGTAGGTTGTGTCATAAGAACCGGGCGCGATCGGGGCTTTTAACGCTTCATCCAGCTCTTTAAGTGCCGGATCGTATTTTTCCTGTCTTATCCATTCAAGTGCCATTCCGTAGTGGGAGAAGTAATGCCGCGGCGCTTTTTTTAAAGTGTCTGAAATTAAAGTGAAATTATCCCGCCAGATGAAACTTCTTTTCCAAGCAATCTTGATATACATCGTTAAAATCAATAAAATTAAAAGAAGAACGATCGTTTTTCGAAAATAACTCTCGCCCCACAAGCCCATCAACTTTATAAGCGGAATTCTAACGATCATTACAAGACCTATCAAAGGCAGGTAAAGATAACGGTCGTGGAATACGGAATGGAGTGGAAGAAAAAGAGTTGGAGCAAGAAAAATGAAAACCCAGATCATCCAAAAGGTAAGCTCACTTCTAGAATTTCTTTTCCTGAAAACTTGGAAGATGATTGCTATTAAAGCAATAACAGCAATCCAATATTTCCATGAAATTTTTATTCCAACAGAATCATACATAAAACTTTGATTGATGGGTGAAAATGCCAGAAAAATATAGCGCCAAATTAAAATTGGGATGTTTACCCAAGTAGACTTCCAATTTTGAGGTGTAAAATAATGGCCGAAATAACCTTCAGAGCGCGAAGCTTGAATAAAAACAATTCCCATGACGAAGGCAACAAGCAAGTAAACAAAGTTCTCTCTTATCAGTTTGATGAGTGAAGCACGTTTTAAATAAAAGTAGTCATAAGCAATGATAATTAAAGGAAACATCGCGCTAAGGGAATCGGTTAAAAGAGCTAAAGCAAAACATGCAGCACTTACAGTTTGATCCCGGCGTTTATTGGATTCTCTAAATGTGATGTGACTTAAAAAGCTTGCGAAGAGAAAAAAAGTTGAAAGAACGTGTTTTCTGGCAGCAATCCAAATAAAAGCTTCGATTTGAACTGGATGGCAGGCAAAAAGGATGGAAGCAAAAAAGGAAGAAAAAATGCCAACTTTCATTTTGCGGAGCAAGAGGTAGAGAAGCGCTGTGTTTAAAGCGTGTAGCACAAGGCTTGTGAGTCGAAAGCCGTAAGGGATTGCATTCCAGGCTGAGTAATCGACGGCTAACGATAATAAGGTAAGGGGTTTGTACTGTCCAAAATGGAATCGGCTGAATATTTCGTAGAGATTTGGCCAGGAAAAAAATTTGATCAATGAATTTTCTAAAATCAGGGCACGATCATCTAAATCAATAAAGCCGTAGGGCAGCGTGTGATTAAATAGGATTAAAGGGATGGCGAGAATTAAAAGGGTCAGGCAAAAATTGATCTGTTTCATAGCATTGATAGCCATACTAACGAAACTTTTCAGACATTGCAAGTTTCAAACCCAATGAAACGATTTGTAGTTACCTTCAAATTGCCTTATAATTTAATACCTATGGATAAAAAGCCAAAAAGCGCAGATCAGAAAATAAAAAAATTTCTTGGAGAAATCGGAAGAAGCGAAGAGTCTCTGATGGAAATGATGCTGGTTTTGGTACAGGCGCTTGAGGAAAGGGATGAGTATACCCGCGGCCATTCAGAACGGGTTTCAAAACTTTCAATTGCAATCGGTAAAGCGCTCGGATTTTCGGATTTGCGTCTCAACATGCTTTCTCGAGGAGCCCTTCTTCATGATATTGGAAAAATCGGAATTCGCGATGAACTCCTTTATAAGCCGGGAAGCTTCACTCCTGAAGAACGTGCTCGCATGAACAAACATCCTGAGAAAGGCCATTTCATTGTGCTTAATTGCCATCTGCTTTGGGATTTAATTCCTATGATACGCAGTCATCATGAAAATTACGATGGAAGCGGATACCCCGATGCGCTCAAAGGAGAAGCCATTCCAATTGAAGCGCGTATTGTTTCTTTAGCGGATTATTTTGATGCTTTAGCTACCGCAAGACCTTATAAGCAGGCACTTTCTAAGGAAGACTCAATCGCTTATGTCAAAGATATGTCGGGCAAAAAATTTGACCCCAAAGTAGTAGAAGCATTTTTTAAAGTAGCTGATGACTATTACAACCAAAACATTCGCCCCGCATGATTCAAAAAACGTTCGTCATTAAAAGCGAATCTAAATATTTAAAGCCTCTCCGGAATAAACTTAAACTATTTTTTAAAAAAATGAGATTTTCTCAAAAAATTTGTGCTACTTTTTTGCTTGTGGCAGGAGAAGCCTGCACCAATTCCATTCGGCATGCTTATCAAGGCAAGAAAGGGCATAAAATTAACGTTACTATTCAGGTTCAAAAAAGCAAAATAGTTTTCAAGATTAGAGATTACGGGAAAAAGATTGATCTTTCTAGAGTGAAAACTCCAAGGCTGCCGAGAAAAAAACCGCACGGATTAGGTATTTATTTGCTAAAGACAATGATGGATAAATTAAAGTATAATACCAGCCACGCAAAGGGAAACGAACTCATCCTAACAAAGTACAGGAAAGGAGGCGTCTGTTGAAGATTCATATTAAAAGTGCACAGCAGGGCATTGAACTTATTACCCTTCACGGAGATTTGGATTTTCATTCTTCTCAAGAGTTGAGAGTAGAACTCATCAAATTAGCCGACCGCCAGGCTTCAAAAATTCTCGTCGATTTCAAAAAAGTGGATTATATTGACAGCTCTGGCCTTGCCGCTTTTGTCGAACTTTTCCAACGTATGAAACGTTACAACGGACAAATGGCTTTCTTTAACCTCTCTAGTGGCGTCCGCGATGTTTTTGAAGTTGCAAAACTGGATTCCATTTTCCGGCTTGCCCAGAATGAGAAAGAAGCCACAGAGTTTTTTTCCTAACAGCGGCGACTATCAAACGAATGGCAAGGAAAAAAGCTTTTCCAATCTTTAATTATTTCGCCGCCTTGCTTCTAAGCGGCTTTATCCTACTTTTAAATAGTTTTCCTCCCTTTGATATTATCGAACGTCGATTTCTCGATCTTTCCTTTCAAATTCGTGGACCCCAAACTCCTCATAACGATATCGTTATTATTGATATTAATGATCAAAGCCTGCTTAAAATCGGTTCCTGGCCTTGGCCGAGAAGTATTTATTCAGATTTACTTAAGGTTTTGAATGAATACAAACCCAACGTTGTTTTCTATGACATGATTTTTTCTGAAAAATCAAACGAAGAAAATGACCTCGCTTTTTCTCAGGAGATGAAAAACGCTGGAAATGTTGTCCTTCCGTTTTATTTTTCAAGCCAAGACATAAAGACGTTTTCTAAAGAATCAGGGGTTTTTCCTATTCCTTTATTCCGGGAAAGTGCAAAACAAATAGGTTACGTTAATATCATTCCTGATTTGGATGGTCATGTTCGGGAAGTGATTCCAAACGCGGCAGGTTTTGATCATGCGAGTCTTGCAATTGCCGCTCTTCATCTTGGATATACCGGACAAGAGCTTAAAACTTTCTCGACTTCACAGCCCATTTTGATTGATTTTCCAGGCCCCTATGAGGTTTTTAGACAGATTTCTTTTGACCAATTGATTGAAAATTATGAGCTTCCCAAAGTGCAAGCCTTCCTCAAATTTCTAAAAGGTAAAATTGTTTTAATAGGGCACACGGCAGCAGGAACCTCGATGGATCTTAAACCCACGGCTTTTTCACCTCAATATCCCGGAGTTGGTTTGCAGGCAAGTATTTTGCATACGTTTTTGGGGAAACGATTTATCCAAAAACTTCCGCTCCCTTTGCATTTTGTTTTGCTTTTTCTTTTTATTCTGTCGATCCTTTATTTAAGCTCGGTCACAAATCCGCTCAAAGGATTATTCTATGTTGTAGCAGGATTCGTTCTTTTATTTGAGGGAACGCAATTGGTATTTCAACATTTTCTGTTGTGGGTTCCTTATTTTGGTTTTTTAATCGCCGGGATTGGTTCGTTTATCGTAATCACCTTAATTAATTTCGTCCAAATTAGGATTGAAAGGGAAGTATTATCTCGGGAATTAATAGTTGCTGCCAGGATTCAAAAAAGTCTTCTGCCTGCCGAAATACCTAGTATCCCTGGATTGCAGATTGCAGCGGTCAGTCTTCCGGCAAGGCATGTGGGCGGTGATTTTTATGATATTTTCCCCCTTCCTAATAGGAAATGGGGAGTGTGCGTAGGGGATGTGTCAGGAAAGGGAGTGCCGGCAGCTCTTTTTATGGCGAAAGCGATCAGCGAGTTTAGACGCGAAGCTGATTCTAGCAGCCCATCGGCCGTTGTTAAACGATTGAATGTTAAAATTACAGGCGGACAATCAAGCGGCCTTTTTTTGACGCTCCTCTATTTGGTTTTAGAACCCATGACTGGAAGGTTTTTTTTCTCAAACGCCGGCCACGAACCTGTATTTTTCTACGAGAAATCAAAACATTCCGTACAATTACTTTCGACCGGAAAGGGAACTCCGCTTGGAATCGATTCAGATGGTACTTTTGATGAAAGGCAACAGGTAGTTTCAAGCGGTGATATTTTGCTTCTTCAAAGCGACGGTGTTAAAGAAGCCATGAATTCAAAGCGTGAGATTTTTGGTATCGGGAGAATAAAATCGGTTTTATCAGGGTCGGCTTCGCTTGCTCCTGATGTTTTAATTGATCATTTGCTCAAACGCGTCCAAGAATTTGTACAAAATGCTCCTCAACATGATGATTTAACCGTTGTCTGCATTAAATTTACATGAGCACCAGAAAAGCAGCATTTTCCATCCTTTTTTTATCGATTTTATTTCTGTGCCTGTATCCTCTTGCTTTCAGTGCTTCAACTCCCGAAAAACAAGAAACCAGTGAAGAACTTTTTTTACGCTCACCTGGATATCAAGCTTTGAAAGAAAATAATTACAGAATAGCTCTTTCGGAAGTTGAAAAGCTTATGACGCTTCGAAAAAATGATCCCTATTTGTTTAAAATGAAAGGAGTTCTTTTGGTTCGTTTGAATCGAAAGTCTGAAGGGGTAAAATTTCTAAAGAAGACGCTCGAGCTTAATCCCATGGATCGCCAAGCTCGGCTTGAACTTGCGCAAAGATACTTGAACGATCAAAAGGAAGAAGAAGCCAGAGCAAACTTGCGTTTTATTATTGATAATCCCGACGAGCATGGTTATTACGAAGATAGAGCCCAGCGAGCGCTTGCAGTAATTGAGGGCCATCGCGTTCAGAAACCAACGAAAGAAGAAAAGCGTTGGAAAGTTACCGGAACTTATGGGACTGAATATGACGACAACGTTTCTCTTAAATCAACAGTCAGAGGTTTTAAAATTCCAGGCGATCGGAATGCAATTCGTTTTAATATCAAAGATGGTATTAGTTACGACTATTTTCGGGATCAGACTAAAAGACTTGGCGTTGCCTACAACTTTTCCCAAAGTTTTCACAGCGATTCGCTCGATGAGTTTAATTTTAGGAATCACAGCGTCCAGCATTACGGCACTTATTTTACAGAAATATTAGATAAGCCCACAACATTTGGGCTCAAGTATACGTTTGCTCATGGCACTTTAAATTCCAAAACGTTTTCGAGTTCCAACACCTTATTGCCCTGGGTTGCGTTTGAGCTTGTTGATAACGTTCTAATCTCTTTTTACGATAACGTTTCTTTTATCAATTTCCGTGACAAAGGTTTCGATAAAGGGATTTCCTCTCGAGATGGCGTTTACAATACAGCGGGTATTATGCCTACATTTTTGTTCTCCAAAAAGAAAAGATCTCTGTCAATTTCGTATGAATTTGGCTACAACCAAACAGAAGGAGATAATTTTGACGCTAGAGCTCATGCCGCTCGGGCGACTTTAAGATCCCCCCTGTTTGAAAAGGTTAAAGGAGAAACATTTTTTTCATTTGTCGACGATAACTATTATAATTTTGCCTCTTTGCCTCATCGCGAAGATCTTCGTTTTGATTTGGGCGCCAAATTGATTCGCCCCATCACAAAGTATTTTGAAGTTCGAGCCTTTTACAATTTTACAAAAGTAAAAAACACTCATGCAGGCGCTTTGGGACAATATCAATATTCAAGGAATATCGTCGGAGGAGAAGTTTCTTTTACGTATTAAAAAGATGCTTTCCCTCTTTATTTTGAATAGATGACTTTTATCAAGGCTTGACGTCTTTCCAAAGCAGGGTATATTTTAAGATAAGGGCACACATGAATAACGCACGCTATGGTCAAGCAATCAGGAAAAATGTTTTTCTTACCGGAATAATCCTTTGCGTGTTTATTTTGACGCCATCCCTTTTCGCTCAAGATCCTTCCCAAGCCGTCAGTACCTCGAGGATTTTTATTGAAGAACTTAAAGGAAATGTCCAGGTTATCAAAGCGGGACAAATTCAAAGTCAGATTGCAGCAAAGGGAGATGTTTTAAGCTCAAATGATAAAGTTCAAACGGGTGAAAACGCTTCAGCTAAGATTATGATTGAAGGAGCCGGCGAGCTTACCCTGAAAGATAATACCACTTGGTCTTACGGAGAATATTCAAGGACGGAAGACAATACTACATTTTCGGCTTATCTTGCCATTGGAAGATTGAAAGCTAAAGTACAAAAGCTTCCCAAAAGTTCTGTTTTTGAAATCAAAACCCCAACTTCCATTGCTGCAGTCCGCGGTACTTCTTTTGGCCTTTTTGTTTATATGGTAGAGCAGCAATATTTTACTCAGCTAGAAGTTTTCGAAAATGCCGTTTCTTTTTCCAATCTTGGAGGGGATCAGGTGCAGGTGATTAATGAGGGCCAACATTCTGTGGGCAACGAAGCCGGTGTGGTAACGCCGCCACAAGCCATTGAATCGAAAACAGATCAGGTTTTGTCTCAAACCAAGGTGGAAGAAAATAAATCTGATAGAGAAGGTGATAACAAAAACAAAGTTCCGGGCGGAAATCCTCCGGGTGGCGGAGGCCCTTTCGGTAAAGGTAACAAGGAACCAACAGATTCTTCTTCGGGAAGTAATCCTTTTGAGAAGGGCGAGTTAAAATCCCAGATGCCAGATACTATGCTTATGGATCCTTCTACAATGGTGCCCCCTGAACCCATTACTCAAATGTTGCCAGGGCAGACGAACTTGCAGCAACAAACAATGGGATCTCAAAGCAGCCCAACAGGGGCTGCTCCAGGAATAGGTCCTCAAGACACGATGATTATAAAACCGCCCACATCTTAGGTGGCTTCAACTTTCCAGTTTACTCAACCAAATTGCAGATTGTGACGGGATTCAAACGCTTTGATTGCGTTTTCATGTTGGAGAGTTTGCTCGATTTCATCAAGACCACGAACTAGATGTTCCTTAATTGATTGATCAATTTCAAAATGAAATGAAATTTCCTCAGGTAAGTTCAGTGTTACTCGCTGTTCTTCAAGATTAATCGTCGCTTCAAGCCCTTTGTAACGATTGACCATTTGGAAAATTTCTTCTACTTCAACTTCGCTTAATTCAACTGTCAACAAACCATTTTTGGTGCTGTTCGAGCGGAAAATATCCGCAAATCCGGGGATACGCAAACCATTTGATTCTTTCCAAGGCGCAATCACCGCCTTGAAACCATATTGATGGACGGCCCATACAGCATGTTCTCTGCTTGAGCCACATCCAAAATTATTTCTCGCGACCAAAATCGAAGCTCCGCGGAAACGGTCTTGATTGAGCGGAAACTCAGGGTTTGGTTTTCCGTCTGGTGAAAATCTCCAGTCGTAAAAAACATGTTCTCCGAAACCTGTTTTTTTGATGGATTTTAAGAATTGCTTCGCGATGATTTGGTCGGTGTCAACATTGGCCGTATCAAGCGTTGCGATCAATCCTCGGTGACTTTTAAATGCTTCCATGTTTATCCCATTTTCCAATTTCGAATGTCTACAAAATGTCCTTCGATAGCAGCGGCGGCAGCCATTTCAGGACTGACCAAATGAGTTCTTCCACCTTTGCCTTGCCGGCCTTCAAAATTTCGGTTTGATGTAGAAGCAGCACGTTCGCCGGGTTTTAATTGATCAGGATTCATTCCTAAACACATACTGCAGCCGGCTTCACGCCATTCGCATCCGGCAGCTTTTAAAATTTGGTCTAGTCCTTCTGCCTCAGCTTGTTTTCTGACTTGTTGAGAACCGGGCACGACGAGAACCTGGACATTTTTCGCAACTTTTCGTCCTTTAAATATTTTGGCAGCAATTCTCAAATCTTCGATTCGTGAATTGGTGCAGCTTCCGATAAAAACCGTATTGATTTTAATCTCTGTAATGGGTGTTCCGGCTTTTAATCCCATGTAGGCGAGTGCTTGCTCGACATCTTTTGCGCTGTATCCCGGAACCTGATTGGGTTCTGGCACTTTTCCGGTGACATCAGTGACCATTCCCGGGTTCGTCCCCCACGTGACTTGCGGCGCCACTTGTGAAGCATCGATTATAATTTCACGGTCATATTTAGCATTTGGATCTGTCGGTAATGTTTTCCAAAAGGCCAATGCTTTTTCAAAATTTTTACCTTTTGGGGCAAACGGTCGATTTCCTTCTGCAATGTAGTTAAATGTTGTTTCATCCGGAGCAATGAGTCCTGCTCGAGCGCCTGCTTCAATTGACATATTGCAAATGGTCATGCGGGCTTCCATGGAAAGAGAACGAATTGCTTCGCCGCAATATTCCAGGACGTAACCTGTGCCGCCGGCCGTTCCGATGGTTCCAATTAATTTCAAAATCAAATCTTTTGCAGAAACAGGAGGCTTGGGTTTTCCTTTAAATTCGACTTTAAACATTTTTGGGCGTTTTTGAACAAGGCATTGAGTGGCCAGAACGTGTTCTACCTCAGAGGTCCCGATTCCAAAAGCAAGCGCACCAAAAGCGCCATGCGTTGACGTATGAGAATCGCCGCAGACAATCGTCGTGCCAGGAAGCGTAAGTCCAAGTTCTGGTCCGATGATGTGAACGATGCCTTGCCGATCACTTTTTAGGTCATACAAGGTAATACCAAATTCTGCACAATTTTGCGTCAAAGCTTCGATTTGAGCTTTTGAGATTGGATCTTTAATGTTCATCCTGTCTACGGTCGGAACGTTATGATCCATGGTAGCAAGTGTCAACTCGGGACAGCGCACACGCCTTTTGGTCATGCGAAGCCCTTCAAAAGCTTGCGGACTCGTTACCTCATGGATTAAATGCCGGTCAATATAAAGAAGAACCGTTCCATCCGGTCGGCTGGTTACTAAATGTTGCTCCCAAATTTTTTCAAACAAGGTTTTTCCCATAGCGGGGTAGTATATCGATAAATGAGTGAAATTGGAAGTTTTGAAACAAATAGCCCTTCGTGTAGTATAATCTACCCCTTAACTTTTAATGGGAGCGAAATATGATCGAAATCCGACACGCTAATGAACGAGGTCACGCCAATTATGGGTGGCTCGATACTTATCATACGTTTTCTTTCGCCGATTATTACGATCCCGACTACATGGGTTTTCGGAAATTGCGTGTTATCAATGAAGACCATGTGCAGCCGGGGAAGGGCTTTGGAACCCATGGACATAACGACATGGAAATTATTACTTATGTGTTAGAAGGTAGTTTGGATCATAAAGACAGCATGGGAAATGGGTCGAGTATCAAGCCCGGCGAAGTTCAGCGCATGAGCGCCGGAACAGGAGTGACACACAGTGAATACAATCATTCACCAAAAGAAATCGTACATCTCCTTCAAATTTGGATTTTACCGGAAAAAATTGGATTAAAACCAAGTTATGAACAACGCGCATTTAAAACAGAACAAAGAAAAAACCAATTATGTTTAGTCGTCTCGGGTCAACCTAGCGGTGATGCGCTTAAAATTTATCAGGATGTTCAGTTGTTTACTTCTTTGCTAGATAAAGGAAAGAAGCTTGAACATTCTTTAAAAAAAGGACGATTTGCTTGGATGCAAGTGGCAAGCGGTTCGATACAAGTGAATCAATCGCTTTTGAAAGCAGGGGACGGTGGTGCCGTAAGCAAAGAAGAACGATTAACGATTACGGCAAATGATCCGTCTGAAATTTTGCTTTTTGATCTGAATTGATCTAGGAAGAAATTGTGAGTTCCGACACCAAGGTAAAAATTTTAGCGTTTGCGGGAAGTACACGTCAAGATTCATTCAACAAAAAATTAGTCCGCGTCGCCATTCGCGGCGCCCAAGCCGCGGGTGCGGAAGTCACTTATTTGGATCTTCGCGATATGCCGCTGCCTTTGTTTGATCAGGATTTGGAAGCCAAAGAAGGTTTGCCGGCAAATGCCAAAAAACTTAAAGAACTCATGATCAATCATGACGGTTTTTTAGTTTCTTCACCTGAATATAACAGTTCCATTTCAGGGGTTTTAAAAAACGCGATTGATTGGGCTTCACGGTCTATGCCGGGAGAAAAACCGCTCGTTTGTTTTGAGGGAAAAGTCGCGGCTCTGATGAGTGCTTCACCGGGCGGTTTGGGAGGACTCAGAGGATTGGTTACGGTGCGCTCCATTTTGGGGAATATCGGAGTTTTGATTCTCCCGGATCAAGTGGCGGTGCCAAGAGCGCATGAAGCATTTAATCCGGACGGTAGTTTAAAAGATCCGAAGCAACAAGCGGCCATTGAAAATTTAGCTAAGCATTTGACATTAACGATTAAGAAACTAAAACATGAAATATGAGAAGGAAACTCATTTAAGAGGTAAATCCATGAAACGTTGGCTTGTTTTTTCTTTATGTCTTATAATAACGGGATGTGCTCATATTATTCAAGACAAAGCGCAAACAAAACTTATAACTGAGAAGGAAACGAAAGTCGTGAAAGTTAAAATCGAAACTACCCAAGGAGATATTTACGCGGACTTATTCGCAGAAGAAGCGCCGAAAACCGTTGAAAATTTCATAACCCTTGCCAAAAAGGGTTTTTATGATGGAATTGTTTTTCATCGCGTGATTCCAAACTTCATGATTCAGACAGGAGACCCGACCGGTACTGGAAGCGGAGGTCCGGGATATACGTTTAAAGATGAATTCTCGCTTGCATTGCACCATGATAAACCGGGCATTCTTTCCATGGCCAACTCAGGTCCTAATACGAACGGAAGCCAATTTTTTATTACGGAGGTTCCCACACCTTGGCTTGATAACAAACATTCCGTATTTGGGCAAGTGACGCAGGGAATGGATATCGTAAAAAAAATTGCCAATGTTGCACGCGACAGAAGCAATAAACCAATCGAAGTAGTTAAAATGAAAAAGGTGACCATCAGTGACACAACAAAGTCCTCTACTTAGTCCAATTAGTCCAAGTTTTTACAGTCTCGGTATTGCGCCGAAACTTCTCGAAATTTTAGACCGGATGAAGTTTACAATCCCAACGCCGATTCAGCATAAGGCGATTCCAATTGCGATTGAAGGTAAAGATGTGATGGGAATTGCACAAACCGGAACCGGGAAAACCCTTGCTTTCGGCATTCCCATGGTTCAACGCCTTGCTCAAAGACCGGGACGCGGCCTTGTGCTTGTTCCCACCCGAGAGCTTGCCCTGCAGGTGGGTGAAACCTTCCACAAAATCGGCACTTCTTTTGGCATGAGAAGCGCCATTCTTATCGGAGGCGCTTCTATGTACAACCAAGTAGAAGCTCTTAAAAGGAATCCCCGAATTATAATTGCGACACCAGGACGTTTGATTGACCATCTCCAGCAACGAACGGTACGTTTAAATGAGGTTAGTGTTCTTGTTTTAGACGAAGCTGATCGTATGCTTGATATGGGTTTTCAGCCCCAAATTGAGCGCATTCTTCAAACCGTTCCAAAAGATCGACAAACGATGCTTTTCTCGGCGACCATTCCCCAGGAGATTATGAAGATCGCCGCTTCATACATGAAACTTCCTGTTAGCATTGAAATCGCAAAATCCGGAACGGTTGCAGAGCACGTTACTCAAGAATTGTTTATTGTTAAACAAGAAGCGAAAAGAGAGCTTCTTGGTAAATTACTTCAACAATACCACGGATCCGTGCTTCTTTTTTCAAGAACCAAGATTGGTGCGTACAAGATTACAAAAGCGCTAAGAGTCATGGGTTACCATGTGGCAGAGATTCACTCAGACCGTTCCCTGAGCCAGCGTCGTGAAGCGCTCGAAGGTTTTAAATCAGGTAAATATAGAGTTCTGGTCGCAACAGATATTGCAGCCCGTGGAATTGATGTGACGGGGATCGAACTTGTTTTAAACTATGATCTTCCCGACGATGCGGAAAACTATGTGCACCGAATTGGACGCACAGGCCGCGCGGGACATGAAGGGCATGCCATTTCTTTTGCAACGCCCGATCAACGGAATGACGTCCAAAATATTGAAAAAGTGATGAGATCCGTTTTACCGATATCAGAACATCCCGAAATCCCTACCGAGCGTTTTGCTAAACCGCGCGTTGTATTTAGTTCTTCCCGTCGGTTCAGGCCAACTCGTAAAAAATATCGTTAATCATGCCTGGTCGGCAAAATGAGTATCATTTCGTTACTCATTGGCGGATAAAAGCACAGATTGCCGAAGTTTACGAAGTTTTGAGGGACCCTCTTAGTTATCCTGATTGGTGGAAGGGCCTTTACCTCCGAACCGTGGAATTAAAACCCGGCGATCAAGGGGATATTGGTCGAGTTGTTGGTTTCGAAATGCGTGGGTGGTTGCCTTATACTTTAAGGTGGCAGCTTCGATGTACGGAAGCCAACAAGCCTTATCATTTTGCATCGGATTCTTCCGGAGATTTTGTAGGACGCGGAGTCTGGACGTTTCAACAAGACGGGGAATGGGCAGACGTTACTTTTGATTGGAAAATACGCGCTGAGAAACCTTTTCTCCGTTATTTTTCTTTTTTATTGAAACCTCTTTTTATTGCGAATCACAATTGGGTGATGAAAACATGGGAAGAAGGTTTGAGGTCGGAACTTAAAAGACGCAGTAGAGTTTAACTTAAAATTAACCCGCCCAATTCATAACGGTTTTGTTTCTCTTCATTTCGAAAAAACCACACTATCTTCGCTTCACTTTTATCTTGATCCATGTCGTGAATTGCCGGTGACAAGCGAATTGTGTGTCCTTTTTGAGGTAGAATGTGTAAGAAATTCCATTCAATCCGTCCTTCAATCGTATAACCTCCTGCGTGAACATAGCTTTTTGCAAAAACCTGATTTGAAGCAAACGGATCTTTCCCGCCTTGAAACCAAGACCAAGTTTTTACTTCCTGCGTCCTTGGTTCTGGACGAAAGCCTATTTGGAAATCAGATGGTTTATACCAATCAAGACCATCGCCTGCGGGATCAATAAAGAGTTCCACAAGATCATCGTGCCAAATCTGATCTTTTGAATGAACAAACACAGTCGAATCATCATGAACTTCGGCAATAAAATAAAGATACTTCTGGTCCCAGGCAAAACGTATTTTAGCGCTGAGATCTTGGTCGTCCGAAATTTCTCCCGTTTCCAGAAAGCTGTTATCCAGTTTCAAAACAGGCGCTTCCTTTGGCCAATCGTAAGTATCGCCATCGATTAAAATTGGTTTCTCAACGAAGGGAGCCTGAATCACGGGAGGCCCCTCCCATTTTAATGAAATAGTACCTTCTCGAAATCCTGCTTTCTCTAGTCCTTGTTGGATGATGGAGGATTGATTCATGACCTTCCAAATGAGATTACTCCTGTAATTTTCAATCATTGAAATCATCGGCCCTTGATTGATGGCAAACACTTTTCCCGAATACCAATTTCGTTCAACATTAAAGGAATCAGAAAATCCGTATCTGCCCCACAGCTTTGGATATGTTTGACGAAGGTGTTCCATACAGGCGATAGATTCTTTTGGGGTAAACACAATCGAGGAAGTACAAGCCGTCGGCGAAATCGTGCCATCATGATTGGCCCAACCTGGAGGCGCTCCATAAGCTTTATAACCAGAGGGCCCTTCTGCTGCCGTAAATCCCCAAGAATCAGGGCCGTAAGATTTAAATTCATGACTGTGGTCCATTGCAAATTGTTGATGAACCAATGTTGCTTGCTTTGAATTTTCAAAGTAATCGGCGAATCCGTCATTTTTACCTCGAAAGTCAATCCATATGTGAGGATATTGATGTGTAAAAAGCGGCGGGCATTGAATTAATCGGTGTGATTTGTAACTACCGACGCGTCTGTGAACTGCATGCCAAGATTCTGCTGGAATCGGGTGAGTAGGTGAGCCCAAAGCTAGAATATACATCAAAGTAGATTCATCGTAGTTACTCCAGCGATTTTTTTGGAATCCATTTTTAGGAGACCACGCCATCGCAAATGTTTTTCCGCCGTTAAGCATCCAAGGCCAATCGATGCGGTTAAAAATATCGTTTGCAAGCGATGTAATTTCAGAGTCGTTGAAATATTGAGCAGCGAAAAGAACACCGGCTACAGCCAAAGTAGTATCGATCGGAGAAAGCTCGGTTCCATTCACAGGATTTCCCTTATCGTTCATAAAGTGGTAAAAAAATCCGTGTTCAGTCGGTGCTTCATCCCGCAAAAATCTAAGCACTATTTTTGTCATAGCCATTGCTTCGCCGCGATCAAGCCATTTGCGTTCAACTCCAACTCCATAAGCGGTGAGGGCAAAACCTGCACCTGTTACTGTGAAGAGTGAATCTGAATTTACAGATTTGTTCCACGCCCAGTCGCGTATCAGGCCATTTTGCGGGTTTCTTTCCTTAACAAAATAATCAAGCGCCCGTTTTTGAATTTCATCGAGCAATTGAGCTTGAGGAGGCGGTACTTTTAAAGTGGGGTTCTTAACTTGCAGTGTTACTTCCTGGGCTAGAGCAGTGGAGCTCAGAAAAAGTAGATAGGAGATAAAAATGAAAACGCTAAACAACAAAGAAGCTTTTCTGACCGGTTTTAACAAGCTCATATTTAAAAAGTATAACATATGAATTCATCGGCTTTAGATTGCGGTGCTTGACCCTGGCTCGATAAGGAGCTAAGATTCTCCTTAATCTTATGTATTCCGTTACCAAGGGAATCTACTTTTGCTATGGGCATCGACTCATGAATTACGATGGTGCCTGCCGCCATCTCCACGGCCACAATGGAAAGGTTGAAGTTGAGCTTGAACGTGAGAAACTGGACAGCCTCGGCATGGTAGTAGACTTCAGCGAAATCCGAAATGTCATTAAAGACTGGATTGATAAAACGCTCGATCATACGATGCTTCTTAAAAAGGATGATCCGCTCATCCCGATTTTGAAGGAAAAAAAAGAACGTTTCCATGAATTGGTTCAAAACCCGACAGCCGAATCCATTGCTCGTTTGATTTACGATTATGCACGTTCTAAAGGATTTCCCGTGACACGTGTTACTCTTTGGGAAACGGAAAGTTCCTTTGCAACCTACCGTGGAACGTGACTAGAAGGACAAAGCCCAACCTTATTCTTCTCGCCGGACCCGCGGGATGCGGGAAAACCCACCATTCAATTGAAGCATTTGAAAATGCGCTGAAGGAATCCGAGAATCTTTTGGCGGATGACTCCCTTTTTATTTTTCCTACAGCAGAACATCGTGCCAGAGCCATCGATTTAGTTTTAAAACACGGCCTGCCCGGTTTTTTTCAAAGACGCATTACCACTTTTGACCGCGCGCTTAAGGAATTCTTAAAACTTGGCGGTTTTGATTTTGCTACAGATGTAACCCGCAGGATTATCTTAAGAGAGATTTTGAACCGTACTGAATTTCAATATTTTATGGGAGCGATCAACCAGGCTGGATTTTTGGAGCTTCTCGGTAAAATGATCGTAGAACTTAAGGAGTATTTAATCTCACCGGAAGAATTCAAAAGGCGTCTTGTCCCTTTAAAAAAACGGTTTCCAGAGTTTGAATTAAAGTATGCAGATCTTGAAAAAGTTTACGATGCTTATGAACGTGAGTTAAAGAAACGCGGTTTAATTGATCAGCGTGATTCACTCAGACTTTTGGAAGAGGGGCTTGAACGCGGTGAATTTTCAGATCCCCAACTTTGCAAGGTATGGATTGATGGCTTCTCTGATTTTTCTAAACTTCAACTTTCTTTCATTGAATTTCTAACGCGTCATGCAGATGAAGTTACCGTAACCCTTACGGTAGAAGAAGATCCTCTCAGGCAGGTACTTTTCCAAGTGGTTTCTGAAACTCAGACGATGCTTGAAGACTTGGGTTTTCAAAAAAAATGGATGGGGAATAAAAATTATAGGACTTCTGATAAATTACTCCAGCATCTTGAGAAAAACTTGTTCCGGGAAGGGAATATAACAAAAATTGCTTCGGATCACTCTGTTCAAATCTTCGAAGCTACGGGTCTTTTGGGTGAAATGGAAATGATCGCCCGCGAGATCAAGCGTCTCGTACGGGCGCAAAACTACAATTTTAGCGACATCGCAGTTTTATTTCGGACAACGGACCCTTACATTAAAGTGATTCAAAGCGTATTCCGCAAGTTTCAAATTCCGATTGAAATTCATGAACGTTTACGGCTTAGAACCAACCCAATTGCACGCACCCTGTTAAGTTTTTTTGAAATTCTTTTAAGAGATTGGAGCCGTACGGATATTTTCAATTTTTTAAAGTCAAGTTACATTCGTTCAGATTATGAATTGGTGTGCGAGCTCGAGTTGCGCGCGCTCCAAAAAGGGATTTTTAAAGACCGTGAATATTGGCTTCGCAGCTTTCCTCAGGCAAAACCATTTCAAGAGGTTGCCCGTTTTGAGGATGAATTTCTCAAGCTCAAATCTGTCGATCAATTTACGCAATGGGTAAAGGCGGTGATGAAACATTTCGGCCTTCTTGATTTTCCTGCTTCTGCGGATGAAAAAACAAGAACCGATCGCGAAGCCGCACGCAGGATTACGCTTCTCCTTGAAGAACTTAAAGTGAAATCGAAAGCATGGCGTGAAGTTGATCCTAAAGGATTTGTACGGGAGCTGGCAGCGCTGATAGACGTGGATCTTTTTTCAATACACGCACGCGATAAAAACCGCGTTCAAATTTATAACGTTTCGTTAGCGCGTCAGAAGGAATACAAAGCCGTGTTTCTGGCCGGGCTTCTCGAGAAGCAATTTCCAATTCAAATTAAAGAAGATCCCATTCTTTCCGATTTGGAACGCCATACCCTTAATGAAAAAGGAGAAGTTCTGAAAGAACGGCTCCCACGGCAGGCATTTGAACGGTATCTTTTTTATCTTGCTGTCACGCGTGCCAATGAGCATTTGATCTTAAGTTATCCGCGTTTCAATTTGGAAGGAAAAGAGACGCTCCCTTCATTTTATGTTGAGGAGGTACGTTTGCTTTTTTCCGGGAATCTTCTTTCCAAGGAACAACATGTCACTGATGTGCTTCCGGCTTGGGAAGATATTGCGACTGAAGAGGAAGCGGAAGAATTTGTAATCAAAACGATTTGGTCGATTCCGGAAGGAAAAAGAAATGATCGAGAAGATCGTATTGCCTTCGCACTTTACAATCACTTAATTGCACAGCCTAACTTTGAAGCGTTAATACATCGTTTAATCAAACCAATTGAAGGGGTCATTACGGATGAGCGAGTGAAAATAAAATTTTCTCCTGAAAACAGAACTTGGAGCCCCACTTATCTTGAAGAATACGCCGAATGCCCTTATCGGTTTTTCTCACACCGCCTTTTGGGATTTGAAAGTCAAGCGGAAGGGATTGATATTAAACGAAAGGGGACAATTCTGCATGATGTGCTTGAACATTTTTTTACGTGGAGACGGGATAAGAAGGAAGAAAACGTAAGTTTTGAGGAAGCTAAAGACTTCTGTGTGAAAAAGTTTAACGAATTTTGGGAAGAAGAGCCGCTTATAGGAGATCGCTATTACAGGATCGAACTTGAGCGGAAGAAAATGCAGGAGATGATTCTAGAGGTTTTGCGCATGGAGTTTATCGAGAAAAAACCGCCGATTCCTGGGCTCGTTCCGCAATATTTTGAATATGAGTTTAAAGATTTGATTCTGAAAGGCGAGAGTCGTGACATTGTGATCCGCGGAAAAATTGACCGAATTGACGTAGATTCCGATAAAAAATATGCGCTTGTCATTGATTATAAAACAGGGAAGAAATTTGATATCGGCGCTTTGGCAAACGGTACTTTGCTTCAACTCCCGCTTTACTTAATTGCGGTCCGGGAAAAGTTGGGACTCAAGCCTTTGGGTGGCCATCTTTATTCGCTTTCCAAGGTGACTTCAAGCGGCTTTCATCATCAGGATAATTTAGCAGAAGCAGGGGTGAATACGAAGAAACACAATCATTTTTCAGAAAAAGAATTTGAAGAGGTTCTTAAACGTTCGGTGAGATTTATCGAAAAATTTGTGGAGGGGATCGAGCACGCCGAAATTCCTGTCAAGCCACGAGACTGTGTTCCGTACTGCTCTTATTCAAGTATCTGTCGTATTGAAAAATGGCGTCTTGAGCATATTTATAACAGCATTCAGAAAGAAGATAAGGAAACCTTGTGGGAAAAGGTAAAAACTTGAGTTAAACAGTAATCGCAGAATTGTGTTGCATCAAATCAAGTAACAATAAATAAAAAAGAGGAAGGAACGAGGAATTAAGTTCGTTTTCGCGGTTCCAGTTTAACCGTATCTTCAAGCAAATCCAACTCATTCAACAGGATTTCAGGCGCTGGGTACGTTGATTTATCAGGAAATTGAATCACAGTTGGATTTTTTGGGTTTTGGAGACGTAAAGCCTCCTTCCGGACGAAAGCGTGCGCTTCTTCTTTGGCCTTATGATCTTGCCAAAGCAGCCACATAGCACCCGAATAAGCTTCAAGCCAATTGTAAAACTCACCTTCGTATCGGTAAGTTAAATTCCGAGCAGCTTTAATCCGATCGGCTACGTAAATCAATTTTGCGGTTTCTGATCGCGAGCTTTTAAGGAATGTTTTGTAAGCCTGGTCATTTTGAATGGGGATAGGGCCTAAATACACCTTTTTAACTTCAGGGGGATCACATTTTGTAGCTGAAGGTGTTGAAGCACACCCTGTTAGGCCAAGGGATACGTTTACAAGGGTAATAATAAGTATGAATTTATGAATTTGTTTCAAGGCGAAAAATGAATCCTTTTAATTTGTGACAGATTGTACCCTTTGTTGATTAAAATTTAAAGAAAGAAAATCAAAAAGCCGACATACCCAAAAAGCTTCATTTTGGTCAAATTTGGCGTATAATTAGCGCTTAGAAAGGTAAAAATGTCTCTTATTTACTTTCATATTTTTTTGATTTCCACAGGCATTCTGTTTTCGTTTGGATTTGCTCTGTGGGAGCTCGGAAATTTTGATGCTTTACATAAAATGGTTGATTTGATAATGGTCTTTGGCTCATTTTTGTTTGGAATTGTTTTATTCATTTATCTTATCTGGTTCATCAAAAAGAAAAAACCACAAATGAACCGTTTATGACCATCCTTCCCATTTTTCGTTACCCCCTAGTCTCTTAATTAATTCTATCTAATGAAACAGGGCTATTTGGACGACAATTTAAGCTAGAAAGATTAAACTATGAACGGAAAAACGTTTCTTGCTGTTGGAGCTATTTCAGGTTTTCTAAGCGTCGCCATTGGCGCTTTTGGTGCGCATAGTTTAAAAACAAAGCTGACCCCAGACATGCTCGCCATTTTTGAAACCGGTGTTCGATATCAAATGTACCATACTTTAGCCTTGTTTGCTGTGACATGGGCTATGTCGAGGTCTTATGAGAGTTTGTTTGCTTTGTCAGGGTGGTTTTTTATTTTAGGAACGATTGTTTTTTCAGGAAGTCTTTATATCCTTGCGCTTACGAGCGTCAAAATATGGGGCGCCGTAACCCCGGCTGGCGGTATGTTGCTTCTTCTAGGATGGTTGATGTTTATTCTAGGTGCCCTTAAGGCATGATGCTTGAAGAAAAGCTTAACCGATTTGAATACCAAAGCCGCATTTTTAATATCTAAAAACCGTTCGGTATATCCCGCTTGTTTTCCTAGATTTTTTAATTCAATCTTTAATCCGTCAAAATGTATATTTAGAAAACAATGAGAAAAAGAGAAACTGTATCTGCCGAAGTGTTGGCGAAGTATAAACAATTCGTCAATAGCGTTATGGTGACTAGAGCCCGTGTCGTTGTGTTCATCGGAAACATTTTCTTTATGGGTTTTAGTTATGTTGATCGCCAAATTTTCCCTCCGGATCATCAGCAAGAATTTATCATCATGCGTATTATCGTGTGCTCGTTCGTTTTGGCCCTGTTTGCTTTAAGTTTTACGGAAAAAGTGAAAAAGAATATTGTTTGGATAGTTGATCTGGGGGCTATCGCCGTTGTTTCAGGAATGTGTTATGTCGTTTACAAAACGGAAGGCGCATCCGGAAAGTACTATGAGGGAATCAATCAAGCCATGTGGGCTTGGCTTCTCGCCAATAGTTTCTATTACAAACACCATATTTTTGTCGGCGGGGTTACTTTGGCGCTTTACACCATTGCGGCTTTAGCTAATCCTGCTTATTGGGATCTAACCAAGTTCGTTTATTCGTTTACGATGATTGGCATTACTTCTTTCTACGTTACTCTACTTTCTAAATTTTATGAGTCAGAGTTTTTCTATGGTTTCGCAAGGAATGAGGCTCTTAAGGAAAGCGAACGGCAACTTGCCGAGAGCAACGAGAAACTTTCGGTCCTTTATCAAACAGCTGATCAAATGTCGAAAATTGATGATTTGACAAAAATCTATAACAGGCGTTATTTTTTAGAAGTTTTGACCCAGAAGCTTAGAAAGTACAAACAAGAAAATACTTTTTTTTACCTCATTATTTTTGACATCGATCATTTTAAAGAAATCAATGATACGTATGGCCATTCCGTTGGAGATGAGGTCATTAGAACAGTGGCTCAAACTGTCTTACAAAGCCTTCGTGCCAATAGTTATATCGGCCGTTACGGAGGGGATGAGTTCATGATTATTATCGATAAAGCCGATAAGGACATTTTTATGAAAAGGATTATCGAGGTAAAGGAGGCGATTCAAAATGCCAAACTTGCACATGGCAGCGTCAAACTTGTCAGTGGCGGGAAAGAGCTTAAAATTTCGGTGAGTGTTGGCGCTCTTAAAGTGGATCCCCAAAAATATGACAGCGTTGCTTCAATTATTGAATTGGCTGATAGCGCTCTTCTTAAAGTAAAACAAACAAAACGCGGCGAAATCAACTTGATTGAGTAATTTTTTTTCAAGGAATTATTGTCAAAAGCGTCTTTTTTAAAAAATCTTCAGGTTGTTTTAGTTCGGGCTGAGAATCCTATTAATATTGGGCAAACAGCCCGCGCTATGAACAATTTTGGCTTGTCGAAATTGATTTTGGTAAACTGTGCTCCGCACCGCGTCCCCGAAGCTTATACGCCAGGTTGGAAGGCGCGAAATATTTTGAGCCGTGCAGTTGTTGTTAATTCGCTAGACCAAGCGACTAAAAAGTCGGTTTTAGCTGTTGGATTTACTGCCCGGAAGGGAAAACGCCGTGGTGAGCCGCGTTCTTTTACGGAGATGATTCCTCAAGTTTTGGAAATGCTCCGAAGTCAAAAAGTAGCGTTGGTTTTTGGAAATGAGAAAAACGGACTTTCAAACGAAGAACTTAAGAAATGTCACTGGATAGCAACTATTCCAACAGCGGCAAATTATTCTTCGCTTAATCTTTCTCATGCGGTTGCCGTCGTAGCATTTTCAATTTTCAATGCGACACCGGACGCTCGCCAGACATTTCGGAAACCCGAACGGTTTTATACGAAACCGGAGGAGTTTGATGCTTTAATAGAAGATTTTTACGGGGTCCTTAAATTGCTTGATTATCGGAACTCTTCCAATAATAATCTACTAGAGCGGGTGACGGTGCAGTTGAAGCATTACTTTCAGAAAGCAGGTCTTGAAAGGCGAGAGTTTCACCTTTTTAAGGCTTTTCTTTCTCGTATCAAGCAGAGGTTCAAAAACATATGATGGCACCAGACGAATCGGCAAAGAATCGAAGGCATCATTATCATTCTTTTTTGAATCGCGGACTCTATTGTTTGGCGTTAATTTCCTTTATTTTGCTCCTTGGAACTTTCGGGATGCATTTCATTGAAGGCTTTTCACTGATTGACGCGTTTTATTTTACAAGCATGATTGCGACAGGACAGGGTCCTGCCCCCTCTATTTTTCCTACCACCTTATTAGGGAAGCTATTTACTTGTTTTATTGCCTTTGTATCAGTTGGTTCTATGATAGCTGCTTTTGGTTTTCTCTTTGGTCCTTTCTTCGGAAAGCTTTGGCGAATTGGTGTCATCAAGCTTGAAGAGGAAATCGAGGTTCTTAAAAAACATAAGAAGTAGGCAAGGTTTTCTGCGTTTTCCACAATTCTTCCCCGAGTTTAGATTATTCACCTCGCTCCAAGTGCTTGGAAATGATAGAGATATATTATTATTCTGCAGAGTGAATAAATTCTCTAGCACTGCGTCAAAGCTGGTAGAAGGTCCAGCCAGTTTAAGTCTATTAAGAAGGAGGTGACACATATGAAAAAAATCCAATTCGCAAGTTTAGCTGTTTTGGCCGCCTTGATGCTTTTTCAAGGTGTGGCTAGCGCAAAAACGATTAGCGGAAAAGTTGCAGGCATTGATGCTGCTGCTAACAAGTTGAGCGTAAGCTACACGGATTTAGCAACGGGCAAGGAGGAAAAAGTAGAGGTTACCATTAAACCTGAAACTACTTATTCCGGAGTTGCTGCTTTTGCTGATCTGAAAGAAGGCCAGGCTGTTTCAGTTGATGCGGTAGAAGGTACGGGAACAGAAGGTTTGTTTGCCACATCGATTAATGTTGCAGCTGTAGAACCTAAAGCGGAACAAGTGGTGGAGAAAGCTTTGACTTCTATACCTCCCGCTGCGGAAAAAACCGAAGAGCATAAAGAGATGTAATTGAGTCAACGCCTAATCCCTTTTGGGAGCGGGAAATTTTTTTTAGCGGTGAATCTCAGATTTTGAGAGGGGCTACTCTGCAGCCCAAACCGAAAGCTAATCTCGCCGGCGTAGCAGAGCGCAATTATTATAATTAATTTTCTTTATTACAAAAGTCTTGACACAAAGTCGATAAGAATGCTTAATTTAGGCTCTTTTAAGCGAGGTTCTCTACATAATGAAAGCTTCTAAATCCGTAAGGTATGTTGCTTTATTTCTCCTTCTAAGTTTCAGTCTTTCTGCTAGCGGTTGTTCCACTCTCAAACCCAACGACTATGAGCAATATGGCTATCACGGGACATCTGCGGTTCAAAAGGGCAAAAGAATACTTCCCGTTGATATTATCGGAAATATTTTTGGTGTGTTTGAAAAGTTGATTCTCTGGAATTGGAAAGTAGAGCGGCACAATATCACTGCAGATACCCAACAGGCAATCGATGCTTATTTAAAAGAACGCGGTCAAAATCTGGGCAATGTGGATATCGAATTAAATCGTTATGCTCCTCAAGATGAATTTAAACGGCTGTTTCATAACAAAGGAGTTAAATGGCCCTATCGGTATACGCTTGGTTTATTAAGCGTTTTAATTATTGAGACGCTCCTAGTAGGTCGTATTTTTGGAGGAGATCATTACAATCCGTTTACTCATACCGTTCATCTTTATTCCGATTTACCGTCTGTTGCTTTACATGAGCTTGGCCATGCCAATGATTTTTCCCGCAGGCGTTACCGGGGTTCTTATGCTCTTTTCGGAATAGTTCCGTTTGTTGATTTGTATCAGGAATGGCAAGCGACTCACGAAACCTTTGATTATGTGAGAGCAGAAAAACGTCGGTCCACCGAAATTGAAGCCTACAAGATTCTTTATCCGGCTTACGGAACTTACGTCGGCACTTATATTGGCAGTCCAATTATAGGGGCCATTGTAGGTCATATTTGGGGGAGAATTAAAGCCCACCGATTGGAAAAAAGTACAACAGCTTCTGCTTAATCAATGATGAAAACAAAAATTCGTTCGAAATATTTCTTTCTAGTAAGTTTGGTGATTCTAGCAGGTTGTGCTTCTTTAGAGCCTTACATTCGAGATTTCAATATCATTTCTGTTCCTCAAGAAAAAGAAATTGGGAATCAATTTGAAGCGGAAATCGCAAAAGAGATGGCGATTGTTCAAGATTCCGCGGTTAATAATCGAATCAGTGCAATTGGCAATAGATTATTGCAAGGATTTCCACGCCGCGATTTTGATTACCGGTTTCATGTGGTGGAAGATAAAACACCCAATGCATTTACCATTCCGGGCGGAATTGTTTATGTCCATACTGGTCTGATTAATTCCGCGAGTAATGACAGTGAGCTTGCAGGCGTGTTGGGCCATGAACTGGGTCATGCGTACCGGCGGCATCCTGCCAAAGGCCTGACTCGTGAGTATGGAATTGATTATTTAACCAAACTCCTTTTTAAAGATGCCAGTACGCAAGGTCAGTTAAAGACACTTGCACTCAATCTCGCCAAAGGAGGAATTCTTTCCAAGTATAGCCGTCAAGACGAATATGAAGCTGATGAAATAGGATATTTACTTGTAAAGAAAACAGGATATTCTACGAGCGGACTACTTAATTTTTTGAGAAAAATTATGGTCCTTGAACAACAAACAGGCAGGTCCGTTCCTTTTCTTGCCAGCCACCCGCCAACCCCAGACCGCATTGCAAGACTTGAATCGTTTGAGCAAAATAGCCCAAGTGAAAGCGTCCTTAATGGATGAAGGGCAGGTCTCCGGTGAATAAACAGGCACCTCTCTACGTCTTAATTAGCAGCTCCACGTATGGTGAATGATCCTGATCAGGAGCTAGTTACGTTAGCCAAAAGAGGGGATAAAGCCGCTTTTGGAAAGCTCGTTGCGCAGTACCATGATTTGGTGTACGCTGTCGCCTTTGGTGTCTTGGGTGAACGGGAAGAAGCCTTGGATGCAACTCAGGACGTGTTCATTAAAATATTTCAGGAGCTTGAGCATTTCCAAGGTCAATCGAAATTCAAAACCTGGCTCTACCGAATCTCGGTAAATGCGGCCATTGATGCGGCACGCAAACGACGTCCAACAGAACCAATCGAAGAGGAAGCTAATTTTGAGGCGAAGAACTTAAGCCCTCGTGCAGAAGCTTCCCAGCGAGAAATTCGTGAATTAATTGAAAAGGCGCTCAGCAGTTTGAATCCGGAACACAGAGCTGTTTTGGTATTGCGCGAATGGCATGAATTAAGTTACGAAGAAATTGCCGAAACACTTCAAATTGAAATGGGCACTGTGATGTCGAGACTTTTTTACGCGCGCAAGAAGCTTGCGGAAATTATTGGCGTAAAGTTTGGAGAACTAAAGCCATGAATGAACGCCAAGATGAAGAAATAAAAAACGCATTTCGCCAATATCTGACTGCAGAGATTAAACATCCCGAAGTGGAGAAGGCCAAAGAAAAATTTATTCAAGAACGTTTTGGTCATGAATCGCTCATTATTTTTAGGCCCGTTTTTTATGTTCCAGTACTTAGTGCACTTTTTGTATTTTTAGTTTTGTTTCCAGTACACAAACCAGCATTAAAACCTGCGGCTGAGTATTCGCTTAAAGAAGCAGTCAAGCAAGCAGTTGTCAAAGAAATTCCCGTTAAGCTTCCGGGCATAGAAATAAATGTAGAACGTGTTTCAAGTGAAATTGGGCCTACTTTGGTGTATCAGAAGAATTGGCACAATCAACCGCTCACCGTTGTTTGGGTGTTTACAGGAGGAATGAATCAATGAAATTAGGTTCAAAAATTTTATTAGGATTGTTTTTTTGTTTCTTGCCGTTTGTTTCCACGCTTAGAGCTGAAGCGCCGGTTGCGATCAAAGTAACTGCTATTTCGGCTTCAAACAGCGGCTCTGACTTTGATCTTGAAAACGATGCGTTTCGGGACCAATTAATTCAACTCTTTTCATACAAATCTTATAAGCAGCTCAAACAATTTTCTGTACGCTTGGAAGGGACGAAAAGCGAAACGCTGACGATTCCTGGTGGTTATGAGCTTAACCTCGTTTTGAAAGCTCGTGAGGATAATAAAGTTCGCCTTCATGCTGTTATTCAGAAAGAAGGAAAAAAGTTTCTGGATACCGAGGTTTCCGTGTTCGGAGCAGGGCCTGTTTTTCTTGGTGGGCCTCCGGTTGATTCTGGAAATCTCATTTTAGCGATAGAAACGCTGGGTTAAATGAATTGAATAAATTGAGAACGCCGCTCGTCTTAATGGCAGAAAGGATTTAGAGGAGGCTATTTATGAAACTGAGAAAATGGACTAACAAGGTTGTGCTGATGTTTTTGATTGTTTTGCTAGCTGGTTTGACTTCAAAATCTTTATTTGCAGCAGATCCCGCCCCTTCCAGCTCCGAACTCGTGATCGCAGACTTCAACACCGGGGATAAGCCAAACAATATCGGAGGAGACTTCGGTTCTTGGGATAAAGACCCCAATGATGAAACCCAAGGCTGCCAGATGAGCTTTGAGCAAGATGATGCCACAGGAGACAAGCTTGGTTACTCCATTCGACTTGATTACGATGTGGACTCCCCCAACCCCGCTTACAACGGTTTCTGGATGAAACTGAATGCTTTAGATGCCACTCAATACAACACCCTCAACTTCTACATGAAGGGGGATGCCAAGAACGGCTTCTCAAAGCGCATCAAGATTGAGATGAAGGATGACACCAAAACCCCATCCCAATTCATCATTGCGGGCCTTACCGACCAATGGCAGAAATTCTCCATTCCCTTTGATAAATTCAGACGTGTCAAGAACTGGAACGCCTTAAGTGAAGCGGTCGTGGTCTTCGATGACATCAATTCAAACCCCAAGAAGGGAACCATCTTCATCGATCAGATTACGCTGTCGAAGGAGTAAAAAGGATAAATAAATTACGCAGGACAAACCGCTTTTTAATTTGAGATAGAAAGGAGACATTCCGTGATCAAACAGATGCTTTTAAAGGACAGGATTCTTACCGACAAGGAAAGAAAGAACCTGGCTATTTTGGAAGTGATCCGGAAAAATGGGCCTATCTCGCGGACCGATATTTCCAAAATTACAGAATTGAATATTGTCACCGTTTCTAATTATGTGAGCCATTACATCAAGACAGGTCTTGTAGTCGAAGGCGAATTGGATGAATCTACTGGCGGCCGAAAACCCGTTTTAGTGGAGCTCAATCCTAAAGCGGGCTACATCGTAGGCGTCGGTCTCAACATGCTTAATATGGTCGGCGTTTTAGTTGATCTTGAGATCAACGTGATTACCGAAATTAAGCGCGAGCGGTTGCCTGAAAATTCAGAAGCTACGGTGTTGCAGATGGTTGATCTTGCTGCCGAGATGATTGAGAAATCAGAAGTCGACAAAACCAAAATTGTCGGCGTTGGGGTTGGAATCCCCGGAATTATTGATGAACGCGGCCGGACCATTCGTTGGCCGCAAAGCCTCGGCGAAAAAGACGTTTCTGTTTGTCTTTCCATTAAGGATACGTTCGAAAAGCGCTTGAACGTTCCCACTTTTGTTGAAAACGATGCGAATGCCGCGGTCCTCGGCGAGAAATGGCTTGGCCTTGATCGTGATGTAAAACATCTTGTGTATATGTTTTCAGGTGTGGGTGTTGGAATTATCATCAATGGCGAAATTTATCGGGGCGCGACAGGTGCTGCCGGCGAACTTGGTATTTCGAGCCTTAAGGGTTCACGAGAAGAAATTTTGAGCATGGCTAAAGATCTCGGACGTTGGGAAATGGATCTTGGAATGACGATTCGGGCTAAAGAACTTATCGCAAAAGGGAACGCTTCTGTTTTAAAAGATTTGGCAGGAGGCGATCCTAAGAAAATTACATTCAAAGAACTTGTGAAAGCAGTTAAGGAAAAAGATTCGCTTGCACTCAAAGTGGTAGAAGAGGGCGGGTCTGCTTTAGGGAAAAAAATTGCATTTCTCGTCAATCTACTCAATCCAGAGATTGTTGTGATTGGCGGCGGGATCGAAGACTGCGGCGCGCCTTTATTGGATGCGATCAAAATTGCTATTAAAGAATGGGCCGTTGAGGAGGCAGCTTCACACGTTAAAATCATTCCATCTGCTTTTGGAGAGAATGCCGTTGCGCTTGGTGTAGTCGGTATTGTTGCTCGCGAAGTGTTTGCACAGGCTTAATTGCTCGACCGTTTCAGTCATAAAGATTTTTCAAGCTGTTAGCGGCACCCCATCATCTCCCTTGTCTTTTTGCTCCTAAAAAGGTATATTACTCATTCTTTTCTTCGAAACTGATGGCCTACTAATCTTTCAGTAAGTCATTTATTTAAAATAGGATAGGAGGAATTTCATGTCACAGGGAGTTACCGTTTGGTTTACCGGTTTATCAGGGTCCGGCAAATCCACAATTGCCAGAATTTTAGAGAAGCACCTTAAAACCCTCGGTCGAAAGGTGGAAATACTGGATGGCGATGTCGTTCGGACAAATCTGAGCAAAGGACTTGGTTTTTCAAAAGAAGATCGAGACACAAACATCAAACGCATCGGTTTTGTTTGTCATCTTTTAACGCGAAACGATGTGATTGCCATTTCTGCGGCGATATCTCCATACCGTGAAGTGCGTGATTTCAATCGAAGCCTCATCGGCAATTTTGTTGAGGTTTACGCCAAATGCGCATTTGATGAATGTGTCAAACGCGATGTAAAAGGTCTTTATAAAAAAGCAATCGCCGGAGAGATCAAAGGTTTTACGGGAGTGGATGATCCTTACGAAGAACCGCTTCATCCGGAAGTCATTTGTGAAACTGACAAAGAAACACCGGAACAATCAGCCGAGAAAGTTTTAAACAAACTTGAAGAGTTGGGATATCTTTCAAGCGGGCACGTGTCAGGCAAAAAAGGTTAAGCGATGGCGAGTGAGAAGTGCTGCGATCTTCATATGCATACTATTCATTCGGACGGAACTTTTACGCCGAAAGAATTGGTGCAGCTTGCAAAGCGAAAAGAGCTTTCCTGCATTGCATTGACAGATCACGATACATTAAGCGGCGTTCAGGAAGCTCAAGAAGAAGGAAACCGGCTTGGCGTTGAGGTGATTGCAGGCATTGAAATCAGCGTGAAGTGTGATCCGGGAACCATGCATATTCTTGGATATTTTGTAGATCGAAATTCGAAAAAGCTTCAAGAAGGGCTTTTAGAAATCCAAACAGCAAGACGCACGAGAAATCCGATGATTATCGAGAAACTAAACGCAATCGGCATCAACATTTCACTTGATGAAGTAAAACGTGAATCCGGCGGCGATCAAATCGGCCGCCCGCATTTCGCACGCGTCCTTGTGAAGAAAAAGTATGTCAAGGATTCTCAGGAAGCTTTCAATAAATATTTGGCCAAAGGTGCTCCTGCTTATGTGGACAAGCGCAAACTGACAAGCCGTGAAGCGATCGAAATGATCGAAGATGCAGGCGGAGTTGCCTCTTTAGCCCATCCCAAGCAATTGAAGCTTGACTCGTTGCCGGATCGGTTTGAACAGACGATCGAACAATTACGTTCGGAAGGATTAAAAGGCCTTGAGGTTTATTCAAGTTGCCAGTCTAAAGAAGAAGCCGCTCGTTACAAAAAAACCGCGGAGCGGCTTGGGCTTTTGATTACCGGAGGAAGTGATTTTCACGGAGCAAATCGTCCTCAAGCGCCTCTCGGTTGGATGGGAGACGGCGCGATGATTCCCTATGAGACGATTGATCAGATGAAGAAATTGTTATTGGAA
>Ga0209515_10001922_pt1 | contig 33206 bp, 29 predicted proteins | sample Subgroupgradi54m_FD_187454 | JGI IMG/M metagenome (GOLD analysis project Ga0209515, IMG submission 187454) | Subsurface groundwater microbial communities from S. Glens Falls, New York, USA - GMW60B uncontaminated upgradient, 5.4 m (SPAdes)... ... | reverse complement strand
TGACTCCCGCGATCTTGCGGGAGTCACGGGGGGATCACGCGGGGTCAGCCTGGGCGGCCGTACCCGTACGGCGGCATCATGTCCACACTGGCGAGCTGTACGAGTTCACCAGCCTGTGGCGCATGGATCACCTGGTTGTTGCCGACGTAGATCGCCTCATGGCCAAGTCCGCTGTAGAAGACCAGATCCCCGGGTTGCATCTCACTGCGGGAGATGTGCGCCACCGCATCCCACTGCATCGCAGCGTTGTGCGGCAACGAAACCCCGGCCGCTCCCCACGCCGCCATGGTCAGGCCGGAACAGTCGTAGCCGTTGGGGCCGGCACTGGCGAAGACGTACGGCTTGCCGAGCGCCCCGTACGCATAGTTCACCGCAACCCCGGCACTGCCCGGTACGTACGGCGGTGCCGGGTGAGCGCCACTGGACTGTGCGGTGGCGGTGCCGTACGCCTTGGTGCGCAGGTCGTACAAGGTACCCAGATCAGCCTCGATCTTCGCCTTCTGGTTGGCCAAATCCTGCTGCTGAGCGGCCTGCTGGGCAAGGATCGTGTCGAGCTGCTGTTTGCGATCGAGGTAGCGCTGGTTCAGCTCGGTGTACCCGGAAATCTCCCGCTGATTGGCCCGGGCCAGCACATTGAGGGAGTTCAGCCCGTCGATGAGCTGGTCCGGCGAGCCACCCGACATCAGCGCGACGGTGGCGGAGAAGCCGTGACCCTTGTACGCCGAAGCGGCGATCTGCGCCACGGCGTCGGACTTCGCGCCGAGGTGGGCCAGTAACGGCCCGAGCTCGGCGGCCAACTGGTCCGACTCGGCCTTGGCCGCCTTGTTCTCTTCGGTGACCTTGTTGTACTGCTCGACGACCTTCTCCAGGTCGGTGGCCGACTTGTTGATCTGTTCCTGGATCTGACTTGCGGTCGGTTCGGCGTTCGCGGCTGTGGCGGGCACGACAATTCCGACCACGGCGGCCCCGATGAACAGAGCGCGCAGCAGCCATGGGACAGCAGGCACAGGCAACCCTTTCCTCGTACCGCCGACCGGGTTAGCTGACGGGTTCGGGCGGGAAGGGCGCCCTACCGCGGGCTGCCACGCGGGTCGAGAAGCGCTGACACCGTGGCAACCGCGGATTCACCCCGGGACAACGGCTCACCGATGGGTGTACCGACTCGTCCGATGGGTCCCCGGCTCGTGACACGCGGCCGCTGGCTGCGGCCGCCGATGATGCGATTAGGCGGTGCCCGCTCGGCGCCACCCCGGTGGGTGGCGAACGCCCAAGCAGGCCCACCCAACGTACCCAGTAATCCGAGGCGGAGGTGGGACATTTTTGTGCGGTCTGTCGCGCGGAACGGACATTCGGGTGCAATGTCGCTATGCGAGATGACTCACAGGGCGAAAGCTAGGCGGCCTGGTCGCGGGCGAGCCGCCGCTCCGCGAGGTCGTACGCCATCACGTACCGCCGGATGACCTGGGCGGAGGCCTCATCGACCTGGTACGTCACGACCAGGTCGGCGCCCTTGCCGCTCGCGCCCGGCTGGCGTACCGACAGCACCTGTCCGACGAGCCCCAGACTGTTGTCCCGCAGGGTCGCCTGGATCTGGACGAACTCGCCGGGGGTGAAGTCGCAGCTCGCCAGCCAGCAGCGGATTCCCGCCTCGCTGACGTCGATCAGCCGCCCCAGGACGGGAGCCGCGTCCTCGACCTCGGGGCGGGCCATCCGGACCTGCTCCCCACCCCCGCCGGCCCGCATGAAGTTCCGCCGGTTGTCCCGGCGGGCCTCACCGTCGACCTCGACCAGCCATCGGCAGGGACGCTCCTTGGTCAACGCGGCCAACCGCACCGACACCAGGTGCCGGGCCTTGCGGTCGGCCCAGGCCAGCTCGAAGACGTCACCTACCTGGGGCGGCTCCACGTCTCCCACGCCGATCGGCGCCGCCACGGTCAGCAGACCGTCGGCCACATCTTCCATCCGGGACCGGTAGGTACGCGCATCGTCGAGGATGACCTCGACGAGGCTGTTCACCGAGGGGATCCTGCTCACCTCGCGACCCCCCCACCACCGGCGATTCAGCCACCTGCTCTGTGTAGTGTGCGGTCCCGTCCACGGCCCGCGGGTCGCCGAATGGGAGTAGTCGCGGCGCAGCTTGCGGTGCCGGGTCGACGCCGGTCAGGGCAGGTTGCCCGACCGCGCCGGGTCACGCCCGGTGCGGTCGAAGCGTCCAGGCCACCACCATCTGGGCGGTCACGGTGCCGTCCGGGGTCGAGATTTCGACGGGTACGTCGAACTCCGGCCGTTGCCCGGCATCCAGTTCGGCGACCACCTCCGCGATCGGACGGCTGAGCTGTGCGGTCGCCCGCACTTCGCCCATCGCGAGCTTGCGGTACGCGATCTCGGCCCGTACCGCGAGCGGCGTCGCCCGCCCGAGCTGATCGCCGAAGGCCGCCATCACCACCGCTCCCGAGGCCGTCTCGCCCAGCGTGAAGATCGCACCGGCGTGCGGGCCGCCGACATGGTTGTGCAGCCGCTGCGCGTCAGGCATCGCGAGCACCGCGCGTAGGCCGCCGGCGTCATCGGCGGTGACCTCGATGAAGTCGACTCCGACAGTGCCGATGAAGGGGATCGCCTGGGTCATGTTCGCCGCAAGGGCCGAAACGTCGATGGTCATGTGCCGGACGTTACCTGCCAGTAATACGAAGCCCACCATCGACCCGCCCGCACCGGCCCGCACGGGCGGGCGGGCCGGTGGGCCATTAGGGCGTGACGAACGTGATCTCCGTTGTGGTGTACCCGAGTGAATGCAGCAGCGACTCGAGCATCTTGCGGGTGTTCTCGCTCGCCCGATCGGTCAGCTTGGCCTGCTTGGCCGCATCGCCGATCTTCTGGTCGGCCAGCTCGTACAGCAGCTGCTGATAGTTCGGATCGTCGCCGCCGAAGATCCCGGTGAGCCGGTCCCACAGCCCCTTCTCCTCGGCGAAGACGTAACTCTTGCTGTGGTCGATGTTCGGCCTACTCAAGGCCGGCGCCGGTAGCTTGACGGAGACGCTCTTCCGGTCGGCCGACTCGATGATCGCCCCGTCGCCGATCCCGGCGAAGTCGACGTACGCCTCGACCGTCCCGGTGGCCACGAAGAGCCATCGCTGATTCTTCAGGAAGTCCGGCACGTACTTGTAGTCCTGCTGCACGTCGATGACGACCTGGAATTCGCCCTCCGCGGCGACGTAGTGACTCAGGTCCCGGATCTCCAGCAGCAGTACCGGCCCGCTGCGGTCGGTCGTCTGCTTCTCGAAGGGGTTGCCCACCTTCGGTAACCAGCCGAGCGCCTGGGTCACCAGGACCAGCACCACGATCAGGACGATCGCCGCGAGCACCCCGACCGCCCCGAGCGCCCACCGGCGCGGCGCGCTCAGCACCGACGCGATGAGGTGCCGGCGCGGGCGTCGCTTCGGGCTGGGCTCGGCGGGCCAGCCGGTGCCGGTGTCGTCCTCTCCCCCGGTGCGCACAGCCCTCGACAACTCCACAGTGGAGTGCGGCTCGCTCACCTGCCGCTCGCCCGCCGAGTCACCGTTGTCGTCCATGAAGTGCTCCCGTCTCCCCAGACCCACGTTCCGTCGTTCACGGTACGGCGGATCGACCATGGGGTCGAGCAGCAGAGCGCGGGCCCAGGTGGACCGCGGCGCGGCCGGGTGGGCGGCGTCGGACGCCGTTCAGGCGAAGGCGGACAAGCCGGTGAGCCGCTGTCCCAGTACCAGCTGGTGGATCTCTGAGGTGCCTTCGTAGGTGAGCACCGACTCCAGATTGGCGGCGTGCCGCAGCACCGGATATTCGCCGCTGACCCCGTTGGCGCCCAGGATCGTGCGGCACTGCCGGGCGATGGCCAGCGCCTCCCGCACGTTGTTCAGCTTGCCGAGGCTGACCTGCTCCGGTTTCAGCGCGCCGGCGTCAGCGAGCCGGCCCAGGTGCAGCGCCAGCAGGTACCCCTTGACCAGCTCGACCGCGGCGTCGGCGAGCTTGGCCTGGGTGAGCTGGAACCCGGCGATCGGCCGGCCGAACTGCACCCGGCTGCCGGCGTACTCCAGCGTGGTGTGCAAGCAGTCGCGGGCCGCGCCGAGAGCGCCCCAGACGATGCCGTACCGCGCCTGGGTCAGGCAGGACAGCGGTGCGCCCAGCCCGCGCGCCAGCGGCAGCTGGGCGTCGGCCGGCAGCCGCACCTCGTCCAGGGCCAGCTCCCCGGTACACGAGGCGCGCAGCGAGAGCTTCTGCCCGATCTCGCGGGTGCCGACTCCGGGCTCACTGGTCGGCACCAGGAAGCCGGCGACTCCGGCCGCACCGACCGGTCCGGGTCGCTGCGCGGCGTCAGACGCCGCCGAGCCGGACTGGTCGACCAGCGCCCACACGACGGCGACGTCGGCAATCGGCGCGTTGGTGATCCAGGTCTTGGTGCCGTGCAGGATCCAGTCGCTGCCGTCGCGGCGCGCCCGGGTGGTCATCGAGCCCGGGTCGGAGCCGTGATCCGGCTCGGTCAGCCCGAAGCAGCCGATCGCGTCACCGGCCGCCATCGCCGGGAGCCAGCGCTGCTTCTGCTCCTCTGAGCCGTAGCGCCAGATGGCGTACATGGCGAGCGACCCCTGCACGCTGACCAGACTGCGTACCCCGGAATCCGCCGCCTCCAGCTCCAGGCAGGCCAGCCCGTACGCCACCGCGGAGACGCCGGCACAGCCGTACCCGGTCAGGTGCGCACCGAGCAGCCCCAGCGCACCCAGTTCCCTGGCGAGTTCGCGGACCGGCGGGTTGGCGTGCTCGTACCACTGCGCGATGTGCGGGCGGACCCTGTCGTCGGCGAACCGGCGGACCGCCGCGCGGATCGCGAGCTCCTGCGGGGAGTGCAGCCCGTCGAGGTCCAGCAGATCCAGTGGAGCTGTCCGGTCGGCCATGGCGCCAAAGCTACAGTCCGAGCACCCGGGCGTGGATCGTGGTGCGCTGCTGCAGTGCCGCGCGCAGCGCCCGGTGCAGGCCGTCCTCCAGGTAGAGCCCGCCCTGCCACTGCACCACGTGCGGGAACAGGTCGCCGTAGAAGGTGGAGTCCTCGGCGAGCAGCCGGTCCAGCGCCAGCTCCCGCTTCGTGGTGATCAGCTGGTCGAGTCGGACCGGCCGCGGCGGGATCTCGGACCACTGCTTCATGGTGAGGCCGTGCTCCGGGTACGGGCGGCCGTCCCGTACGGATCTGAAGATCACGGCTGGCTACTCCCTTCCCGGTACGTGCGCGGTCCGCCACCAATGACGCAGCCAGCGTACCCACCGGTTTCCAGCTGATCGTCGACCACGATCGCCCTCACGGCCCTCCAGAGAGGGCGTAGTCAACGACGGTGCCGTCCGGGTAGCGGATCCACAGGACCGTCGGGGTAGTTCCGGTTGCGGCCGGAGGAACCAGAATGTCGCCCCCGCCCGGAGCGCTCCCCAAGCTGACGTACCCGGTCATATCCCGAGCGGCAACGACGCCGCCCCGAAGATAAGTGCGCCCACCATATTTGATCTTGGGGGGCCCGGCGCCCGGCGACCAGCTCACCACACCGTAGCTGCGATACACCTGCGCCACGTGTGCCGCCGCAGCAACAGACCCGGCGACCAGTACGCCGGCTGCGACGAGCAGAGCCCAGCCGACGCCGACCAGACCGGCGTCCGACAGTAGCGATACCCATGGATACCCTTCGGGTTGGAGTCGCGCAGCGAGCCTCTCATCGGCCGGTGAAGCACTCGACGGCCACCCGCGTATTCACCGAGGCCGGCGCGGGTCAACCGGCAGGGTATCCGGCACCCCAACGGCCGCGGTACGCCACCTCCGCTGGGCCGCGCCGCCCGCGCCGCAGCGATGGTGACCTGCGGTCGGCTGCCGGGTACCCGACCGCGATTGCCCCGATCGGGGAGTACTCCTGCGGCACCGCGAACGCAGCGCGGTACGCCGCCGTGCGCTGCGGCGGGATCCCGAAGAAGCAGGCGCCCAGCCCCTCGTCGACCGCGCCGAGCAGCATCAGCAGGCTGGCGAAGCCGGCGTCGACGTACCAGTACGGCACCGGCCAGCGGGCGTCGTCGCGATCGGTCCAGCCCTTGTCCGGCTCGGCATAGCGGTCGAGGTACGCGTCCCGGCTCGCATGGGGCACCACGATCAGCGGTGCCGTGCTCATGCCGCGCAGCCAGCGGCTCCCACCGTCGCCCTCCGAGCCCACGTCGCCCTCCGAGCCCACGTCGCCCACGCGCTGCGGGCCGCCACTCACCGGCACCGGGGTCGTCGCGGCCCAGAACGCCGCCCGGTCCGCCGCCGTGTCGAGGACCAGGAAGCGCCACCCCTGGGTGAACCCCGCCGAGGGGGCGCGGACCGCGTACCCGAGCAGCCGGTCGACGAGCCCGGCAGGAACCCCCTGGTCCGGGTCGAAGCTGCGCACCATCCGCCGCCGCCGCACCACCTCGCCGTACTCCATAGCCCCTGCTCCCCCTCCGCCGTCAGTACGGGCGGATGCCCCAGCGGGCGCGCCAGGTCTGGCCGGGCTCGATGACGATCAGGTCGCGCGCGGAGCGGAATGCGTCGGCCGGGCAGGTCATCGGCTCGATCGCGACCGAGCGGCGCCGACGCTGCGGCGACAGGGTGTCGCCGGTGAACACCTGCCACCAGCCGAACGCCGCGTCCGCCCACACCGCGACCCCACGTCCATCCACTGTGGACAGGTGTACCGCCGAGCCGCCATCCTCGTCGCGCTCCAGGTCGGCGAAGGCGACATCGAGCACGGCCGCACCGATCGGCTTTCCGGGCGCGAAGTCGTACCCGCCGCTGAGCCGGGCCACCCCGATCGGCAGCATCCGCCCGTCGACCAGCAACCGGCTGCGCGCCGGTACCCGCAGCTGCAGCTCGTCCAGCGGCACCCCGGGTATCCGCAGGTACGGGTGCGCGGCGAGGCCGAACGGGCACGGCCGGTCACCGAGGTTCGTCGCGCTGTGCTCAGCGGCCAGCCCGTCCGGCCCCAGCGACCACGTGGTGCGCAGCAGCAGCGGCCACGGGTACCCGGGCTGCGGCACGAGATCATGTTCGACGGTCACCGAGTCCGCAACGGCGGCGACCCCACGCCAGCGGGCCCAGCGGGTCAGCCCGTGGATCGCGTTGTGCCGGGCCGGTTCGGAGAGCGCCAGCTGGTACTCCTGGCCGGCGAAGGTGTACCGGCCGTCGCGGATCCGGTTCGGCCACGGGGCGATGATCTGCCCCGCGGCGCCCGGGCATACCTCGTCGTCGGCGTACCCGTCGAGATACTGCACACCGGCGGCGTCGTAGGCCCGCAGGCCGCCGCCGACCTCGACGACGACGGCACGCTGCCCCGCCGCCTCGATCGTCCACTGTGTACCGGAAAGTGCGGTCGTGGCGGCGCTCGTTGCGGCGAGGGCGGTTTCCATGCCGACGACACTATCGTCTGAATTCAGTGCACGGTATGCCGGACCAACGCGGGTACGGCAATCGCCAGCAGAACACCCACTCACGGGGCGAGCCGCTCGATCACCCAGCCCGTGCCGGTACGCCGGTAGCGCAGCCGGTCGTGCAGCCGGTCGCCGCGCCCCTGCCAGAACTCGACGGTCTCGGGTACCACCCGCAGCCCGCCCCAGTGCCCGGGCGCCGGTACCGGCCCGGGCTCCGGGTAGCGCGCGTCGGCGGCGCGGTAGGACCCGTCGAGCACCGCCCGGGAGTCGATCACGCTCGACTGGTCGCTGGCCCAGGCACCCAGCTGCGCCCCGCGCGGGCGCACCGCGAAGTACGCCTTGGTCTCCTCGCGGCTGACCGGCTGTACGCCACCGCAGACCACCACCTGCCGGCCGATCCCGTGCCAGCCGAAGACCAGGCTCGCGTACGGGTTGGCGAGCGCCTCGGTCGCCTTACGCGAGCGATGGTTGGTGTACAGCGTGAAGCCCCGCTCGTCGTACCCCTTAAGCAGGACGGTCCGCGCGCTGGGCCGGCCGGCGGGGTCGGCGGTGGCGAGCACCATCGCGTTCGGCTCGGGCAGTCGCGCCTGCACCGCCGCGGCCAGCCACCGGCCGAACTGGGTCGTCCAGTCGGCGGCCAGGTCGGCCAGCTCCAGGCCGGGCCGGTCGGCGGCGCCGGGGTAATCCACCCGGAGTCGGGCCAGATCGTCGGAGAACGGACCGGGGTCGCCGGGTGAACCGGCCGCCGCGCCGGACGCCGATGTGCTCGGGGTCACTGAACGATCCTTCCGTCCGTGCGTGCTCATGCACGAAGATGTGTCACGCGGAACACAATGACGCACCAGTCTTTCCTTCCGCGTTACCTGGCGGTGTGGAAAGTACCTGCGCGACTACGGACGACCACCGGGAGATGAAGAGACATGTCCGATTTCAAGCCCGGCCTCGAGGGCGTGATCGCGTTCGAGACCGAGATCGCCGAACCTGACCGCGAGGGCAGCGCGCTGCGCTACCGCGGGGTGGATATCGAAGATCTCATCGGCCAGGTGTCGTACGGCCACGTCTGGGGCCTGCTGGTCGACGGCAAGTTCGGCCCCGGGCTGCCGCCGGCGGAGCCGTTCCCGGTGCCGGTGCACTCCGGCGACATCCGGGTGGACGTGCAGTCCGCCGTCGCGATGCTGGCGCCCTACTGGGGGCTGAGCCAGCTGTTGGACATCTCCGACGAGCAGACCCGCGAGGATCTCGCCCGGGTCAGCGTGACCGCGCTCTCCTTCGTGGCGCAGGCGGCCCGCGGGCTGGGCCTACCGGCGGTACCGCAGAAGGAGATCGACAAGGCAGGCACCATCGTGGAGCGCTTCATGAAGCGCTGGCGCGGTGAGCCCGACCCCCGCCACGTCCGGGCGGTCGACGCGTACTTCATCTCCGCGGCCGAGCACGGCATGAACGCCTCCACCTTCACCACCCGGGTGGTCGCCTCGACCGGTGCCGACACCGCGGCCTGTATCTCGGCTGGCGTCGGCGCGCTCTCCGGACCGCTGCACGGCGGGGCCCCCTCCCGGGTGCTGCACATGATCGAGGGTGTGGAGCGCAGCGGCGACGCCGACGCGTACGTCCGGGGCGTACTCGACCGCGGCGACCGGTTGATGGGCTTCGGGCACCGGGTGTACCGGGCCGAGGACCCGCGCGCCCGGGTGCTGCGGCGGACCGCCCGGGAGCTCGGCGCCCCCCGCTTCGAGGTGGCCGAGGCGCTGGAGAAGGCCGCCCTGGCCGAGCTGCACGCCCGCCGGCCGGACCGGGTGCTCGCCACCAACGTCGAGTTCTGGTCCGCGGTGGTCCTGGACTTCGCCGAGGTACCCGCACACATGTTCACCTCGATGTTCACCTGTGCCCGGGTGGCCGGCTGGAGCGCGCACATCCTGGAGCAGAAGCGGATGGGCCGGCTGGTCCGCCCGTCGGCGACGTACGTCGGCCCGGGACCGCGCAAGCCGAACGACGTGGACGGCTGGGACATCGTGGTGGGCGGCTGACCGATGACCAACTGACCCGACCCCGCGGCATGTGACCTGGGCCGCGCTGCGCCGGGATAACGCTGGCCCCGCGCCGCCCAGGTGGCAGGATCGACCCGACGGTACTCCGTCGTCGCCCGCCCACCCTTTCTGCTGGGAGACCACGCACATGGCCGACATCCGGATCCCGGACGAGATCAAGCCCGCCGACGGCCGCTTCGGCTGCGGCCCGAGCAAGGTGCGTCCGGAGGCGGTCGAGGCGCTCGCCCGGCTGGCGACGACGTACCTCGGCACCTCGCACCGGCAGAAGACGGTCCGCGACCAGGTGGCCCGACTGCGCCGCGGCCTCGCCGAACTGTTCAGCCTCCCCACCGGGTACGAGGTGGTCCTCGGCAACGGCGGCGCGACCGCGTTCTGGGAGATCGCCGCGTTCGGGCTGGTCCGCGACCGGGCGCAGCTGGCCACCTTCGGCGAGTTCGGCTCGAAGTTCGTCTCGTCGATCAAGGCCGCACCGTTCCTCGGCGACCCGACCGTGCTGAAAGCCGAGCCGGGCAGCGCGCCCGAGCTGCGCCCCGAGGCAGGCGTCGACTCCTACGGCACCCCGCACAACGAGACCTCCACCGGCGTTTCGGTGCCGGTGCGCCGGGTCGACGGCGCGGACCCCGGCGCGCTCATGCTGCACGACGCCACCTCGGCCGCGGGCGGGCTGGAGGTCGACGTCAACCAGACCGACGTGTACTACTTCGCGCCGCAGAAGAACTTCGGCTCCGACGGCGGCCTGTGGATCGCCCTGATGTCGCCGGCCGCGATCGCCCGGGCTGAGGAGATCAAGGCCAGCGGGCGGTACATCCCGGCCTTCCTCGACCTGGTCACCGCGATCGAGAACTCGCGGCTGGAGCAGACGTACAACACCCCGGCGCTCAGCACCATCTTCCTGGCCGCCGAGCAGACCGACTGGATGCTCGCCGGTGGCGGGCTGGGCTGGGCGGCCAAGCGCAGTGCGGAGAGCGCAGCGATCCTGTACGGCTGGGCCGAGCGCTCACCGGTGGCCACCCCGTTCGTGACCGACCCGGCACTGCGCTCGAACGTGGTCGCCACGATCGACTTCGCCGACGGGGTGGACGCCGCCGCGATCGCGAAGGTGCTGCGCGCCAACGGAATCGTCGACACCGAGCCGTACCGCAAGCTCGGCCGCAACCAGCTGCGTGTGGCGATGTTCCCGACCGTCGACCCGTCCGACGTCGAGGCCCTCACCACCTGCATCGACTACGTACTCGAGCGCCTGTAACCCGCCCCGCCACGGCCCGGCCCGCCCCGCCACGACCCGCCCCGCCCCGCCACGGCCCGCCACGGCCCGCCACGGCCCGATCCACCCCGCCCCACCCCGCCCCACCCGGCCGGGCTATCCGGCGGCTGCGAGCGCCGCCGGTTCGGGAGTGAGCAGGGCAGGCTCGACGGGCTGGGCCGGGCGGGGGGCTGGGATCGCCAGGGCGATCAGGGCGGCAGCCGCGAGCAGGACCGCGCCGAGCGCCGCCGCCGGCCGGGCGCCGTCGACGAACTGCTGGCCTGTGGCGTACCCGCCGTGGGCCGAAAAAACCGCCCCGAGTGCGGCGATGCCGAGCACAGTACCCAGTTGGCGCATGGCGTTGGAGGTACCCGAGGCGACGCCTTCCAGCTGGCCCGGTACGAAGCCCAGGGTCAGCCGCATGATCGGCGCGAAGAACAGCCCCATCCCCGCACCGGCCAGCACGAACCCCACGACCAGGTGGCTGTACGGCGTGGTCGGCGTGACCTGCCAGGCGAGTACTCCGATGCCGGCCGCCTGCAGCGCCAACCCCAACGCGACCAGCCGCCGGCCCCCGATCCGGTCGGTGAGCGCGCCCGCGATCGGTGCGGTGATGACCGGCATGGCGGTCCACGGCAGGGTACGCACGCCAGCCTCCAGCGGGCTGAACCCCCGCACGGTCTGCAGGTACTGGGCGAGCAGGAAGACCGCGCCGAACATCCCGAAGGACATCAGCAGGTAGCAGAGGTTCGACAGGGTGAAGCCCCGGTTGGCGAACAGCCCGAGCGGCACCATCGGGTGGCGCGCCCGGGCCTGCCAGGCCACGAACGCCACGAGCAGGACCGAGCCGCCGACGAGTCCGGTCAGCACCGCGCCGCTGGTCCAGCCGTGGCCGTTGCCGCGGACCAGGCCGTACACGACACCGAAGAGCCCACCGGTGGCGAGCAGGGTGCCGAGCGGGTCGAGCCGGCCCGCGCCGCCCCGACTCTCCCGGGCCAGCGCGACCAACGGCAGCAGCACGATCCCGATGGGTACGTTGATCCAGAAGATCCACTGCCAGGAGGCGTACTCGGTGACCGCCCCGCCGATGACCGGGCCGAGCGCCACCCCGAGGCCGCTTGTCGCGCCCCACAGCCCGAAGGCGAGGCCCCGCTTCGCCGGCGGTACCACGCTCGCCAGCACGGTCAGCGTCAGCGGCATGACGACCGCGCCGGCCAGGCCCTGCACCGCGCGGGCCCCGATAAGCGCCCCGACGTTCGGGGCCATCGCCGCGGCCGCCGAGGCTGCGGTGAAGACGGCCAGGCCCAGCCCGAGCAGCAGCCGGCGGCCGAACCGGTCACCCAGCGCGGCACCGGTCAGCAGGAACACCGCGAAGCTCAGGGTGTACGCGTTGACCGTCCACTCCAGACCCTCCAGCCCGGTGCCGAGGCTCAACCGGATCACCGGTAACGCGTTGGTCACCACCAGGTTGTCCATCGCCACCATGAACACGGCGACGCTGGTGACCAGGTACGTCCAGAGTGCCCGCGGCTGGCGCCGCTCGATCCCGACCATCTCCTCTTCCTCCCCTGAGTGAGTAATCAGTCACTAACTTTCTGGAGTACAAAAAACGCCTCACGGCGCGCGCACTCCCCGGGTACCGTGACCGCCTTCGCCGTTGCCCTGACCTTCGCCGTTGCCATTGCGGCGGGCCTGCGGGGTCAGCCCGGTCAGCGCCTCGCCGAGCTGCTCCCTGATCCGCGGCAGGCCCAGCGCCGCGAAGACGTTGAGCAGCATGCCGCTCGCCATGAACTGCATGACCCGCATGTCTTCGGCGCCGGAGATCCGCTCGACCTGCAGCCAGATCTCGCCGAGCCGGCGCCGGGCCAGCTCGCGCACCTCCTCGTCCTGGCACGCCGCCGCCCACATCTGCAGCTGCATCTGCAGGGCGTCGCGGTTGTCCAGCAGCGCGTTGTAGGCCCGGCCCATCTCGGTGAGCGCCGCTTCGCCGGTGAGCCCCCGGCCGGTGGCGTCGAAGAGATCCCGCAAGCCGTCGAAGCAGTGCTGCATGGTGGCCAGGAACAACGCCTTCTTGGACGGGAAGAGCCTGAACAGGTACGGCTGGGAGACGCCCACCCGCCTCGCGATCGCTTCGGTGGAGGTGCCGGCGTACCCGCCGGAGCCGAACTCGATCTGCGCCGCGCGCAGCACCGACTCACGCCGCTCCGCAGCGCTCATGCGTACCGTGCCCCGAGCCATGGGACTAAGTTAGTGGCCAATAACTAACCCGTCAACTCCAGCCCCGCCCAGCTCGCGTCACCGCAGGAGGCGGTGCACACACCCGGCCAGGAACCGTGAATGCCCCGGCGCGCCCGGACGCCTGCACGCCTGCAGGTGCCGTATCGTGCCCGGGAAGAGCGCTCGCGAGTGGGACGGGAGGTTCGCGATGCGGCCGGTTCGGTTCGTCGCCCTCTCCGAGGATGGTCACGCGTTCGTCCTCGCCGACGAGGTCGGGCGCCTCCTTGCGCTGCCCATCGACGACCGCGTGCATGTCGCCCTGCACACCGACCGCGGCGCCCAGGTGCTGCCCGGACTCGTCACTGAGGCCCCGCCCAGCCTTGCCCCGCGCGACATTCAGGCCCGCATCCGGTCCGGCGAGTCCGCCGACGACGTGGCCCGTATCGCCGGAGTGCCGGTGGACCGGGTGCTGCGCTATGCCGGGCCGGTGCTGCAGGAGCGGGCCATGCTCGCCCAGCACGCCCGCCGCACGAAGCTGCGCGGCTCGGACAAGGGCTCCTCGCTCGCTGACGTGGTGGACGCCCGACTGAGCCAGCACGGCATCGACAGCGAGAAGATCTCCTGGGACGCGTACCGGCGCGAGGACGGCACCTGGCGGGTGGTGGCCAGCTGGCCCAGCGGCAAGGCCACCGCACAGGCGGTCTGGGAGCTGGACAAGTCCCGCCAGGTGGTGACCCCACACGACGACATGGCGCAATATCTGTGCGCCGAGCGGCCGCCGCAGATCCTCGGCCAGGAACCCCCGACGGCGCGCGGTGCCGGACGCGGCGAGCAGAGCCGGGGCGGGCACGAGCCGATGCGCCCGGCCGCTGACACCGCACGCCGCGAGTCACGCCCCGGCCGGGGCCTGGCCGACCCGATCCGGGCCGGCCGCGACGCGCTGTTGGCGTCGCTGGACCGTCCACTGGGGACATCGACGCCGGCTGGACGGGGGCTCGCTGCGCCAGCTGCCTCAGCCGACACCGGCCGGGTGACCCGGCCGGGCGGTGCCGCCGCCCTGCTCGGCACCCCGCCGCCACCACCGGCTTTCGAGGAACAGATCACCCACGGGCCGGCGAAGGACGTGCCGGCCGTGCCGTCACTGGCCGTGCTGCGGCCGCGGCGCACCGGGGCTCCGGCCCCCGTGGCCGAGCAGCAGCCGGCCGGCGAGGCGCCCCGCAAGCGCCTGCCGAGCTGGGACGACGTGCTCTTCGGCGGTGCCCCCGCCGGCCGCGAGACCAGCTGACCCGCAAGGACCCGGCCGGTCGCCGCATAGGCTGAGCCCCATGGAGTACACCCACCTCGGGCGCACCGGGTTGCTGGTGAGCCGGCTCTGCCTGGGCACCATGAACTTCGGCACGAAGACCGACGAGACGCACAGCCACCTCATCCTGGACCGCGCGCTCGACCACGGGATCAACGTCGTCGACACCGCCGACGTGTACGGCTGGCAACTCGGCGCGGGCGTCACCGAGAACATCATCGGCCGGTGGTTCGCCCAGGGCGGTGGCCGCCGCGACAAGGCGGTACTGGCCACCAAGGTGTACGGCCGGATGGGCAGCTGGCCCAACGAACAGGGCCTGTCCGCCCGGCACATCATCCGCGCCTGTGAGGACTCCCTGCGCCGACTGGGCACCGACTGGATCGACCTGTACCAGATGCATCACGTCTCCCGCAGCACCCCGTGGGAGGAGATCTGGCAGGCGATGGAGATCCTCGTGGCGCAGGGCAAGGTGCGCTACGTCGGCTCGTCCAACTTCGCCGGCTGGCACCTGGCCGCCGCGCAGGAGTCGGCGGCGGGCCGGCACTTCCTCGGTCTGGTCAGCGAACAGAGCATCTACAACCTGCTCACCCGTCACGTCGAGTTGGAGGTGATCCCGGCCGCACAGCAGTACGGCATCGGCATCTTCGCGTGGTCGCCGCTGCACGGCGGGCTGCTCTCCGGCGCGATCCGCAAGTTGGCCGAGGGGACCGCCGCACGCGCGGCGGAGGGGCGCTCGGCCGACTCGCTCCCCGTGCACCGTGAGGCGATCGGGGAGTACGAGAAACTCTGCGCCGGACTCGGCGAGGATCCGGCACACGTGGCGTTGGCCTGGCTGCTGTCGCGCCCCGGCGTCACCGCCCCGGTGATCGGGCCGCGCACCGCCGAGCAGCTGGACGGCGCCCTGCACGCACTGGAGATCACCCTCGACGCCGCCACGCTGACCCGGCTCGACGAACTCTTCCCGCCGGTGGGCAAGGGTGGCCCCGCCCCGGAAGCGTGGGCCTGGTGATGGTCACGGCGGGACGGCTCGGGCGGGTACCCTGACCCCGTGTCAAGCACCACGCAGCCGCCCAGCGAGGACGCCCCAGCGCCAGCGCGACCGGCACAGCCGGCTGTACCGGCACAACCGGCTCCGCTCGACCCGCCGATGCTTCCGTTCGCGGTCGGCGGCACCGTGATCTGGGCGCTGCTCGGCCTTGCGCAGCTGCCGTTCCGGGATGAGCTCGCCACGCACGGGCACGGCTCATGGCTGGGGATCTGCCTCGCCGGCTTCCTGATCGGCTTCGCCGGGATGGCCGTGATGCTCAGGCACGACGCGCACCGGCGCCGCCGCCGGGAATCTGAGGCCCGGAAAGTTCCCTCAGGGATTGTCTGACGAAGAGATCGACTTCGGTACGGACATACCCGCGGGTGCGAACGGAGAGAAATCGTCCTCCGATCATGCGCCGACCGCGCTGCGCGCCTGCCTACCTAGGTAAATATGCCGAACCAGACCAACGCCACCGCTACCAGGAGTGGCGCGACCCAGCTGAGCCAGTAGCTCAACCGGCTGCCCCAGAACACGACGACGCCAACCCCGCAGAGTCCCGCGAGTACAACCAGCATGCCACCGATGTCACCGGCACTGGACAACGGACTCGGGCCGGTCACGACAGCTAGGAGCGCGATCGCACCCAGCACGATGCAGGCCCAGGCAGTGAGCGTGCGCTGTCTGCGCATTCGTGCGGAGTCGTATCTGCGGCGGGATTCCCTGGCCAACCACCGACGCAAACCTGAGGGCGTGGCACCGTCGTCGCGCCTCGGGGGCGTCATGACAGGCGAGGCTACCGCACCGGGTCCGCGCGTCCATAGTGGACGATGAAGGTGGTCGCGGCGACAACCCGGCGGCCGCCCGGCGAGGACGTCCCAGCGTCGGCGCCGCTGTCACCTGCCCCGTGGCAAGCCGCACCGGCGCCAGCGCCGCTGAAGTGCCGCACACGGCTCACGTTTCGGCGGCCCCGGCGGCTTCGGCCTCGACGGCTTCGGGGCTCTCCGCGATCTCGACGGCTTCGGGTTCAGCAACCTTAAGGAGCTCCGCGGCTTCCAGGATCTCGGCGACCTCGGCGACCTCGGCGACCTCGGCGGCCCCGGCGACCCCGGTGGCCCCGGCGACCTCAAGGATCTCGACGACCTCATCGGCCGGGGCTTCGGCCGCGGCCCGGGCCGGACGGGTGATCACTACCGCCTCGATCTCGCTGTCGTCGTACACGGTGGGCGACTCGTCCACGATGGCGACCGGATCGACCAGCACCTGGGAGTGCGCGCCGCAGCCGTGGTCGACGCTGACCACCTGGGCGTCATCGGGGGCGTACTCGTTGCCGCACACCCCGAAGGTGCGGCGCATCGAGCCGGCGAGCGGCAGGAAGAAGCCACAGGAGCCGCAGCGCGCAGTCCGCGGCGCGGCCGTCGAGATCGGGGCGTCGGGGCCGCGGTCTCCGTCGTACCAGCGCTGCGCGACTTCTTCCCGGCCGTACCGGGAGAGCACCCGCTCGCGCCCCAGTCCCAGCTCCCAGCCGACCTCCTCGACCGCCGGGTCGTCGGAGAGCGTGTAGCCCGGAGCCAGCCGCTCGTCGTCCGGGGCGCTCGGCAGCAGGTCGCCCACCCCGAGATCACCTGGTTGCAGCCGTTGCTCCCAGGGCACCCAGGACGGCGCCAGCACCGCCTCCGGGCCGGGGAGCAGCACGGTGTCGCAGATCGTCGCGTGCCGGCTGCGTGACGCCCGGGCCACGGTCACCGCCCAGTGCCAGCCCCGGTACCCGGGCAGCGCGCACCCGAACAGGTGCGTGACGACCCGTTCGGCCTCGGCCAGTACGGCCAGGTGCTCGCCGACGTACTCGGCCTCGATCCCGTCCAGCCCGGCCCGCGCGACGCTGACCGCATCCGCGCAGACCTGGTCCGGTCGCGCCGCGCGCACTGCTATGACCCCGGAGTTGCTCACCACGGGGCCATTGTTCCTCATCACCCGGGGACGGGTACCCGATGGGGCGACCTGATAGGTCACCATGGACGGCATGTCGACGCTGAGCACCTTCACCCTGATCACCATGGTCGCCGGCCGCATCGCGCGGCGGGTCTCCGCGGGGGCGGTGCGCACCGGGCGTTTCACCGCGCGCACCGTCGGGATCGCCCGGCGCCGCGGCGGCAACAACGACCCAGGCATGATGCGCCTGCTCGACCTGCACGGCGCGTCGTGTGCCGGGGACACGCTGGTCGCGATCGGGTTGGCCGGCACGGTCTTCTCCGCGCCCTCCCTGGAAGCCGAGCGCGGCAAGGTGGCGCTGTACCTGCTGATCACGATGCTGCCGTTCGCGATCCTCGCCCCGGTGGTGGGGCCGCTGCTGGACCGGTTCCGGCACGGCCGGCGGTACGCCCTGGCGGTCACCTTCCTCGGGCGGGGCTTCCTGGCGTACCTGATCTCCGACCACCTCGACTCGATCACGCTGTACGTGGCGGCGATCGGGATGCTCGTGCTCTCCCGGGCCTACGGGGTGGCGCGCAGTGCGGCGGTACCCCGGGTCCTGCCGCACGGAATGGGGTTGTCCGAGGCGGGGGCGCGCGCCTCGGCCTTCGGCACGCTGGCCGGCGCGGTGGTGGTACCGCTCGGTCTCCTCGGGTACCTGTTCGGTTCGCAGTGGACACTGCGGATGTCGATGATCGTGTTCGTGATCGGGATGGTGGTCTCGCTGCGGCTGCCCCAGCGCACCGACTCCCAGCCGCCCCAGGTCCTGCCGCGCTGGTTCCAACTACCCGGGCACCGTGGTGCGAAGGTGCTCACCGGACGGCTGGTGCTGGCCAGCCTCGCCGGCAGCGCGACCATGCGGGCGCTCTACGGCTTCCTCGCGCTCCACCTGGCGTTCAGCATCCAGGCCGGGCAACAGTCCACCGAACTCATCGGCGTGAAGCTCTCCCAGACGTACGCGGTCGGACTCGTCGCTGTGGCGCTCGGGCTGGGTACCTTCCTGGCGGTCATGGTCGGCACCACGCTGAACATCCGCCGCCCGGCCCTGCTCCAGGCGGTCGCGATCAGCCTCGGGGTACTGGCAGTGGGCGCCGCCGCGCTGCACAGCTCGATGTTCATCGTCACGATGGCCTGCCTGTGCACCGCGATCGGCAGTGGGCTGGCCAAGCTCGCGATCGACGCGACGATCCAGGACCGGATCCCCGAAGCGGTACGGGCCAGTGCCTTCACCCACTCCGAGACGCTGCTCATCCTCGCCTGGGTGGCCGGCGGCGGGCTCGGGCTCATCCCGTTCACCGGCGGCACCGGGCTGGTCTTCGCCGCGGTCTTCGCGCTGTTCGCGCTGGCGCGCGCGCTGCTGGCGGCGGTACGGCTGGGGCGGGAGCGGCTGCGCGACACCCCGATCCTCGACGTCGAGCCTGCCGGGACCGCGGTCGCACTGCGGAGCGCGCAGTCGACCCAGCTCGTCGTCCAGGATGGACAGACGACGACGCAGGCGCTGCCGGCCGAGGTGCCGCAGGCGACCCGCGGCCGGCGCCCGCTGCTGCGCCGCCGCGGCGCCGAGCCCACCCCGACCGCCCAGGCCGCTCCGGCCACCCCGGCTGCTCAGGCCGCTCCGACCGGTCCGACCGCTCCGGCCGGCGAGGCCACAACGACCCCGGTGCTGCTGGACCCGGGATCCGACGGGGCGAACTTCATTCCGCCCGGGTACCACCTCTACCGCCCCGACCCGACGCTGCGAACGGACCGGGACGGCGCCCCGTGAACGAGGCTGGTGCGCTGCTCGTGGTGACCGCGGTCGAGGCGGAGCGCCGGGCGGTGCTCGCCGCGCTGCAGCCCACCGCGGGCCGACCCGGGGTGAGCGTGATCGCCGCAGGAGTAGGGCCCGCCGCGGCTGCAGCCGGTACCGCCCGGGCACTCGCCCTGGCGGAGGCGGCCGGCCAGCCGTACCGCGGCGTGCTGTCGGCGGGGATCGCCGGGGGCTTCGCCGGACGGGTCCGGCTCGGCGGCACGGTGCTGGCCGAACGCAGCGTCGCCGCCGATCTGGGAGCCGCCTCACCGGACGGCTTCACCAACCTCGACGAGCTGGGCTTCGGCAGCGCCACGATCACCGCCGACCCCGCCCTGCTCACCCAGGTACGCGCGACGCTGCCGGACGCCGTCGTCGGCACGGTGCTGACCCTGACGACCGTGACGGGTACGGCCGCCGGTGCGCAGGCGCTGCTGGACCGCCACCCCGGCGCGATTGCCGAGGCGATGGAGGGTTTCGGGGTGGCCACCGCGGCTACCCAGGCCGGCGTGGCCTTCGTTGAGCTGCGGACCATCTCCAACCTGGTCGGCCCGCGTGACCGGGACTCCTGGCGGGTGACTGACGCGCTCGACGCCTTGACCGCTGCCCTGGCTGCGGCCCTCGCTGCCCTGGCTGCGGCCCTCACGGGTCGGTAGGTTCCGGTAGGTTTACGCCGTGCCGACCTTGTCGCTGGCCATCTCGCCCTGCCCCAACGACACGTTCATCTTCCATGCTCTGGTGCACGGACTCGTCCCGGGCGCACCCGACATCGCGGTGACGTACGCCGACGTCGACGTGACCAACACCGCTGCCGAGCGCGGCGGGTACGACCTGGTCAAAGTCAGCTACGGGGCGCTGCCCTGGCTGCTCGGCGGGTACACGCTACTGCCGTGCGGCGGCGCGGTCGGTCGGGGCTGTGGCCCGCTGCTGCTGGTGAAGGACCCCGCGGCCACCCGGTCGCTGGCCGGGCGCCGGGTGGCGGTACCCGGCCTGCGCAGCACGGCGTACCTGTTGATGCGGCTGTGGACCGCGGATGCGGCGCCGGCGCAGGTGGATGTACTGCCCTTCCGCGAGATCATGCCGGCCGTGGCGCAGGGGCGGTACGACGCCGGTCTGGTGATCCACGAGGCGCGCTTCACGTATCAGCGGTACGACCTGCACGCCCTGGTCGACCTGGGTGCGTGGTGGGAGCGCGACACTGACCTGCCGATTCCGCTCGGGGCGATCCTGGCCCGGCGGGGCGCCATCGACCCGGACGCCGCCGCCGGCTGGATCACCGACTCGGTACGGCGGGCCAGAGCCGACCCGGAGTCGACCCAGGAGTACGTGCTGGCACACGCCGGCGAGCTGGAGCCACGGGTGGTGAGCCAGCACATCGAGCTGTACGTGAACACGTTCAGCGAGAGCCTCGGCGACGAAGGGTACGCCGCCGCCGAGGCACTGCTGAGCCGCAGTGCCGCAGCCGGGCTGACCCCACCGCTGAGCGTCCCGCTGCGCTGACCGGGTTACGTCTCGAGCTCGCTGGCGACGGCGTGGACCAGTTCAGCGACCGTCCGGGCGGTCTTGCGGTCCGGGAACCGGCCCCGCCGCAGATCCTGCTGCACCTTCACCTCAAGCCCCTTGATCATGTCCTCGATCAGGCCGTGCAGCTCCTCGGCCGGCCGTCGGCGCAGCTCCGCCACGGACGGCGGCGCCTCCAGCAGCTTGACCGCCAGCGCCTGGTTGCCCCGGCGGCTCTCGACCACGCCGAACTCGACCCGCTGCCCGGGTTTGAGGTCCGGCACCCCGGCCGGGAGTGCCGCCTTGTGGACGAACACGTCGCCGCCGTCGTCACGGGTAAGGAAACCGAAGCCCTTCTCCGCGTCGTACCACTTCACCCGACCCGTTGGCACCGCTGACCACAGCCTCACACATTGACCGGAACACATCTCTGGGACATTTCACCAATGCCCGACGCACGTTCCCTAGGCTAGCCAACGTCGGCCGGGTCGGGAAACCGAGATCCGCGCCCGCAGGATGCCGGAAATTACCTCCCCCGGCCGCGCCGTTTGCGCGATCTTGGGCTCCTGATACCCCCGATCCGGGTACCGGACAACCACGATCGGGGTACCCGGCAACCACGAAAGCCACCACGATCAGCGTGAGCAGCCGCCCGGAGTGTCGGATCGGGCGGATAGCGTAGAGGGCACGATGTCCATGACCCTGGCCGATCAGCTGCGCGCGTTGCCCGACGACGGGCTCGCGGCACTCGTCGCGCTGCGCCCCGACCTCGTCGTCCCGGTGCCCGCGGACATCTCCGCGCTGGCCGCCCGGGCCCAGTCCCGACTCTCGGTGGCGCGTGCCCTCGATGGGTTGGACCGGTTCACCCTGGAGATCCTCGACGCACTGCGGTTGACCGCAGCCCCCGGCGGGACGACCAGCGTCGAGTCCGTGCTCGCCCTCACCGCGGACTGCGGGGTCGACGCTTCCCTGGTCCGGCGCACCATCGAGCGGCTGCGCGACCTGCACCTGGCGTACGGGTCGGATCATGCTCTGCACCTGGTGCCGAGCGTGGAGGAGGTCTGCTCGCCGTACCCGGCCGGCCTGGGCCGACCCGGCGCGGAGCTGGAACCGGCGGCGGCGGCCCTGGTCGACGACCCGGCCCGGCTGCGGCGCACGGTGCTCGCCGCCCCACCAGCCGCGCGCGCGATCCTGGACCGGCTCGCCGCTGGCCCGCCGCTCGGCACCGTGGCCGCCGGGGCTCTGCTCTCCGCCGTCCCGCCCGCCGCCGCGGAATCCCCCGGCCCGGCCGGTTCCGGCGGCCCCTCAGCCCCGCCCCGCTCCCCGTCGGCCAGCGCGTCCCGCCCGCCCGCGCTGGACTCCGCTGCCACCCCCGACGAGGCTGACGGCGACTCACCCGTCCGGTGGCTCATCACGCAGCACCTGCTGGTGCCGATCGCCGACGACATCGTGGAGCTGCCGCGCGAGGTGGCGCTGCTGCTGCGCCGCGACACCGGGCCCCTCGGACCGCTGCACCCGGAACCGCCCGTGCTGGATGGGGTGCGCCGCGAGTCGGTGGCGGTCGACCGGGCCGGAGCCGGGCAGGCCATGGAGGTGGTGCGCCACACGGAGGCCCTGCTCGAAGCGTTGGCCACCGAGCCCGCACCGGTCCTGCGGGCTGGTGGGCTCGGCGTGCGGGAGCTGCGCCGGCTCGCCCGGCAGGCCACGGTCGACGACGGCACCGCGGCGCTGCTGCTGGAGGTGGCCTCGGCCGCGGGCCTGCTGGGCGAGGCCGGCGGCGATCCGGTCTTCCTGCCCGCCGCCGGGTACGACGCCTGGCGCTCCTCCTCGATCGCGACCCGCTGGCTGCGGCTGGCCCGGGCCTGGCTGGTGATGACCCGGGCGCCGAGCCTGGTCGGACAGCGCGACGAACGGGACCGGCCGATCGGGGTGCTCGCGGCAGAGGTCGAACGGCTGGGCGCTCCGGGGCAGCGGCGGGCTGTGCTCGACGCGCTCGCCGACGCCCCGCCCGCCACCGCACCGTCCACAGCGGACATCTGTGCGGTGCTGGACTGGCGGGCACCGCGCCGGGCCGGCCGGGCCGCGACGACGGTGGCCGCCTGCGAGGTCGCGCTGGGCGAGGCGGCCGCGCTGGGCTTCAGCGGATCGGCCGCACTGACGGGGTACTCCCGCCTTCTTCTGTCCGAAGTGGACGCCGAGGCGCTGGCGGATCCGGACACCGATCCGCTCGGGGTGCACGCCCCGGCCGAGCCATGGTCCGCAGCCGAGGCGGCGCTGGACGCGCTGCTGCCCGGCCCGGTCGACCATGTGCTCCTGCAGGCCGACCTGACCATGGTGGTGCCCGGCCCGCCCGAGCCGGCGCTCGCCGCCGAGCTGGAGCTCTTCGCCGACGTGGAGTCGTCGAGCGTCCTGCGGATCACCACCGAATCGGTGCGGCGTGCGCTGGACATCGGGTACACCGCCGGCGACCTGCACGCGATCTTCGCCCGCCGGTCGCGCACCCCGGTCCCGCAGGCATTGACGTACCTGGTCGATGACGTGGCACGCCGGCACGGCGGACTGCGCGCCGGCTCCGCCGCAGGTTACCTGCGCAGCGAGGACGAGGCGCTGATCGGCGAGGTCGTGGCGGACCGGCGACTGGCGGGGCTGGCGCTGCGCCGCATCGCGCCCACGATCCTGGTCTCCCCGTACGCCCTGGGTCGGCTGCTCGGGGTGCTCCGCGACTGTGGGTACGCGCCGGTGCCCGAAGACGCCAGCGGAGGCGCGGTGCTGACCCGGCCCAAGGTCCGCCGCGCGCCGGCCAAGCCACCGGTACCCTCCCGACGGGCCGAGGATCCGTTGGCCCAGCCGCGGCTGAGCGGCCCCCGGTTGGCCGGGATCGTCGAGCAGATCCGCCGGGGCGAGGCAGCCGCCCGGGCCGCGCGACGGGCACCGGTGCTGGTGCGCTCGGCCGGTGGCACTGCCGGCACCGCGGGCGCACAGGCGCACACCCAGGCGATGGCCGTACTCCAGCAGGCGGTACGGGAACGGGCCCGGGTCTGGGTCGGGTACGTCGACGCGCACGGCGGTACAGCGTCCCGACTGGTACGCCCGGTCTCGCTCGGCGGCGGCTATCTGCGTGCCGAGGACGAGCGCACCGAGACCCTGCACACGTTCGCGCTGCACCGCATCACCGCGGCGGTACCCGAACAGGCGTGAGCCCCGCTCAGCCACAGGAGGCTGGGCTGGGGCTGAGGCTGCGCCCCAGCCCCAGCCCACCCGGGACACTGCCGGTGAACTGATCCGCTATGCCATGAACTCCACGGAGTCGCGGCGGCGGCGCAGCCACAGCAGCGTGCCGCCGGCGCCGACCATTCCGAGGCCGACGACGACCAGGCCGCCGACCTCGGTACCGGTGGTCGGCAGTGCGGACGTCGGCGCGGCGCTGGCCGCTGGCGAACTGGGAGCGCCGCCGGTGCCATTGCCGCTACCGCTACCGGTGCCGTTGCCGCTACCGGTGCCGGTGCCAGTACCAGTGCCGTTGCCGTTGCCGTTGCCGTTGCCGTTGCCGGTGGCATCTCCGTTGCCGTACCCGTTGCAGGTGTCCATGTTCTGGCCGGCGGGCCTGACGTCAGACCTCCGGTCGCTGTTCTGCTTGCAGGTGGCCTTGTTGGTGTCCCACGGCCGGTGCACCGTGCTGGCGGCCGGCGCCGCTCTGCCGTTGCCGTCGTCGCCACCGTCCGCCGCCCAGGCGGGGCTGGCCCAGGCCAGCGTGATGGCGAACATGGCGCCGACGAGTGCCAGCCAACCGTTTCGCGGGTGTCGCATAGGTTCCGTCCTCCAAGGGAGTTGATGAACGGGCAAGAGACTTGTGCCAGCGCGCACCATCACATGGCGAAAGGTCCACCGCACCCGCAGCTGTCCGAATAGCCGCTCGTCGAAAGACCGACTTTCCCGGCGCGCCGGGCGCAGGCAGCAGCGCGGCGGCCCGGGTGGAGAGCCGACACGCTCCACCCGGGCCGCCGTGCCCAGCAGTGACGGGCTAAGCCCGTTGCTCCTTCAGGTCGCGACGCCGCCGCAACGCCAGCAGCCCGGCGCCACCGGCGATCATGCCGAGGCCCAGCACCACCAGACCGCCGACGGAGCTACCGGTCGTCGGTAGCGACGGAACCGGCGGGACACTGACCGACCGCGCCGTCGGCGGGGAGGTCACGACCGGCGGCGGCGTCGATACCGATGGGGAAGCGGCGGGCGGCACCGAGGCCGAAGCCGAGGGCGTCACCGACGTCGCAGGCGACGGGGATGGCGAGGCGGAGGGCGTCGGGACCGGCGACGGGGAAGGGGTCGGCTCGCACAATGCGATCCCTGGGGTGGCAGCGGCCTTCACATCCACGATGCGGCAGTCATCGCCTCCGGGCTCGCCCGCCCAGGAGGGCCCGGCCCAGCCGAGCGCAGCGGCGCACAGGGCACCGACGATGGCCGTACGGCGAAGTCGTGGGTATCGCATGAGTCGGGTTCCTCCGAGGGGTTGCTGAACAGGTGCAGCAGCGTTGCCAGAGGGAACCCTCACACGTCAACACATGGGCCGGCCATAACCTGAATAGCCGTAGAACACGACCAACGACCCGACACACTGCCTGCCGTACCCGAGCGGTGTCGGTAGATCGGTTCGGTCAGGTACCCGGGCGGTGTCCGTAGATCCGCACGGTGGTACCCAGCCAGAGGGTGGACCACAGCGCCACCGCGTCGACGTGCAGCAGGTTCACACAGCCGTGCGAACCGAGTGCACCGTTGTGCAGGTAGCTCAGGGTCTCGTGGAAGCCGTACCCGTCGTTGAAGTTCTGCCAGTACGGCAGCCACACCTTGTGCTCGTAGGACCATTCGCGCAGCGCACGCTCAGAGACGGCGAACGTGCCCGGCGGCGTGACGTACTCGCCCGCGGCACCGGTGCGCACCACGGTCGGCCCGAACACCAACTGACCGTCGCGCACCACCCACATCGTCTGGGTTGTCATATCGACACAGGCGATCTGACCGGTGCCGGGCGCGGCGCACCCGGCTCTCGCCTGCGCGGTGAGGTCACCGGCGAGGCGCCGCGCCACGTCGACCGTCGCCGCGCCGGCCACGCCGTTCGCCGGCCGGATGCCGAAGCGGTACTGGAACCGCCGGATCGTGGCGCAGTCATTCGCTGACTGCTGGCCGTCCACGGTCACCGGGCCGTACCCGGCCAGCTGGGCCAGGTACGTCTCGACGTCGCGCTGGAAGCTGCCCGCAGCGCAGGTCGCCGGCTGGTCCACCTCGACCGGGTCGGCCGGCAGCTCCGCATCGACCGGCGCTGCACCATCGGGCACCCCGGTACCCGCTGGCGCCGACGGTGGGCCGGAAACCCGTACCGGCAACGGACTGAAACCCCGCGCCGGCACCGGGCTGGTACTCGCAGCCGGGCTGGTACTCGCAGCCGGTGCGGCTGACCGGCCGGAGCCGGGCGCCGGCGCCGGCCGGATGGCCCCAGGGGTGGGCTGTTGCGCGGTGACGCCGATGGCGAGCGGCCGCTCAGCCGCGCTCGCCCACGCTGACGGGAAGGCGTAGATCCCGCCGGCGAGGACGGCCGCCAGGATGGCCCCGCCGCTCCACTTCAGGCGCCGACCGCCCGCCACGTCACCCTCCCACGGCTGCCGTCCGGGACGCGCCGGACCTTCCCCGCCAGGTCCACGCGGCCGGTACTCCCGTCATCGCCTTGATCGGTACTGCCCGCGCACGACTGAGTGAAAGGGCCGTTCGCATGACACACTGGAACGCCATGACGACCGGCCCGCTGATCGTGCAGTCCGACAAGACCCTGTTGCTCGAGGTCGATCACCCCGACGCGCTGGGCTGCCGGATGGCGATCGCGCCCTTCGCCGAGCTGGAACGCTCCCCGGAGCACGTACACACGTACCGGCTCACGCCGCTCGGGCTGTGGAACGCCCGTGCCGCCGGGCACGACGCGGAGAGCGTGGTCGACGCCCTGCTGCGGTACTCCCGCTACCCTGTACCGCACTCGCTGCTGGTCGACGTCGCCGACACGATCGACCGGTACGGCCGGCTGCAGCTGCTCCAGGACCCCGTACACGGGCTGGTCCTGAAGGCGCTGGACCGGGCTGTGGGGGTCGAGGTGGCCCGGAGCAAGAAGCTCGCCGGCATGCTCGGCCCACGGGTCGACGACGAACTGATCGCGGTACACCCGTCGGAGCGTGGCCGGCTCAAGCAGGCGCTGCTCAAGCTGGGCTGGCCGGCCGAGGATCTGGCCGGGTACGTCGACGGCGAGGCACACCCGATCGAGCTGCGCCAGGACGGGTGGGAGCTGCGTGCCTACCAACGCGAGGCGGCCGACTCGTTCTGGGCCGGCGGCTCCGGGGTGGTGGTGCTGCCCTGCGGTGCGGGCAAGACCCTGGTCGGCGCGGCGGCGATGGCGCTGGCTCAGGCGACCACGCTGATCCTGGTCACCACCACGGTCGCGGGGCGGCAGTGGAAACGCGAGCTGATCGCGCGCACCTCGCTGACCGAATCCGAGATCGGGGAGTACTCCGGCGAGCGTAAGGAGATCCGCCCGGTCACCATCGCGACGTACCAGGTGCTCACCACCCGCCGCGGCGGGCTCTACCCGCACCTGGACCTGTTCGGGGCGCGGGACTGGGGGCTGGTCGTCTACGACGAGGTGCACCTGCTGCCGGCGCCGATCTTCCGGTTCACCGCCGACCTGCAGGCCCGGCGGCGGCTCGGTCTCACCGCGACCCTGGTCCGCGAGGACGGCCGCGAGGGCGATGTCTTCAGCCTGATCGGCCCGAAGCGCTACGACGCGCCGTGGAAGGATGTCGAGGCGCAGGGCTGGATCGCCCCGGCGACGTGTACCGAGGTACGGGTCACCCTCACCGAAGCCGAGCGGATGGCGTACGCCACAGCCGAGCCCGAGGAGCGGTACCGGATGGCGGCCACGGCCCGCACCAAGCTACCGGTGGTCCGCGCCCTCGTGCAGCGCCACCGCACCGAACAGATCCTGGTCATCGGCGGGTACCTCGACCAGCTCGCCCAGCTCGGCGAGTACCTGGACGCGCCGGTGGTGCAGGGCTCGACCACGACCAGGGAACGGGAACGGCTGCTCGACGAGTTTCGCTCCGGCACACTGTCCACATTGGTCATGTCGCGGGTGGGCAACTTCTCCATCGACCTACCCGAGGCGACGGTGGCGATCCAGGTCTCCGGGAGCTTCGGTTCGCGACAGGAGGAGGCGCAGCGGCTGGGCCGGATCCTGCGGCCGAAGGCGGATGGCCGGCAGGCGCACTTCTACACCGTAGTGGCCCGGGACACCATAGACACCGAGTACGCCGCGCACCGCCAGCGTTTCCTCGCCGAGCAGGGGTACGCGTACACCATCGTCGACGCCGACGACGTCCTGTCCCCGTAGCCAACCCGCGATCTTGCAGTCGCGCCCGGCCCATATCGCTACAAAAGCTGACGAAAAAGCGGGCACAACTGCAAGATCGCGAAGAAGTGAAGCGAGTGAAGACGGCAGAAAAGCATCAGCGGGCGACGAACTCCGCGGCGAGCAGCTCGGCGATCTGAGCGGTGTTCAGCGCGGCGCCCTTGCGCAGGTTGTCGCCGGTGACGAAGAGGTCCAGCGCCCGCGGGTCGTCCAGCGAGCGGCGGATGCGCCCCACCCAGGACGGGTCCGTACCCACCGCATCGATCGGCATCGGGAACTCGCCAGCCGCAGGGTCGTCGACCAGGATCACGCCGGGAGCGGACCGCAGGACGTCACGGGCCTCATCGGCGCTGACCTCAGTTCCGAAGACCGCGTGGATCGCGACCGAGTGCCCGGTCACCACCGGCACCCGGACACAGGTCGCCGAGACCTTCAGGTCGGGCAGGCCGAGGATCTTGCGCGACTCGTTGCGCATCTTCACCTCTTCGCTGGACCAGCCGCCATCGAAGAGCGAACCGGCCCAGGGCACCACGTTCAGCGCCAGCGGCGCCGGGAACGGGCCGAAGTCGTCGCCGACCGCCTGCCGGACGTTTCCCGAACGCGAGCCCAGGCTGCGGTCGCCGGCCACCACGCCCAGTTGGTCCATCAGGGTGTCGATGCCGATCTTGCCTGCCCCGGAGACTGCCTGGTACGACGCCAGTACCAGCTCCTTGAGCCCGTACTCGCGGTGCAGCGGCGCAATCGCGACGATCATCGACAGCGTGGTGCAGTTGGCGTTGGCGATGATCCCCCGGGGCCGGTTCTGCGCCTGCTCGGGGTTGATCTCCGGCACCACCAGCGGGACGTCGGGGTCCATCCGGAACGCGCCGGAGTTGTCCACCGCGACCGCGCCGTGCGCGGCGGCGATCGGGGCCCAGTGCACGGACACCTCGTCGGGCACGTCGAACATCGCGACGTCGACGCCGTCGAAGACGTCCTCGCTGAGCGGCCGGACCGTCAGCTCCTCACCGCGCACCACGATCGTCCTACCAGCCGAACGGGCCGAGGCGACCAACCGGATCTCGCCCCAGACGTTCTTGCGCGACGAGAGCAGCTCGCACATGACGGTACCGACGGCACCGGTCGCGCCGACCACGGCCAGCGTGGGCAGTTCACTCATGATGGGCTACCTCCCAGTTCCGGCGTACACGGTGGCCTCTTCATCGCCACCGAGTTCAAAGGCCCCGTGCACTGCGCGGACCGCGTTGTCGAGGTCGGTGTCACGACACACGATCGACACCCGGATCTCCGAGGTCGAGATCATCTCGATGTTGACGCCGGCACCGGCGAGCGCGCCGAAGAACGTCGCCGCGACTCCGGGGTGCGACCGCATTCCCGCGCCGATCAGCGAGACCTTACCGATGTGGTCATCGTAGAGCAGGCCCAGGAAGCCGACCTTCTCCTGGATCTTCCCGAGCGCCGCCATCGTCGTCGGCCCGTCCGCCTTGGGCAGGGTGAACGAGATGTCAGTACGTGCGGTTCCCGCCGTCGACACGTTCTGCACGATCATGTCTATGTTGCTCTCGGCGCTCGCGACGGCCTCGAAGATGCGCGCCGCCACGCCTGGCTCGTCCGGCGCGCCGACAACCGTGATCTTCGCCTCGCTCCGGTCGTGCGCGACACCGGTGATCATTGCCTGTTCCACTGCAAGATCCTCCATCGATCCGGTGACCATCGTGCCTGAATTCGTCGAGTACGACGAGCGGACATGGATCGGCAGGCCGGCCCGGCGGGCGTACTCCACACTGCGCAGGTGCAGCACCTTCGCGCCACAGGCGGCGAGCTCGAGCATCTCCTCGTAGGTGATCTGCTTGATATGCCGCGCATTGCGCACGATCCGCGGGTCGGCGGTGTAGATCCCGTCGACGTCGGTGTAGATCTCGCAGACGTCGGCATGCAGCGCCGCCGCCAGCGCCACCGCGGTCGTGTCGCTGCCGCCCCGGCCCAGCGTGGTGATGTCCTTGGTGTCCTGGGCCACCCCCTGGAAACCGGCGACGATCACGACCGACCCCTCGTCCAGCGCGCTGCGCAACCGACCGGGGGTCACATCGATGATCCGGGCCCGGCCGTGCGTGGAGGTGGTGATCACGCCTGCCTGCGATCCGGTGTACGACTTCGCCTCGTACCCGAGGTTGTGGATCGCCATCGCCAGCAGCGCCATCGAGATCCGCTCGCCCGCGGTGAGCAGCATGTCCAGCTCCCGACCCTGCGGCAGCGGGCTCACCTGGGACGCCAGGTCCAGCAGCTCATCGGTGGTGTCGCCCATCGCGGAGACCACGACGACCACGTCGTTGCCGGCCTTGCGGGCCGCGACGATCCGTTCGGCCACCCGCTTGATACGTTCCGCGTCGGCAACCGACGAGCCGCCGTACTTCTGGACGACGAGCGCCACGACGCCTCCTTCGGCCGCGGGGGGCGGCCCATGTGGTCCAGCCGCGGATGCGGCCCATGTGCTCCAGCCGCGGATGCGGCCCAGGCGGACACGCCGCGGCTGCGGCGGCACCTCTAGGGGATTGTGGCCGAGCGTACCGGCAGGTGGGACACCTGGGGAGTGGCGATCCCAGGATCCGGCCGAGTAGTCAGGAGACAATGGGCGGATGTCGTCCCGCCTGTCCCCGATCGCCGGTCTGCTGGCCGCCGGTGCCGTGCTGGCTGTGGCGAGCGCCACCGGGTGTACCAGCGCCCGGCCGGCCGCTGACCCGAGCGCCTCGGCGACCGCCGCGGAACTCGATCCCCGAGCCGAGCTGGCGGGTCTGGCCGCGGCCGCGAAGGACCGCCGTTTCTACGCGGGGTACACGCTGAGCCAGCCCGGCCGGTCCGATCGCCCGATCGTGGTCACCATGGCCGTGGACGGTTCGTGGCGGATCGACGTACCCGGCGGAGCGCTCGGCGGCCAGGCCGACGTCAGCGTGGCGGGCAACCGCGACGGGGTGTACCAGTGCCGCCTGGCCGGCACCGGTCCGGCTGGCGCCCCGTACTGCGTGACGGTGGCCGCGGCCGGCGCGGTGATTCCGTCCGCCTACGACCCTCGCATCGAGCACCCGTTCACGGACTGGCTGAACGTGCTGACCGACCGCAGGGCGGCACTGTCGGTGACCTCGGCGCCGCTGCTGCCCGGCTCCTCCGGCTCGTGCTTCTCGGTGGAGCCCAGCTCGGCGGCGCTGCTCGCCCCGATCGACGCGGGGGTGTACTGCTACGACAGGTCCGGTGTGCTGACCGGAGCCCGCCTCGGCTTCGGCACCCTGACCCTGACCGGCGCGATCTCTCCAGCGCCGCCGGCGGCTCCGCTCGCCGGCCCGGTCACCGCAGTGGCCCCGCTGTCCACCGCCGCTCCCCCACCCACCTCCGCCGCCGTGTCCCCGTCCCGCTGACCGGTCCCGCTGGCGCGTTGCTGAGCCGCGCAGCGGCGGGGTAGCCTGGCTGCTGTCATGTGGCAGGCGCTCCTTCTTGATCGCCGCGGCGAGGCCCCATCCGGCCGGCACCTCGTCGCGGAGTCCGTGCGCCGCAACGCCTGAGCGCAGCCGGTCGATCCCACGAGATCGCCCACGCTCTTCTCCTCTTCCAGCCGCATGACCTACAGGAGCCTGTAACCATGTCCGACTTCACCTTCGCGCGGCAACGCCCGAGTCGCCTGCCGGTGCACCGCTACCGGCCGTACCACGAACAGTTCGTCGTCGAACTGCCCGACCGGCAGTGGCCCGCACAGCACATCGACACGGCGCCCCGCTGGTGCGCGGTCGACCTGCGCGACGGCAACCAGGCACTGATCGACCCGATGTCCGTCGAGCGCAAGCGCCGGATGTTCAACCTGCTGGTCCGGATGGGGTACAAGGAGATCGAGGTCGGCTTCCCGTCAGCCAGCCAGACCGACTTCGACTTCGTCCGGCAGCTCATCGAGCAGGACATGATCCCCGAGGACGTCACGATCCAGGTGCTGACCCAGTGCCGGGACCACCTGATCGAGCGCACCTACGAGTCGCTGCGCGGCGCCCGGCGGGCCATCGTGCACTTCTACAACTCCACCTCGACCCTGCAGCGCAAGGTGGTCTTCGGCCTGGACCGGCCCGGGATCACCGCCATTGCTGTGGACGGGGCGCGGACGTGTCTGAAGTACGCCGAAGCGATCACACCCGACACCGACATCTTCTATGAGTACTCCCCGGAGTCCTACACCGGAACCGAGCTGGAGTATGCGGTCGAGGTCTGCGGTGCGGTCATCGACGTCATCGACCCGACCCCGGACCGGCCGCTGATCGTGAACCTGCCGGCCACCGTCGAGATGGCCACGCCCAACGTGTACGCCGACTCGATCGAGTGGATGCACCGCAACCTGCCCCGTCGCCCGTCGGTGGTGCTGAGCCTGCACCCGCACAACGACCGGGGTACCGCGGTGGCCGCCACCGAGCTGGGCCTGCTGGCCGGCGCCGATCGGGTCGAGGGGTGCCTGTTCGGCAATGGCGAGCGCACCGGCAACGTGTGCCTGGTGACGCTGGGGCTGAACCTGTTCAGTCAGGGCGTCGACCCGCAGATCGACTTCTCGGAGCTGGACGAGATCAAACGCGCCGTCGAGTACTGCAACCAGCTGCCGGTACACGAGCGGCACCCGTACGCCGGAGATCTCGTGTACACCGCCTTCTCCGGCTCGCACCAGGACGCCATCAGGAAGGGCTTCGACGCACTGTCCCGGGAAGCCGACGAGGCCGGGGTACCGGTCGACAAGTACGCCTGGGGCGTGCCGTACCTGCCGATCGACCCGAAGGATGTCGGGCGCAGCTACGAAGCCGTCATCCGGGTGAACTCGCAGTCCGGCAAGGGCGGCGTGGCGTACATCATGAAGGCCGAGCACCACCTCGATCTGCCCCGCCGGCTGCAGATCGAGTTCTCCGCGGTGATCCAGCGGTACACCGACGACGAGGGCGGCGAGGTGAGCCCGACGCAGATGTACGACATCTTCGCCGCCGACTACCTGGCCCCGCGGCGCCTCGCCCTGCTGTCGTACACCGAGTCGACATCGGAGCAGGGCGTACGGCTGAGCGCCGAGGTGGAGCTGGACGGTGTACGCCGTACCGTCACCGGCGCCGGTACCGGCCCGATCGACGCGTTCGTGCACGCTCTGTCCGAAGTGGACATCAACGCACGGGTGCTCGACTATGCCGAACACGCGATGTCGGCTGGCGGTGAC
>Ga0209515_10001921_pt1 | contig 33213 bp, 28 predicted proteins | sample Subgroupgradi54m_FD_187454 | JGI IMG/M metagenome (GOLD analysis project Ga0209515, IMG submission 187454) | Subsurface groundwater microbial communities from S. Glens Falls, New York, USA - GMW60B uncontaminated upgradient, 5.4 m (SPAdes)... ... | reverse complement strand
TATTGATCCCTTGCAGCGTCTGCTTCAGCTCGGTGAGGACCTCGTTGGAGCGCTCGATGATGCGCTCCGTCGAGACCGTGGGCCTGCCGATGAGCTCCCCGTCCGGTGGCAGGACCCTACCCGCTCCCGGGCCGGGCGTGATCTCGAGGTACTTTTCACCCAAGAGGCCAAACGTGCTGATCGCCGCGAGATCATCGGTCCGGATGTGAACAAACGAGGGCAGATGGATGGTGAGCTGAACCTGCGGGGCGGTGTGCCCCTTGGGGTAGACCAGTCGGACCGTCTCCACCTTGCCCACTTCGACCCCCGCGTACTGGACGTGTGAGCTATCGGTGATCCCATTGGCCGAATCGAAGAGGACGCGCAGCCGGTATCCGGGCTGGAGGGTCGTCGCGAGATCCCCGATGGCGAAGAGGAAGACGACGAACAACGCCATCCCCAGCACGATGAACGCTCCCACCTTAATCTCTAATGTCCAGCGCTGTGCCATCTTCTCCCTATGAGTCTTACTGGCTCATGGCTCTGGGTTCAGGGCTGGGGGCACATGCCCAGAACCCACAGCCCCCAACCCCGAGCGTCCTTACACACGATTAGTGGAGGCTGATCTTGCTGCGCGACGACCAGCGCGACAAGACGCGCCGGTCCGGCAGCCCCTCCTGAATGGGGCCGACGGCTGATCCCTCGATGAACTGCCGAACAACCGGGCTCTTGGAATGACGGATCTCGTCGGGCGTCCCCACCTCCACAATCTTTCCATTGTAGAGCATGGCGATGCGGTCCGCCACTTTGTAGGCGCTGCGCATATCATGGGTCACCACCACCGAAGTGACCTTCAACCGATCCCGGAGGGCGATGATGAGATCGTTGATGATGTCGCCCATGATGGGATCGATGCCGGTCGTCGGCTCATCGTAGAGGACAATCTCCGGGTTCATGGCGAGCGCCCGGGCCAGCCCTGCCCGCTTGCGCATCCCCCCGGAGAGCTCCGAGGGGTAGAGCTCGTCCACCCCCTCCAGCCCAACCAGCTGGAGACACTCGTGCACCCGCTGGGTCATTGCCTCCTCGGTCATCGTCGTATGCTCCCGGAGCGGGAAGGCGACGTTCTCATACGCCGTCATGGAATCAAAGAGCGCCGCATTCTGGAAGAGCATCCCGAACTTCATGCGGATCGCATCCAGCTGCGATCCGGACAGCCGGCTGACGTCTACGCCGTTAATCACCGCCGCACCCTCATCCGGCTTCATGAGCCCAATCATGTGCTTGAGGAGGACGGACTTGCCACAGCCGGAGCGCCCGATGATCACCATCGTCTCCCCGGTCCTGATGGTCAGGCTGACCTCATCGAGGACCTTGTGATCGTCAAACGACTTGGAGAGGTTACTGATCTCAATCATCTCTGCGAAGAGAGGCAAAGATTCAGAAGTCAGATGACAGAGGTTAGATGTCAGATTATTCTGACTTCTGATTTCTGATCTCTGACTTCTGAAATCATCGCTCCCACTTACAATCACCGCCAGATGAAATAGAACAGCGCCGTGCACAAGCAGTCCGCCGCGATGATGAGCATGAAGGAGATGACCACCGCCACGGTCGTGGAGCGACCCACCCCTTCGGCCCCACCCTCCGTCCGGAACCCTTCAAAGCAACTGACAATGCAGATGATCATGCCGAAGATGAACGACTTGAGCAGCCCGGAGAAGAGATCTTTGAACACGAGCGGAATCGTCGTCATCTTCCAGTACAGGCTGGGCAGGATCCCCAGCCTCAGCGTCCCGATGAGGAACCCCCCGAGGATCCCGATAGCATCGGCCCAGAGCGTCAAGATCGGCAGGGCGATGAGCATCGCGATGAACCGCGGCACGACGAGGAAGCGCACCGGATTGACCGCGAGCGTCATCAGGGCATCGATCTGCTCGGTGACCTTCATCGTGCCCAGCTCGGCCGCGATCGAGGAACCGACCCGCCCGGCGACGATCAGGGCCGTGATGACGGGGCCGATCTCCCGCACGACGGAGAGCGCCACGAGGCTGGCGATGTAGTTCTCGGCCGCGAGGCGCGCCATCTGATAGGCGCTCTGGAACGCGAGGACCATCCCGATGAACAACGAGGAGAGGAACACGATCCCCCAGGACTGCACCCCGATCCGCGAGATTTCATAGGTGACCGCTCGGCTGCGCAGGCGATGCGTGAACGCCCCACCCACCGTCTGCGCAAAGAGCAGGCACAAGCTGCCGGTGTACCAGAAGAGCTCAACGGCCCGCGCGCCCGCGGCGGCGGTGGTCTGAAGCACTGAGGCGTTGAGCTGGGCGATCATCCCCCCACCTGTCTTCGGCCCGGATGGCCGATCAGCATCTGGAATACATATGATTGATCCAGGCGGCACCATGTCCTCTGCCACCTGCCGCCTGGATAGACAGGTGGGGGGATCATCGAGGAATTGCGGAATGCGAAATGTGGAGCCCCACGGTTTGACAGCCGTGGCCCCTCTGGAGACGTCGGCGGGCGGAACCCGCCGAAGCAGTCGTGTTCTGCTTCGCCGTTGCCTTGTCGGCACGTCCTCCTTCGCCAAGGCTTCGGAGGGACTCCTGCGAAGCTTCAGCGAAGCAGAGGCTTCGCAGCAACACCCGCCTCGCATGCCTCCACGGCTTCACAGCCGTGGCTCCCTGCGAAGGCGGGTGGATTGCGGATTGACCACCCATCAATTCGCAATTCACAATCCAAAATTCGAACTACTGTAGAGCGCCAATGGAGGGTGAACCCCGCCCCACGGCTTCACAGCCGTGGCTTCGGGGAAGAACCCTTTGGGACAAGCCCACCGTTCCTCCCCGCCTTCACAGGCGGGGCTTCCCCGTGGGGCGGGGTGAATCAGTATTAGGTGGCTGTGGAGGTCGGCGTTGGAACCCGCTCTTCAAAGGCCAGCTCCTCGCCCTTGCGGGACGCGTAGAGGACCGTCCCTTCTTTGACCCGCTTGCCAATCACGGCCTCCGCCAGCGGATCCTCGAGGAGGCGCTGGATCACCCGTTTGAGCGGACGGGCGCCGTACACCGGGTCAAACCCCTTCTCGACGAGGAGCTCCTTCGCGGACTGGTCCAGCTCTACCACGATCCCCTGTTCCCGCAGCCGCTCCTTGACCATGCTGATTTCAAAATCCACAATCTTCACGAGGTTCTCGTGAGAGAGCGAGTGGAAGACGATGACCTCATCGATCCGGTTCAAGAATTCCGGCTTGAACGTGCGTTTGACCTCCTCCATCAGCTGGGCCTTCATCTTGTCAAAGGTCACTTCAGCCTTGGTGGCGGCGAAGCCGATGCTCCCCTGCTTCTTGAGGAGCTCCGCGCCCAGGTTGGACGTCATGAAGAGGACGGTGTTGCGGAAGTCCACCTTCCGGCCGAAGCTGTCCGTGAGTCGTCCATCTTCCAGCACCTGGAGGAGGATGTTGAACACATCCGGGTGGGCCTTCTCGATCTCATCGAGCAGGACCACCGAGTAGGGCCGCCGGCGGATCCGCTCCGTGAGCTGCCCGCCCTCCTCGTAGCCGATGTAGCCCGGGGGTGCCCCCACCAGACGCGACACGTTGAACTTCTCCATGTACTCGGACATGTCAAGCTGCACGAGGGCGTCCTCGTCGCCGAAGAGGAACTCGGCGAGCGCGCGCGCCAGCAGCGTCTTCCCCACGCCGGTCGGCCCCAGGAAGATGAAGGAGCCGATGGGCCGCCGGGGATCCTTGATCCCGGCCCGTGAGCGCCGGATGGCCCGGGCGATCGCGGTGATGGCCTCCTCCTGGCCGATGACCCGCTTGTGGAGCCCCTCCTCCATCTTCAAGAGGCGCTCGGTCTCCTTCTCCTCGAGGCGCACGAGCGGGATGCCGGTCCACTTCGAGAGGATGAAGACGATCTCCTCGGCCGTGATGACCGGCATGGCTTCGCCCTTCGTCTTCTTCCATTCGCCCTTCACCCGCTCCAGCTGCTCCCGCGCCTCGCGCTCCTGATCACGCAGCGACGCGGCGAGCTCGAAGTCCTGCCCCTTGATCGCGGCTTCCTTCTCCTTGCGGATGTGCTCGATTTTCTCCTCCAGATCCTTGACCTCCGGCGGGACGGTCAGGACGGACAGGCGCGCGCGGGAGCCGGCCTCATCGATGAGGTCGATGGCCTTGTCGGGCAGGAAGCGCCCGGCGATGTAGCGGTCCGAGAGCTTGGACGCCACCTCGAGCGCCTCGTCGAGGTACTTCACGCGGTGGTGCGCCTCGTACTTGTCGCGCAGCCCCTTCAGGATCTCGATGGTCTCGGCGACCGACGGCGGCTCGACGATGATCGTCTGGAACCGCCGCTCGAGTGCGGCGTCCTTCTCGATGTACTTGCGGTACTCGTCCAGGGTCGTGGCACCAATGCACTGGATCTCGCCGCGGGAGAGCGCGGGCTTGAGGATATTCGAGGCGTCAATCGCGCCCTCCGCGGACCCTGCCCCGACGAGCGTGTGGATTTCGTCAATGAAGAGCATGACGTTCTCGGTGCGGTGGATCTCGTCCATCACCGCCTTGATGCGCTCTTCAAACTGGCCGCGGTACTTGGTGCCCGCCACCATCAGCGCGAGATCGAGGATGACAACCCGCTTATCCCGCAAGATCTCCGGCACGTCGCCCTTGACGACCATCTGCGCGAGCCCCTCCACGATGGCGGTCTTGCCGACCCCCGCCTCCCCGAGCAGGACCGGGTTGTTCTTCGTGCGCCGCGCCAGGATCTGGATGACCCGCTCGATCTCCTCCTTGCGGCCGATGACCGGGTCGAGCTTCCCTTCGCGGGCAAGCTGGGTCAGGTCGCGCCCGAACGCATCGAGCGCCGGGGTCTTCGTCCGCGTCCCCGAGCCCCCGCCCGTCGGCGTCGGCGCGGAGGAGCCCAGCAGCGTGATCACCTCGTTGCGCACCCGGTTGAGGTCAAGCCCGAGGTTCATGAGAACCTGCGAGGCGACGCCCTCCCCCTCCCGGATGAGGCCAAGGAGCAGGTGCTCGGTCCCGATGTAGTTGTGCCCCAGGCTGCGGGCTTCCTCCATCGCGAGCTCGATGACCTTCTTCGCCTTCGGCGTGAAGGGGATGTCGCCCGAGACCATCGTGCTCGGCCCGCTCTGGACGAGCTTCTCCACCTCGAGGCGGATCTTCTCCGGAGAGAGCCCCAGCTTCTGCAGGACGGCGGCCGCGACGCCCTCCCCCTCACGGATGAGGCCGAGGAGGATGTGCTCCGTGCCGATATAGTCGTGGTTGAACCGCTTGGCCTCCTCCTTTGCGAGGAGGATGACTTTGCGTGCCCGCTCGGTAAATTTATTAAACATCAAACACTCCCTTTTGCTCAGGGCTCGGGGCTCAGGGGTCTGGGCAACTGCCCACAGCCCAGAGCCCACAACCCAGAGCGCTTGGTGATGTTACGCTTGCCCACCCAGTCGGTTCCGGACCAGCTCCGCCCGCTTGGCGTCGCGCTCCTTCGCGCTCAACGCCTTTCCTTCCAGCTTTTGCAGGTGCGCCGGCTGCGAGAAGATGAAGAGCTCGTTCACGGTGGTCCGATTGATGCTGCCGTTCATGAGGTTCAGATCGACGCCCAGGCGCACCGCCGAGAGGAGGTCGAGCGCCTCGGTGGAGCTGATCGTCTTCGCGTGCCGGAGGATCCCGAACGCCCGCCAGATGCGATCCTCAAGCTGAACCCGGTTATGGGAGATCAGGGACTCGCGGGCCGCCTGCTCCTGATGGATCACTTCCTTGAGGATCCGCGAGAGGTTCTCGATGATGTCCTCTTCCGGCCGGCCGAGGGACACCTGGTTGGAGATCTGGAAGAAGTTCCCGGAGGCCTCGGTCCCCTCCCCGAAGAGCCCGCGGGCGGTCAAGCCCAGCTTCGTGATGGTGTGGAGCACCTTGTTGATTTGCTTCGTGATGACGAGCGACGGCAAGTGCAGCATGACCGAGGCGCGCATGCCGGTGCCGGTGTTGGTTGGGCAGCACGTGAGGTAGCCCCAGTCGCTCGAGTAGGCGTAGGGGAGGGCCTCGGAGAGCTCATCATCGAGCTTGTCGATGAGCGACCACGCGTCGGCCAGGTTCATCCCCGACTGCATGACCTGGACGCGCAGATGGTCCTCCTCGTTGATCATGATGCTGGTGATCTCGCCCCGCCCGATGGCCACCGCCTTGTGGTCGGCATGGACGATGTGCTCCCGGCTGACGAGGTGGCGCTCCACCAGGAACAGGCGGTCCACCTCATCGAGCTCGCCGATGTCCACGAGGAGGGGATGGATGAGCGTCCCGCAGTGCGCCAGGCCTTCCTTCACCACCTGCAACACCTCGCCTTGGGACTCCTTCGTCGCCCGCGTTGCGAACGGGTACTTCTCCAGGTTCCGGGCGAGGCGGGTGCGGCTCGAGATGACGATGTCGGAGACCGGTCCGGCTCCGCGGAGCCATTCGCTCGGTTGTTTAATCAGCTCGTCTAACTCTCTTGCCATTTTATGACCTGGAATCACTCCTTGTTTTTCTGCTTCGTGACCTGCTCTTGCTGTTCCAAGCGACGGACCTGATCCCGCAGCCTCGCTGCCTCTTCGAATTCCTCGCTCTCGATCGCCCGCCCCAGTTTCTTCTTCAACTCGACCAGCTCATTCTTCGTCGCCTTCGCAGGCTTCACGAGGCGGGCCGGCGCTTTCCCCAAGTGGATGGGCGAGCCGTGGATGCGCTTGAGCAGGCTGCTCAGGCTGCGCTTGAACGTCGTGTAGCACTGGGCGCAGCCGAGGCGTCCCACCTTTCGGAAATCGTCATAGGTCATCCCGCAGCTCGGGCAGGCCTTGCTGGAGACTTCCTCGGGTTCCGCGGTCTTGCTGAAATCCGCCAGCTCCGAGAGGAGATCCGCGAGGCCGAAGTGGCTCTCCACCTGGGCGCCCTTCTGGTTGGCGCAGGCCTCGCACAGGTGCAGCTCGGTCATCTGATCGTTGACGATCTCGGTCAGGTGCACCGTCGCCTGGCTCTGTTTGCACACTTCGCACAGCATCGTCCCCGCCTCTCCCCTTTTTCTATCTTCCCTTATATAAGTCTACCAGGTTTCACGTCAGTGGCAAAGTGTGGTGTGGTTCGGTCACTTTGCCACCTCGCCACTTTGCCACCTCGCCACTCGGCTACTCAGCCGCTCGTCAGTACCGCACCCCTTCCGTCGTGGTCAGTTGGCGGAAACCCTGCTGGAGCTTCTTCGTCACAGGGCCCGGCGAGCCTTTGCCGATGACGCGCCCGTCGATCTTCACCACGGGGACAATCTCGGCCGCCGTCCCGGTCAGGAACACCTCATCCGCGTTGAAGAGATCATGCCTCGTGAGCAACTCCTCGCGAACGTCGAGGCGCTGCTTGGCGCCAAGCTCCATGACCGTCTGCCGGGTGATCCCGCGCAGCACCCCGATGTACGGGGGCGGGGTGAGGAGCCGCCGTTGCTTTCCGCCACCATGCCTGGCGGATCCGCCATGTTTTGTGGCGGACACGAGGAAGATGTTCTCGCCGGTGCATTCGGTCACGTAGCCGGAATGCGAGAGCATGATGGCCTCTTCGTACCCCGCGTTGATCGCCTCGATCTTCGCGAGGATGTTGTTGAGGTAGTTGAGCGACTTGATCTGCGGGTTGAGCGCCTCGGGGACGTTGCGCTGGGTCGCCACCGTGATGAGCGAGAGGCCCTCCTCGTAGAGCCGCTTGGGGTAGAGCTCGATCCGATCGGCGATGATGAACACCGTCGGCTCGGTGCACTTGCGCGGATCAAGCCCGAGGTCCCCCTCGCCGCGCGTCACGACAAGGCGGATGTAGGCATCGCGCAGCCGGTTGATCCGCAGGCTCTGCTTGACCACCTGGATGAGCTCCTCGCGGCTCATCGGGATCCTCAGCATGATCGTGTGCGCCGACTCGAAGAGCCGGTCGATGTGCTCGCGGAGCTTGAAGATGAGCCCGTTGTACGAGCGGATGCCCTCAAAGACCCCATCGCCGTAGAGCAGGCCGTGGTCGAATACCGACACCATCGCCTTCGACCGGTCCACGAACTTCCCGTTCAGGTACACCTTCATTCCGCACCTTTTCGTTTGCCAACGCCGCTCATTGCTTGGGGCACGGTCTCGCTGACCACCCGCCCATCGCTCAACACCACGACCCGCTCAGCCCGCTCGGCCAGTGTCGCCTGATGCGTCACCAGCACCACGCCGACCCCGCTCTTCCGGTTCACCGTCATGAGCAGGTCGATCACCTCGGTACCCGTCTTCGAATCCAGGTTGCCGGTCGGCTCGTCGCAGAACAAGAACGTCGGCTCATTGATGAGCGCGCGGGCGATCGCCACGCGCTGCTGTTCGCCGCCCGAGAGCTCCCGCGGCCGATGCTGCGCCCGGGCCGCGAGGCCGACGGATTCCAAACACCTCGCCGCGCGCGCCCGAAGTTCCTTGCCGTTCCGGCGACGGCTCACGAGGCCGGGCAACATGACGTTCTCGAGCGCCGAGAGCTCCGGCAAGAGATGGTAAAACTGGAACACGATGCCGATCATCCGGTTCCGGAATGCGGCACGCTCATCATCGCTCACGCCGGCGACCGTCTGTCCATCCCACAGGACGTCCCCACGCGTCGGCGTATCGAGCCCGGCGAGAAGGTGCAGCAGCGTCGATTTCCCGGCCCCCGAGGGCCCCATGATCGCCACGCACGAGCCGGTCTCGATCCGCACCGACACATCCTTGAGCACCTGGAGCGTCACTCTGCCCACCTGGTACTCTTTCCAGACGCGCCTTGCCTCAATCATCAGACCAGTGGCCAGTGACCAGTGACCAGTGACCAGCAATCCATATGCATGAGTGGTTGCGACAAGCCTGCAGCACACAAACACTGCGCTCCATGCGTTGCTCGACCAACACCCACTGACCACTGATCACTGACCACTGATCATTGCTACTCATATCGCAGGGCGTCCACGGGTGAGAGGCGCGCGGCCCGGACCGCCGCGTACGTCCCCGCCAGCACGGTCAGGAGAAAGGTCGCCGCGACGACCCGGATGATGTCGAACGCATTGATCTGCGTCGGAATGTGGTCGAGGTAGTAGATCGTCGGGGGAAAGAGCGACCACCCCAGGGTGCGCTCCAGCCACTTGGTGATGCTGTTGAGATTCAGCGTCAGGAACAGCCCGCCACACAGCCCCAAGCAGACCCCGAGGAGGCCGACGACGCACCCCTGTGAGAGGAAGAGCGTGGCGATCGAGCCGCGCGTCGCCCCCAGTGAGCGCAGGATGCCGATATCCTTGGTCTTCTCCATGACGATCATGATCAGCATGGACATGATCTGCAGGGCGGCGACCACGATGATGAGCGTCAGGATGACGAACATGACGGTCTTCTCCACGCGCAGCGCGCCGAAGAGCGCCGGGTTGAGCGCCATCCACGTCCTGACGCGGTACGCGCCGTTCAGGCGTGTGCGAATCGCGCGCTCCACCGCTGCGGAGTGCTCGAGCTGATTCAGCTTCACGCCGATCCCGGTGACCACGCGTCCCAGGTGGTAGAGCTGCTGGGCCCGCGCGAGGGTGATGGCGACGAGGCTCGAATCGTACTCGTACATGCCGGAGCGGAAAAAGCCGCTCATGGTCAGCTCATGGGCCGTCCCATCCGCGGGGCTGATCAGTGTGAGGGTCTTGCCGGGCGCCGCGTGGAGGAACACCGCCATCTCGGTCCCGATGGCCACCTCGTTGTCGCGCTGGGGCAGGCGGCCCATCACGATATAGTCCGCCAGCCGGTTGACGCGCGCTTCCCGCTGCACGTCGATGCCGCGGACCAGCACTCCGAAGGCCTGGTCCGGCAGCCGGAGGATCGCCTGGCCCGACACAAATGGGCTCACGCCCACCACGTGCTCCATTGCGCTGAGCGAACGCATCAGCTCGTCGATCTCCTGCACGCCCTCCGGGCGATCGACGATGAGGTGGGCGTTCGTGCCGATGAGCTTCTCCTTGATGTCATGGTCGAACCCGCTCATCACCGAGAGCACGGTGAGGAGTGCCGCCACGCCGAGCGCCACGCCGCCGATCGAGAGCAGCGCGATGATGGAGATGAACCGCTCCCGCCGCTTCGCGAAGAGATACCGCAAGCCGAGCCACAGTTCGTATCTCATGTAGCGCTTCGCTCAAGGCTGAAGGTTGCCCGCCCCGGCACGCCGGAGCGGGCCGGGGAAGGCTCAAGGGAACTGCCTTTGCCTTGAGCCTTGAGCCTTGAACCTTGAGCGATCTTCATTGAGGTCTCAGCAGCGGAAACAGAATCACGTCCTTGATCGATGGTTGGTTCAGCAACAACATCGCGAGACGGTCCACCCCGACGCCGAGGCCCCCGGCCGGCGGCATCCCGTATTCGAGCGCCTCAATGAAGCCTTCATCAATCATCTTGGCTCGGGGCTCGGGGCTCGGGGCTCGGGGCTTTGGTTTCCGCTGTTGCCCAGAACCCTCAGCCCCCAACCCTGAGCCGAGTCCAAGTTGAGCCTCAAATCGCCGGCGCTGTTCGATGGGATCGTTGAGTTCAGAATAGGCGTTCGCGATCTCCATGCCGCCGATGAAGAGCTCGAACCGCTCAGTGATGAGCGGGTTGTCCGGCTTCGCTTTCGCAAGCGGGGAGAGCTCGGTCCAGTAGTCCACGACAAACAACGGCTTCGCCTTGGTCTTGGGTTCAAAGAGCTGCTCCACCAACCGGACGAGCTGGGATCGGTTGAGCCCCTTCACCTTCATGCCCTTCTTCTGAAGGGCGGCCTGGATCTCCTCGAGAGAGGACTGGGGTGAGAGCCCCATCGCCTCCAGCGCTTCGGCAAACGACACGCGCTCCCACGGCGGCGCGAGATCGATCAGTTGGCCCTGGTACTCAAAGCGCAGCGTGCCGAGGAGGGCCTTCGCGGCCTCCGTGATGAGCTCCTGGACGAACTCCATCATGAAGGCGTAGTCCTGGTAGGCGGCATAGGCCTCGAGCATCGTGAACTCGGGGTTGTGCCGCGTCGAGAGCCCCTCGTTCCTGAACGAGCGGTTCAGCTCATAGACGCGCTCGAGTCCCCCAACCAGAAGTTCTTTCAGGTAGAGCTCAGGCGCGAGGCGCAGGTAGAAATCCGTATCGAGGACCTTGTGATGCGTGACGAACGGCTCGCCGGCAGCACCCCCCGGGATCGCATGCATCATCGGCGTCTCGACCTCCAGGAAGCCGCGGCGCTCGAGTGTGGCGCGGAGGCTCGCGAGGAGATGGGCGCGCTGGACGAACACCTGCCGCACCGGCTCGTTCGCGATGAGGTCGAGGTAGCGCTGCCGGTAGCGAACCTCCACATCTTTGAGCCCGTGCCACTTCGCCGGCAGCGGGCGCAGCGCCTTGGCGAGGACACACAGCTCATCCACCTGGACGGTGACCTCGCCGGTCTTCGTCTTAAACAGCGTGCCGGCGACGCCGACGATGTCGCCAAGGTCTAAGCTGTCAAAAAGCCGGTAGGTCGCCTCCCCAACCCGTTCCTGCTTGAGGCAGATCTGGATCTTGCCGCTGGCATCGCGCAGGTCTGCGAAGGTCAAGCCTCCGTGCCCGCGCTTGGCGCTGACGCGGCCAGCCGTCTTGACCGGCTTGCCATCGGCGTACGCCGCAACGAGCGACTGGAGGGGTTCGGTTTTTGGAAACGCTCCGCCGTACGGCTGGAGGCCTTGCTTGCGCAACGCATCCAGCTTCTCGCGGCGGGTCTCCGCTTGTTCGTTCTGACCCACGATAACCTCCTGCCAAGGTGTCAGACGCTTCGCAAAGCGGCGGAGGCGTCTGACCCCTCTGTGAATTGTCCGGGCTGGTGACGTGCAGGTTGATTATACGGAAGGGGGCATGGTGTGTCAATTTACCACAACTGACTGTTAATAAAAATGTTACGATCCTTCGACTCGCACCACGGCCTGTGGCCGTGGGCTCGCTCAGGATTCCGCCCCACGGGCGTACCAGGAGGTACCACGGGCTCTGCCCGTGGGGCTCCATCGGTAACTTTCGTAACCTTACGTGAAGCTCCACGGCCTTACGGTCGTGGCCTCTTTCTGTACGCTTCGCGGCCGTGGAGCGGAACCCTCCGAAGCCTACCCTGCTTCGCTCTCCGAAGCTTCCAGCGAAGGAGAGCTTCGCAGGGTACCCTCCTCGCATTCATCCACCCCGCCCTTCATGGCGGGGTAGCGTTCTGCGAAGGAGGGTAACCTTCCGTAACCTTCGTAACCTGTTGTACACGATCCAGCCTAGCGTTCCAGCCACACACAGCCACGCAAACCAGTCCCCCCAGCGCAGATAGAAGCTGTCCGCGGAACCGCTGGGGAGGTGACACATGCGCGTCCCCGCCACGAAGAGTTCCCTCCCGGCGGCGTCATGGACGCTGCCGATCCAGCGGCCGGCAGGATCGATGCCGCCGGACCATCCGGTGTTGGCGGCGCGCGCCACCGGCACGCGCAGCTCGATGGCGCGGAAGGTCGAGGCCTGGGCGTGCTGGTACGCGGCGGCCGTCGGCCCGAACCACGCATCGTTCGTAATGACGAGCAAGAGCCGTGCGCCTTCGCGGACAAACCGCCGCGCGAGCTCCGGGAAGATATCCTCGAAGCAAATCAACGTACTAAATCGTAGTTCCGAGTTTTGAGTTGCGAGTTTCGAGTTAACACTCGAAACCCGAAACCCGAAACCCGAAACTGGGGTGCGGAAGACGGTGTACGAATGGCCGGGGATGAAATCGCCAATGGGCGGGAGGATCGGGCGCAGCCACGGGAAGAACCGCTCCCCAGGGATGAACTCGCCGAAGGGCACCAGGTGCAGCTTATCGTAACGCGCGGAGGGCTGACCTGAGGAATTCAGGAGGATGGCGCTATTGAAGAGCGGCCCTTCGTTGACGCTGAAGGCCGGAACCGGCGCGCCCACGAGGAGCGCATGTCCCACCGACTTCGCCAATTCGGTGACCGGACGCGTCACCGCTTCCTCGACGCCGAGAAAGCCCGGCACCGAGGTCTCCGGCCAGACGATGAGATCCGGGTTCGTGGCGGCCGCTTCCCTTGTCAATGAGAGATAGCGTTGCTGGATGCGCCCCTGAAACGCCGCGTCCCACTTCTCTTCCTGCGGGATGTTGCCCTGCACGACTGCCACGCGCGTTGTTCCTCGCCCGGTAACCTGCGGGATGCGCCACGCGCTGTAATTCAAGGCCGCCGCCAGGGACACCATCACGACAAGGACGCTCGCCATGCGCTCCCGCTTCCCGGTCTCTGGCCAGAGAAACCGCTCGAGCGCGGTATTGACGAGCACCAGGAGGAACGACACGCCCCACGCGCCGGTCAGATCCGCACATTGCGTGATCGCCCACCACGGCGCCTGCGAGTACGCGAGCAGGTTCCAGCCAAATCCGGAGAGGAGATGGCTGCGCAGGTATTCCAGCGCGACCCAGGCCGCGGGAATGATCCAGTGGCCAGTGGCCAGTGGCCAGTGGCCAGTAGAAACCCTAGAAGCCACCCAGCCGAACGCGCCGAAAAAGAGCGCGAGGTACGCGCAGAGGAGAATCCAACCCACGACGGTGACGTAGATGAGCCACCAGATCGAGCCGAGGAAGAAGAGGAGGCCGATGAGATACGACCACCAAAACGCCCGGTAGCCGCTCAGACCTCGCAGAGCCGTCAGCCACGGCATGAGCGCCACCCACGCGCACCACGGCTGGTTGAAACTCGGAAACGAGAGGACGAGGAGGACGGCACTAGTCAGCGCCAAGCCCACCTCGCGAGTGACACGTGACCAGTGACGCTTCAGGAAGGAGACCAGCTGAAACGAGACAGCGAGAGCATGTAGACGTCCCTGCGGTGACCCACCCGGTAGACCCACACTTCTTGTCCCACGATTTTATAAATGACTCGATAGTCACCGACCCGCAGCTTCCAATAGCCCTTGTACTGGTGACGCAGGGCTTCACCGTAATATGTGGGCTGGATTGTGAGGCGGGTCGAGACCGCGCGGGTGATCCGATCGGCAACATCCACCGAGAGACGCGGTAAATCCTTGCCGACCACGTCGGGGTGATAGACGAACCGGTACGTCATGACCGGCGACGTTTTTTCAGATACTCCAGCACCTGCTTATGTGTGAGGGCTTTCCTCCGATCAAACGTCTTTTCCCGCTCGCGCGCCTGCTCAACCCAATACGCATCTTCATACAGCTCCAATGCCTGGTGGATGAGCTCCCGTGCCTTCCACGACATGGAGACGCCGTCTTTGGTCGCCAATCGCTCTACTGACCGAAAAACTGGACGCTCCAAGACGACGTTCAGACGAGGATGTTTTGTCGCCATCGCGCACCTCCAAGACAAAGTGTATCATAAGTGATGAACCTTATCAACGGCATTTCATCAGCATCGCGATTGCTGCGGACAAGATGGCGATGGTGAGCGCAGTCATTGAGGCCAGCGGAGCCGTTCTAAGGCCATACGTGCTTGCGCTTCAGTAAGTGGGGCAAGGGAACCGGGCATATTACTTGAATCTTACGACGAATGCTCCACGTATCGGCCGAATCCCTTGTCCATTATCAAGTTTTCCAATAACCACGTAGGAAACATGATACTTCCGTGCCGCCTTAAGCTTGAACGCTAAAGGCGAAGTTACGCTTACGCGGGCATTTCCTGGTGGGATGGGCATGGGAATGCTCGTCACGTAGCTGATGAACCCCGGTCCTGGTCTGCCATTAATTTCCCAATGTGTTGACTTCTCCCAATCAATTTCTATGCCATCTTCTTCGAGAGTGAGCATCAACTTTTGCACAACCAGCGAAACGCCATCTTTCTGGTGTTTAATTGCTGGTGTTAAACGATAGATTCTTTCGGCTAAATAGTAACTTTCAAGGATGGGAAGGTTCTTGTTAAAGAAGCCTGGCTGCGTCAATGGAATTGCTACTTCGTCAGTTCCCTGCCACTCCCCGCCATAGCGCTCAGACAGTTCAAAACTTTTGCTAATGGGCGGGTTGATAAAATCTGGAAGCCAGATCAGGCTAGGGATGAGTAGTACATAAACAGACCGTCTAATAAATCTCTTAGGTCGGTTGAGCGGGGGATAGTCAAGGAAGGTTGGAGAGAAGAAAATGACTGTCAAGATCACCACTAAGCCAAGGCGAATTACTGCGCTGTGGCTCATTCCCATGCCAACAAGCCTGATTCCGCCAAGGAGAACGGCGACAACAATCGATGCTCTTCCGATAGGAAATCTCCTTGGTGCCATTGCCTTCCTATTTTCCCCTTTGCTGTGTCATCGGGATAGTTCCGAGTCTTGTGTCCTGGGTCTACTGTCTGACCTCTGACGTCTGACGTCTGACGTCTGATATCTGTCACTTGCCGTGGCACTTCTTATACTTCTTGCCGCTGCCGCAGTGGCATGGCTCGTTCCTTCCAACCTTGGGGCCGCTCCGCTGCGGCGCAGCGGCTGCTGAAGGCTCAAGGTTCAAGGCTCTAGGTTGCTCAATGATGTCGTCGCCTTCAGCCTTCAGCCTTGCCCGCCCCGGCACGCCGGAGCGGGCCGGGGAGCCTTGAGCCACCGCGGACGCGGATTGTGCGTCCGGATGCAGCTCCTGGTGCGGGGTCGTCGCGAAGACGCTGACGACGCGCTCCTCGGCGGCCGGCTGGACGCGCAGGAGCAGCGTCAGCGATTCCACCTTGATCGACTCGATCATGTCCTGGAACATCGCGTAGGCCTCGCGCTGGTACTCCACGATCGGATCGCGCTGGCCGTAGGCGCGCAGGTGGATGCCCTCGCGCAGCGCATCCATCATGTAGAGGTGGTCTTTCCACTTGGCGTCGATGACCATGAGGAGCACCGCGGCTTCGTGGCGCCGCATGAGCTCGGCGCCGATCGCCTCCCGCTTCGCCTCGTCGGCGCGCTGGAACGCCTCGGCGAGCCGCTCCCGCATGGTGTCCCTATCACCCGAGACAACACCTTCATCGAGCGGGATCGCGAACTGCCGGCTCACCATCTCGCGCAGCCCTGCGCGGTCCCAGGCGTCAGGCCGCAGCTCCTTGGACGCAAACGTCTCGATCAGACCATCAACCACTTCTTCGCTGATCTCCCGCACGAGGCCCTCGAGGTCCACACCCTCGAGGATGCGGCGGCGCTGCTCGTAGATGACCTCGCGCTGGCGGTTCATCGTGTTGTCGTACTCGAGGAGCTGCTTGCGGATGTCGAAGTTGTGGCCCTCGACCCGCCGCTGGGCGGTCTCGATCGCCTTCGTCACCATCGAATGCTCGATGGGCAGACCTTCCTCCCACTGGAACCACTTGAACTCCATGAGCCGACTGATCCGGTCCGAGCCGAAGATCCGCATCAGCTCATCCGCCAGCGAGAGGTAAAACCGCGAGGAGCCGGGATCGCCCTGACGGCCGGACCGTCCGCGCAGCTGGTTGTCGATGCGGCGGGCCTCATGCCGCTCCGTGCCCAGCACGTGCAACCCGCCAAGCTTCACGACGTCCTCGTGCTCCTCCTGGCAGATTGTCTGGAACCGCTCCACGGCCGCGCGCTTCTCCGCATCATCGAGTAGGGCCTGCCGCTTCGCCTCTTCCTCGCGAATCGCCTGCTCGGCGAGGGCCTGCGGGTTGCCGCCGAGCAGGATGTCGGTCCCGCGTCCCGCCATATTGGTCGCAATCGTCACCGCACCCTTGCGGCCCGCCTGCGCGATGATGCCCGCCTCCTGCTCGTGGTACTTGGCGTTCAGAACATGGTGCGAGAGCCCCGAGCGAATCGTCGTCACGGTCTCGACAAGGCGCAGGATCTCCTCGCACCGCCAGACGAGCGCGGACTTGGGGATCTGCCCTTTGACCTGCTCGAGGAGCTCGCTCGCGTGTCCCTCGGTGATCGCCGCGGGGCGCGCGAGGGCTTGCTGCAGCCGCGCGCGCAGCTCATCGGGCACAGACTCTTTCTTGAGCTCCTCGAGCGCCCACTGCGCGACCGTCCCCATCCGCTTGATCAAGGGCCCGGGCTCTTTCAGCAGGCGCGAGAGCCGCTCGGACTTCTCGATGGAGATCGTTCCGACGAGGACGGGCTGTCCGGCACGGTGGAGCGAGGCGATCTCCTGGACCACGGCGGCGAACTTTTCCTCCTCGGTCTTGTAGACGACGTCCGGGTAGTTCGTGCGGATGAGGGAGCGGTTCGTCGGAATCGACACCACATCGAGGCTGTAGATCGTGCTGAACTCCTGGGCCTCGGTGGACGCGGTGCCGGTCATCCCGGCGAGCTTCTCGTACATGCGGAAGTAGTTCTGGAACGTCACCGTGGCCAGCGTCTGGTTCTCCTGGCGGATCTTCACGTTCTCCTTCGCCTCGATCGCCTGGTGGAGCCCGTCGCTCCAGCGCCGGCCCGGCATGAGCCGACCGGTGAACTCATCGACGATGAGGATCTCACCGTCCTTGATCATGTAGTCCACGTCGCGCTGGTAGAGCTCGTGGGCCCGGAGCGCCTGGTTGATGTGGTGGATGAGGCGCATGTTCGACTCCTCGTAGAGGTTCTCGACTCCGAGGAGCTCCTCGCTGCGCTTGATCCCAGGTTCCGTGAGGCTGACCGCGTGCTCCTTCTCGTCCACTTCGTAGTCCGACCCCTTCGTGAGCTGGCGCACGAGCCGATCCAGCTTGTAGTAGAGCTCGGTGGATTCCTCGGCAGGCCCGGAGATGATGAGCGGGGTCCTGGCCTCGTCGACGAGGATGCTGTCCACCTCATCGACGATCGCGTAGTGGTACTCGCCCTGCACGAGATCCTCCAGGCGGAAGCGCATGTTGTCGCGCAGGTAGTCGAAGCCAAACTCGTTGTTCTGCCCATACGTGATGTCGGCGGCATACGCCTCCCGCCGCTCGACCGGCCGCAAGTGCAGGAAGCGCTCCGTCGCTTGGGTCCACGCGGGATCGTAGAGGAACGAGAGCGACTCATCCCCCGCTCTCCGCTCGGCTGGATCCACCCCCTGGATCACGCCGACGGAAAGCCCGAGCAAATGGTAGATCGGACCCATCCAGCGGGTGTCGCGCCGCGCGAGGTAGTCATTGACGGTGACAATGTGGACGCCGCGGCCGGTGAGCGCGTTGAGGTAGGCGGGGAGGGTCGCGACGAGCGTCTTGCCCTCCCCGGTGGCCATCTCGGCGATCTTGCCCTCGTGGAGGATAATCCCTCCCAGGAGCTGCACGTCGAAGTGGCGCATGTTCACCGTCCGGCTGGCCGCCTCGCGGACGACGGCGAAGGCCTCTGGGAGAACCACATCGAGCGCGCGCTGCTGAATTTTGCGCCGCTCCTTCCTGAGGGCGGCGCGCTCATCGTGGTTCAGTTCGTACCACTCAGGGCTTGCGGGCGTGATGAAGGCATGGCCCTTCAGCAACTCCTTCAGCCGCGCGCGCAGCTCATCCGTCTTGGCGCGCAGCTCGGCATCCGAGAGCTTCTGGATTTCGGGCTCGATCCTGCTGATGTGCTCGACGATGGGCCAGAGCCGCTTGCGCTCCCGCTCGTTGTGCGTCCCGATGATTCTCTGGAGCAGCCAATTCACCATCGATGCCACGCTCAGAAGTCAGATGTCAGAAGTCAGAGGTCAGAAACAGAAGCCAGACGTGTCAAATCAGGAACCTTAACTCCTCTCGCATCTCGTTTTCAACATCGATAACGACTGACAAATATTCGTTCGCTCCTTCAAGGAAGTTGCCGACTCTCTCTATCACTTCCATGAGTTTTCGGACATTAAGGTGCGTAATACTGTTAAGAAGCGTCGGGGTGTCTTTTTTGGTTTCCGGATAACGGAAGGACTGAGAATTGGAATCGAACTTCATCTGGACGATGGTCTCTTCAACCGCATCCAGCGTTTCCTGTGAGACAGAATCAACAAGTTTTAGCAGAAGCTCCCGACATTTTTCCCAAAGCTCAAGAAGGCTGTGTTGGTCCTTTGGATAGTCGTACTTCCCTTGAGTCAACCTGCTTCCTCTCGCAATTAATTCCTTCATGGTCAGTTCCAGGTAGTGCCGATACAGAAAACAAATGGGATAAATGAGAGAGTCGAGCGTATGCGTTTCCTCCATAGCATGTCGAACCAACACATCTCCCGCTTTCTTGTAACCATCCGCATACAATCCCAAAGCTCTAACACGGTGGCCCAACCAATTCACACAAGCATTGTTGTGCCAATCCTCGCGTGTTGGAGTAAACACTTGATCACCTTTTCTCGGCCACAACAATTGGGGCATCGCGGAACCTTCAAGCGGGTCTGACTTCTGTCCTCTGTCTTCTAACATCTAATTCTCAGGTATCTGACCTCTGACCTCTGATCTCTGACTTCTGACCCCTGAACCGCTACTCTTTCTCTTAACCTTCTGACTTCTGACCTCTGACATCTGACTTCTGAGACCCTTGTCCTGTCTTCCACTTCAAATACGCTTCCATGAACGGATCGAGCTTGCCGTCGAGGATGGCCTGGGAGTTCCCCGTCTCATACTCGGTCCGAAGATCTTTCACCATGTTGTACGGATGGAGCACGTACGAGCGGATCTGCGAGCCCCACTCGATCTTCTGCTTGGCGTGGTAGGCTTTCGTGGCCGCCTCCTCCCGCTTGCGGCGCTCCTGCTCGGCGAGGCGGGCCTTGAGGACGTGCATCGCCTTCGCCTTGTTCTGGAGCTGGGAGCGCTCATCCTGGCACTGCACGACGACCCCGGTCGGCAGGTGGGTGATGCGCACCGCGGAGTCGGTCGTGTTCACCGACTGGCCGCCTTTGCCGCTTGAGCGGTACACGTCGATACGCAGGTCGGAGTCTTTGATCTCGATGGGGGCGTCCTCTTCGGATTCCGGCACGACATCGACCGATGCAAAGGAGGTGTGGCGCCGCTTGTTGGCATCGAAGGGGGAGATCCGCACAAGCCGGTGTACGCCCTCTTCCCCTTGCAGGTAGCCGTACGCGTAGGGCCCCCGCACGATGAGCGTGGCGCTCTTCACCCCGGCCTCTTCGCCGGGAAGCAGATCAATCGCCTCAGTGGCGAAGCCGTGCTCGTCGGCCCATCGCCGGTACATCCGCAGGAGCATCTGGGTCCAGTCGCACGATTCGGTCCCGCCCGCGCCCGAGTGGACGCTGAGGATCGCGTTCTTGCTGTCCACATCATTGCCGAGGAGCCGCTGGATCTCGAGCTGACTGAACTGGGTCTCCAGCGCCGCGAGATCGCGGGCGAGCTGCTCGATGGAAGCGGAGTCATCAGCCTGGGTGAGACTGAGGAGCTCGGTGAGATCGCGCAGGGCGTGTTCGAACTGTTCGACGGGCGTGCGGCGGGCTTTGAGGGCTTTCAGGGTGTGGACGGTCCGGCTGGCGCGCTCCTGGTCCGACCAGAAATCGCCACGGGCCATCTCGCCTTCGATCTCGGCGATGCGGCGGGTCAGGGTTTCGAGGTCAAAGATACCTCCGGAGTTCGGTCCAGCGCGCCGAGAGCGCGCCGAGCCGATTGCGGAGGTCGGTCAGTTGATCAGGAACGGGGGTTGCGGCCATTGTAAGAGTGCCTCAGTGTAACACGGCTGATGCAATAGGACAACTGCAGTCCACAGTCCATGGTCCATAGTCCATAGCAAAACATGGGATGGGCTGAGAAATTTCGCGAAGCGAAATTTCTGTGGACTATCGACTATGGACTAAAGCTCAGGCGGGCGGGTCGTCGTCGGACGCGGCCCCACCCTGGCGGTGCTCTTTCCGGGTGAGGTAGCGCAGAAAGGCGTCCACAACCTTCGGGTCGAACTGTTTCCCGGATTCCTGGCGGAACTGCTCCCGGGCTTCTTCCGGGCTCAAGCGCTTGCGATACGGTCGGTCGGTCGACATCGCGTCATAGGTATCGGCCACGCAGAGGATCCGGGCCCCCAGCGGGATCGCTTCCCCTTTGAGGCCCTGGGGGTAGCCCGCGCCGTCATAGCGTTCGTGATGGCAGCGCACGAGCTCCGCCACTCTGCTGAGCGAGCGCAGCGGCCGCAGGATCGCCTCCCCGATGACCGAGTGCTGGTGCATGATGCGCGCTTCATCCGGCGAGAGCGGCGTGGGCTTCAGCAGGATATTGTCCCGGATGCCGATCTTGCCGACGTCATGGAGCAGCCCGGCGTTGTTGAGGATCTTCCTCGTTTCCTCATCCAGCCCCAGCTCCTCGGCGATCTTGACGGCGTAGTGGCCCACCCGCTTCGAATGGCCGGCGGTGTAGGGCTCTTTCGCCTCCACCGCCATCGCGAGAGCCCGGACCGTCTCGAGGTAGGTCCGCTCCATATCGAGGTTGAGGCGGTAGTTCTCGATCGCGACCGCCATCTGGGACCCGATGTTGGTCAGCAGGAGCTCGTCATCCTCGAGGAAGGCTTTCTTCGGGTCTTCCCGGAAGACGGCAATCACGCCGAGCGGTTTGTCGCGCAGCGACAGGGGGATGCACAGGACCGCACCTTCCTGCGTCGGCTCATCCACCAAGCCGACGGCGGCCGGCGAGGAATTGCCGTGCATGGGCCGGCCCTCCTTCGCGACCCAGCCCGCGATCCCCTCCCCGAGCTTCATGCTCCGGGAACTCCGCGGGTGGCCGTCGGCGGCCCACAGGCTTTTGACCTCGAGTTCCTGCCGCTCGCCGTTGATGAGCATGAGGGCCCCTACTTGCGCCTCAAGCGCGAGGCAGGCGTTCTCCACGACGAGGTCCAGGAGGTTGTCGATCCCTTCGTAGGAGACGAGGGCATTGCCGATCTTCGAGAGCAGCCGCTTGATGACCGACCGGGAGGACTCGAGCTCCTGAATCTTGTGCTCGAGCTCCTGTGTGATCCGGTTGAAGGAGCGGGCGAGCTCCCCGATCTCGCTGCCCTCGCTGATCTCAATGGGACCCGTCGAGCGGCCGCTCGCGAGCGCCTTCGCCTTCTCGGTCAGCGTCACCACCGACTTGATGGTGCGCCGCGCGACGAAGAAGTAGCCAACGAAGGCTGAGGCGACAATCGGGTAGAGCGCGTAGCCGAGGTCCATGTGATTGACCATCGCCCAGACGATGATGAGGATGGGGATAAACGACATGAATCCGAAGGCGAGGGTGAGCTTATGCTGGAGCCGCTCTTCCTGAAAGGGGACGAGCTGAAGGCGCGATCTGGGCTGACTGGCTACGGGCGACTCAGATGTCATGCGCGTTCTGTCCTCATGCCGGACCTCCCCCGCCCCGCCCACCCATGGGTGCGTCCAGGACGGCTCACGCAGGCGATGCCGCCCGCGCCATGTCGCACGGGGAGCAGCCTCGGCTCACACGGCAAGGGGTCCGACACCATGGCGGACGACGACCGGGCGTCACGTCCACCGGGCCTCACAGACGTACGGCTCTGGATTGCTAGCTAGTAGGAAGTATACCTGAGCCAGTGGGGGCTAACAAATACGATACGTTTTTCTGCTTTCTTAACGTTGTTTATACGTTCTCATCGGCCGGGTGAGCGCCATCCCTCGCGGCGCAGGAGCTTACGCTTTTTCGCCAGCCCGCCGGCATAGCCCCCCAGCGTCCCGTCAGATCGGACCACGCGGTGGCACGGAACCATCGGCGCAAAGGGGTTGTGGTGAAGGGCCTGGCCGACGGCGCGGGCGGCGCGCGGGCGGCCGATGCGCTCCGCGACCCATTGGTACGAACGCGTTTCCCCCATCGGAATGGTGCGCGTGGCGCGATAGACCTCCTGTTGGAACAGGGTCAGATGGTCCCACGCCTCGCGTGAAATTCCTCGGGGTGGAGAAGTCATCCCACCACCTGGCGGCTGGGTCATGGGTCAGTGTGCTGGTTCACACCACAGAGGGCACAGCATTCCACAGAGACACAGAGAGAACCCCAGCGTGACGGGTCTCTGTGGTGTGGATGTCAACTTGGCCCACTACTGGTGGCTGAGCCACTGGAGGATGGCGGCGGCCAGCGCGCTCGGGAGCCGCCCAACGTGCGCGACCTCCTCGACCGGGGCAGCGGCTAACGATTCGAGGGAACCAAAGTGCCGCAGCAGCGCCATCTTGCGTCGAGGCCCAATGCCAGGGATCGCATCCAAGGCTGAGAGGGTCACGGTGCCGCGCCGGATCCGACGGTGGTACGTCACCGCGAACCGATGCGCCTCGTCCCGGATGTGCTGGACAAGATGGAGGACCGGCGAGGTCGGCAGGAGCACAATGGGCTCCGGCGAGTCCGGCAGGAAGATATGCTCAAAGCGTTTCGCAAGCCCGATGGCGGGGATCGCTAGCGAGAGGGCCGCCAGCTCCTCGCAGGCGGCGCTCAACTGCCCTTTCCCCCCGTCAATGAGCAAAAGGTCCGGCAGCGGCAGCTGCCTCGCGAGCGTGCCGCTGTAGCGCCGGCGGATCACCTCGCGCATCATCCGGTAGTCATCGATGCCCTGGACCGTCTCGATCCGGAAGCGACGGTAGTGGGTCTTGAGCGGCTTGCCTGCCTCGAATACGACCATCGAGCCCACGGCCCACTTGCCGAAGATGTTCGAGATGTCAAAAGCCTCAATCCGCCGGGGCAGCCGCGGCAGCTTGAGCGCAGCCTGCAGCTGCTCGAGGGGCCCGGCGGTCAGCGACTTCTCCTTGGCGACGATGACCGAACTCAGCGCCTGGATCTGGTCGCGCAGCCTCGCGGCTTCTTCAAACCGCTGATCGCGGACGGCCTGTGCCATCCGTCTCGCAAGGTCCTGCAGCAGCTGATCGCGCTGGCCGCGGAGGAACGCGACGAGATCGTCAACGATCCGCTGGTAGTCGGCGGCGCTGATGTACTTCGCGCACGGCGCCAGGCACTGCCCCAAGTGGTACTCGAGGCACGGGGTCTTCGGAAACGTCCGGCACGTGCGCAGGGGGAAGACCCGTCGCAGAAACTGGACCGCCTGATGCATGAGGCCCGCGTCCGGGTATGGGCCGAAATAGGCAGCGCCGTCGGCCTGCCGCCGCCGCGCGACCACAAGGCGGGGGAACGGCTCGTTGGTGACCTTCAGCATCGGGTAGGCCTTATCATCGCGGAAGGCCACGTTGTAGCGGGGCTTGCGGTCCTTGATGAGCTGGGCCTCCAGCAGCAGCGCCTCGGCCTCGGAGGCGGTGACGCGGACCTCGACATTCGCGACGTGCTTCATCATCTGGGCGATGCGGGGGGCGAGGCGCGGGGTGCGCCGAACATAGGAGGCGACGCGCTTGCGCAGCGACACCGCCTTCCCGACGTAGAGGAGCCGGCCCTGGGCGTCCGTAAAGAGGTAGACGCCCGGTTGGTCCGGAAGCCGGGTTACTCGCTCACGGAGGGAAGGCGGCTCAACCATCGCACGACCGTTGAGAGCTCTTGGACGCGCAACATCCGGCACGCAAGGCCGTAGAGCCCAAGCCCGACCGCGATGAGGAGGGGCAGGCTCTGCCACACCCGGGCGTGGGCGAGGCCGACGCGCCAGAGGAGGAGACACCCCGCCCCCATCATCACGGATGCCGCGGTGATCCGGAGGAACGGCTCCCCGATCGGCGCCAGCAGCGGCCCCCCGACCCGATCCTCCAACCGCGCCAGCAAGCGGTAGGCGTTGAGGCTGTTCGTCAGTGCCGCGGCGAGGGCCAGGCCGCTGATTTTGAGCGGCCACATCAGGGCGAGGCTCAGGAGGATGTTGGCGCCGAGGGCTTCCATCGCGAGCCGCACCGGTGTTGCGGTATCCTTCAGCGCGTAGAACGCCCCGGTAACGACTTTATTGATCGAGTAGGCCAGGAGGCCCAGCGAGTAACACATGAGCGCCTGCGAGGTCATGACGGTCGCGCGCGCGTCGAACGCCCCGCGCTGAAAGAGCCCGCCGACAATCGGGAAGGCCAGGACGATGAGCCCGATCGAGGCGGGGATCGTCACAAACCCGACCATGCGGAGGACCGAGAGCAGCGTGCGGCGGAAGCCCTCGCGATCCTCATGCGCCGCCTGCTCGGACAGCGTGGGGAGGCTGGCCTGCGCCGTCGCGGTCCCGAAGAGCGCGAGCGGCAACTGGACGAGCCGGTTCGCAAAGTAGAGCGCCGCGACCGCCCCCTCCCCCACGATCATCCCGAGCGAGGCAAGTGCCGTGTCCACGAGGACGCTCATCTGATACACCGCGGAGCCCATCATGCGCGGGCCCAGGAGCCGGAGGGTCTCGCGCGAGCCCGGATGGCTCCAGTGCCAGCGCCACCGGAAGCCGAGCCGAAGGGCAATCGGCAACTGCACCGCCAACTGGATGGCCCCGCCGACCATGACGCTGATGGCGACCGCGATCACCCCCGGCGTGGTCCGGGGCGCAAACCACAGGCAGCCGACGATCATCGCCAGGTTGAGGATCGCCGGACCCAGCCCCGGCACGGCGAAGTGATTGAGGCTGTTGAGGAGCCCCATGAAGTAGGCCCACAGGCCGACCAGCGTGATGAAGGGAAACAGGATGCGCGTGAGCCGGACCGTCAGCGCGAACTTCTCCGGATCGGCGAGAAATCCTGGCGCGATGACGCGGACGATCAGTGGGGCGGCGAGCGTGCCGGCCAGCCCCAAGGCACAGAGCAGGACGAGGAGCTGGCTCCCTAACGTCTGACTCAGACGCCAGAACTCCTCCGGCTCGCGCTTGGTCCGGTACCAGCTCAACACCGGGACAAAGGCACTCGTCACTGCGCCCTCCGCGACGAGGTCGCGCAGGAGGTTGGGGAGCCGGAAGGCCACGACGAACGCCTGAGCCTGAGCGGTCGTCCCAAACAGTCCGGCGAGCAGGATGTCACGGACGAAGCCGAGGAGACGGCTCAGACCGGTCGCCATCGCCAACACCCCGGTCGAACGGGCGATCCGTTGCGATGCCTTCATAGCAGACAACCTGTGTCATGTGACATGTGTACGGGGGAGAACCTGGACAGCGTTCCGAAACTGCCTCTTCTTACATGACACCTGACACATCACACATTACACAGTGAGAGTGACATGATACAATGAGGTCTGCTAAAGGAGGAGGAGACGATGCCGATCAAGCACGCAGCGCTGAAGCAGATACGGAAGGACCGCAAGCGCCGGGAGCGCAATCAGGCGGTCCGCTCGGAATTGAAGACGCTGACGAAACGGCTCACCGCCCTGCTGAACGCCCAACAGCTGGACGAAGCCAACACGCTCATCCGGAAGGTCGCGAAGCAGTACGACCACGCCGCCTCAACAGGGGTCATCCACCCCAATACCGCTGCACGGCATAAGTCTCGCCTCATGCGCCGACTCAACGCGCGCCCCTCCCAATGACCCACCGTTTTGTGTCATGTGAACTGTGTAACGTGTCATGTAAAAGCACTTCCTCACCGTCTCATGACACATGACACACTGAACATTACACAGTGATCGTGCACGTTTCGATCACCAGTTGCTCCACGGCCAGCTCCGGGATCGCCCGCCCGCTCTTCGCCTCCACGTCAAGTTGCCAACACCGCCCCAGCAACTGCTGAAGCGACGCGAGGGAGCGGCGGGCGACCTCCAACTGCAACCGCTGCACCTGCCACGGGGCCAGACGAATCAGCGCGCCAATCCGCTCCGCATCGTAGCCCATACTCAGCAACCGCCTGACCACCACCCACCGATTGAGCTGCCAGGCGACGAGGCCGAGGAGCTCAAGCGGTTCATTTCCGACCGCCAATTGATCGCGCAGCGCGGTGAGCGCCGACGGAGCATCCCGGCGGCCCAGGGCGTCCGTCAAGGCAAAGGGCTTCGCGGCTGGGGGCTCCCGCCCGGGAAATCGTTCGGTCCGCATCGCGTCCTTCGCGTGCGCCAGGGGGTGACGGACGCTGAGCTCCATCTCGACTAAGAGAATGACCGACGCGGTGGCGGCAATCGCCTCGGCATGCCGGAGCAGGGCCTCCACGCAAGCACGGTCTAACCGGTGCGCTTCGTCAACGACGATCAACCGGACTGGGCTCTCCGCCGGTTGCTGGCGGCACAGGGCGAGGAGTTGAGAGGCAGTCGTGGTGGTCGCATCGAGTTGATGGCGGTCGAACGGATGAATGCCGAGCGAATGCTCAAGCTCATGGATCCGCTGGAGTTTCCGTGAACGGTCAGGCCCGACAAAGAGGTGCAACCCGCCAGGAGACATGAGAGGGAAATGAAGAGTGCGTAACGTAAAACGCGTCATGTGACGCGCTGTTCACCAGTTCTCGACCGTTCGCTCGACAATTCGTCTGGCCAGATCGATGATCGCGCGGTTCAGGGCGGTGGCTTCTGATTCGGTCTTCGCGCCGAGCGCGAAATACGTCGTGTCGCCGGTGAACCCCGCTTCCTCCCAGAGCCGCGCGTTCGTCTTCTGATCGAAGAACCGGAGGGTGACGACCACGCTCAGGCGCCACTCCTCGATCTGCTGCGACGCGTTATAGCGGAGCGCGTCACGGCGAAACTCGATCAGCTCTCCTTCCAACCGAGCGTCAGCCCGGTCGGCGCCGGAGGGCCGCATCAAGCCGGTCAACTGGAACCGATCGAGCACGGCGTTGGTGATATCCACTTCCATGTGATGGCGGTAGATGGGGTACTGATCGTAGCCGGTGGTGAACGATGTGATGTCAATCTTGTTGATGAAGGGTTTGACGTAGACCGTTTTGAGGTTGGAGGCGGCCAGGCCCGGACGAGTCGTGTAGCCGCATCCGCTGACCAGGGCCAACAGGACAGAAGTCAGAAGACAGACGTCAGATGTCAGATATCGGAAGTCAGAACGACCATGCCGACAAGCTCGTACGACGCCCGACGTCTGACTGCCGCTCTCTAACCTCTGACCTCTGACCTCTGACCTCTGACCTCTGAAGGTCATGGGGCCTTGGATTGGAGGACGTGAAGGCGCTCAGCGGCTTTCGAAGCCCACGGGGTCTGGGCAAACTGATCGACGATCGTCTCGTAGTAGACGCGCGCCGACGCAAAGCGCTTGCGTTGCTCGTAGAATTGCCCCACCTGATACTCGTGCTGCGCCCGCCGCTCCTTGAGCTCCTTCAGGCGGCTGCTGGCCTCCCCGACGAGCTCGCTCTTTGGGTACTCCCTCAAGAACGTCTCAAGCTCGCGGATCGCCAGGTCGGTCGGCGACTGATCGTAGACCGGTTGGAAGGTCCCCTTCAGGCTCGCCTGAGCGATCTGGAACCGCGCCTGATCGACCAGGGGGGAGTCCGGATAGCGCGAGATCACCTGCTCAAAGGCGCTCACCGCCTGCTCGTAATCCTGGAGCGCCAGGTGCGCCAGCCCGACATTGTACTGGGCCAGTGGCCCGTGCTCGCTGAAGGGGCCGTCCTCGACGATCGCCTGGAAGATCTCCACGGCTTTGTCGCGCGCGGGAAGGATCGCCGCCATGCCGAACAGCTTGCGCGGCTTGCCGGACAGGAAATAGTTCCCGATCCGGAACTCCCGCTCCAGGATTTCCTCAAAGTGCGTGGTGGAGGGATAGGTCTGCACCGTCTTGCGGTACTCGAGGAAGGCCCGGTAGTAGTCGCGCAGCTCCTCCTGGCAGCGGCCGAGGTAGTACTGCGCCTCAGCCGCCTCCCGCGACTGCTTGTACGCCTTGAGGAGTTTCTGGAACTCTCGGAGCGCGCGGTGGTAGTCTTTGCGGTCGAAGCAGGCGACGGCGAAGACGAGCTGCTCCTCCGGGGTATCCTTCACCGCCCCGGTGGGGCCGATCCAGCCGGTCTGCGGCGACCACACCCATCCCGCGAACGCGGGGGGCGCAACCACCAGGCTCATCAGGAGCGCGAGGCACAGTGCGGAAAGGCGGATGCGTGGTGGGGTCATCGACGGGAATACGATACCAAATCGCCCGTTCAAAGTCAAAGAAAGGGGGATAACACCACAGAATCACAGAGGAACTGCCACAGAGACGCGGATTCCCGCAGATGGACCTGCTGATTCCCGCGGATCATCCGCGGCAATCCGCGCAGGAATCCGCGGACATCCGCGTTGCTGTGGCTCTGTGCCTGCCTGCCGAAGCCTCGGCGTAGGCAAGGATTCTGTGGCCTCTGTGGTGTCATCTGCGGTTTTGGGGTAGCTCCTAGAGCCGCTGCAGGACCGGGATGATGAGCAGAAACCAGGGGATCGCCAGGAGCGTCGTCCAAAGAAAGAGCGCGTTGGAGAGCTTGCGGTCCAGACCGAAGAGGAGCGGGAGCACGAGCGGAGAAACCGCGACCGGCGTCGAGGCTTGCAGGAGGACGATGGTCCGCGGGAGCCCCCGGATGTGGAAGAGCTGCAGGAGTCCCCAGGCCACGAGGGGGGTAGAGAGGAACTTGATCCCGCTCATCACCAGGCACGGCCGCAGCCACGGCAGGGGCGAGTCAAAGGCGAGCTGGGACCCGATCGCGGCCAGATAGAGGACGGTGTTCACCGGAATGAGCGCCTGGTTGAGCCACTCAAGCGGAACGGGCCGAGGCACCCTCGCGAGATTGAGCGCCAGGCCGGCGAGCATCCCAATGAACGGATAGAGCCGCAGCCCCTCCTCGTACGCGGCTCCTAACGTCGACCCGTGAGCCCGCTGACCGTACCGCGATGCGATCCAAAATCCGAGGGTGTAAAAACACGGGGTGAAGAAGACCAGGTAGAGCATGCACAAGCCATAGCCGGTTTCCCCGAACAGCGCGAACGCGGTGAACGCGCCCAGATAGCCGAGATTGGAGAAGAAGGCGCACGTCAGGAAACTGCCGGTTTGGGGCGCTGAGAGCTGCGCGCGTCGTGTGTAGGCGAACGCCGGCAGCAGTGTCGAGGAGGAGACGAGCGCTCCGAGCAACGGGAGCAACCACGGCTCCGGGCTGCGGAGGTGCATCTGCCAGAACAACAGGCACAGGACCACGGGCGACGGGCCAACGGTGAGCCAGCGGACCAGGCGCGAGGCTCGGGCTTCTGTCAGCAGCCCACCTCGATGCAGCCACCATCCGCCCCACAGTGAGCCGAGGAACAACCACAGCCCAAGCCCTAACCGCAGCACCATCGAGCTATCGATACCGCACGACTTGGATGACGACCAGTGAAAAGAACACGAGGTTGACCACCGAAAACGTCTTGAACACAAGGTCGGTTGACGCCAGCCCCGCCGGCAGCATCAACACCAGACACCCCAGGACCCCCAGCGCCCACCAGAGGCTCACATCTTTGGACGAGCGCCGCCGGCTGATCCGGACGATCAGCGGGATGTTCCAGAGCGGCAAGATGACCGCCGCCACCAGTCCGAGTCGTTCAATCATCACTGAACACGCGGATTACCGCGATAGATTAGGTTCGCTTTTCTGAAGAAAGGTGAACTCGTCAAGAGGAAAGGCTGGAGGCGGCTTTATCCTACGTGAAAAAGCTCAAGCTGCGCAATTTTCTTTCTTGAGGCGTTTCGCAGTTTTACGAAATCCCCCATCGGTTCGCGCCCGAGCTTTAAGCGCTTAACCGTAGCTCGGATTGCTGCCTCACTATTATCAATCCCAATGAACCTTCTACCAAGGTCGCGAGCTGCTTCCAAAGTAGTGCCTGAACCACAAAAACAGTCCATTACCCAATCACCCTTGTTGCTCGTAGCTGCAATGATTCGTTTCAACAACTCGTAATTCTTCTCGGTAGGAAAGCCGGTTATCTTGATGTTCTGATTATGCGCATCCTTAAAATCAAACCAGATGTCTTGGACAGGGATACCTTTGCGTGAATCGAAAAATATCTTGCGCCGTGGATTGCCCGTCGGAGACCAGTATATTTCTCCTGCTTTATCAAAAGCTTCCAGCTTCTCAGGCGTGTATTGCCAGTGTTTGCCCGGAGGCGGCACCATCCCCCGCCATTGCCTACCTGTAGCACCCTGACGGACTCCGGGAGCATGAATCGGTACTTTCTTGTACCGCCTCCCCGTTTTGTCATCCACATACTGATACTCTCTCAGAAGTTTGTCCTCAGTCCACTGTTCGTAAGGCCTGTTCCATACGTACCGGCTTGTTTTCGAGTAGAAAAGGATGTGGTCTGAAACGTTCCCAAAGACATTTTTAGTGTAGTTTTTCGTGTTGCACTTCTTTCGCGTAATGAGATTCCTGAAATTCTTCCTACCAAACACCTCATCCATGATAACCTTGATTTCACACATCATGTTTTGATCGAGATGAACAAAAATAGAGGCATCTTCTGCCATCAATTCCCGAATGACTATCAGGCGCCGCCGGAGAAATTCAATGAATGCACCACCGTCTAATCTATCGTCGTAGGCATGGCGTAGATCCCGATCGACGAATGCCATTTGCGTAGCGAAGGGGGGGTCGATGTACACGCAGCGGATATGCCCACGTATTTCTTTATCATCAAGCAGACTGAGCATAAGTTCGAGATTGTCACCCTGGAAAAGCCTGTTCTCTTCACCTGCCTCCTTGAGAGGAAATGGCTGCACCCTCGGAAGGGATAATATTTCAGCCTTCGAGAGCTTTGACTTGTAGGAGAGCTCGATGGGCTCAAAGATTCTGCCGTTCTTCGAAGTAACCCCGGTTGCCATGCTTATTCCCCCACCAACCAATCACGAGTAATCCGTTCGGGAACCATACGCAGGGTCACGACTCTTATTCGCCCTTTTCCGCTCTCCTCGATACGCGCATAGTCCGTCCACATGGAGCCAAGAAGCAAGCCCGGGCCATCGTTCACGAAAATCACTTTAAGCCGGCGCAAGCCCTTCTTGTTGGCATAAGCCAAAATCTCCTGGGCACAATCTCTGTAACCCCCGGTTCTGTCATCCTCTTGCGCTCCTCCTCGATCACTATCGTATCGTGCTAGACCGACGGCAAGAACGTCTTTGCCTTTCGCAATGATGAAGTCAACTGGTCTGGTTGGATTCGGATAATCTGACCATATCTCACCAAGCCGAATGTCGCGGCCTGCGCCTCTCGGACCTGTTATCGCCAAATCACCATGCTGCTTCTGAATTATGCTGAAGAGGCGATCCGTCAAATCATAGCCCTTTTGACCTCTTTCCTTGTACTCCCAAAGCACTGCACAGATGGCCTCGTCAGGAATCGGGCGGGAAGCAAACGCAGCTTGCACTTCATTAATGGGCCTGAATTTATCCCCGAAGGCGTCGCAGATTTTCTTGGCGTGGGTTTTCTTCTTCAGCATTTCAACGGAAATGACCGGGCAGACATACTTACGAAATACCCGAGCAAGTTGAATGCGCATCCAAGTCTGCGTGACTTCAGAAACGTTCATAAAGAGGGCTACGGATGATTCAGACCTCTTCAGAAGCTGCCCGAACATAACGAGAACCGGCTTATACAACTCGCAGGCTTCTGGAAGAATGTCAGGGTAGTACTCTCCGGTGGAAAGCGTAATCCAGTTCGCCCCAGCCGCTCGGTAGCCGGCAAACGATTTTTTAGTGGTCGCTGCTCTGCCAGGCATAGTTGAATGTATTATACTCTCGACAAGGCACGCCGCCTCATCTCAAGTTCACAGCCAGTCTACACCACAGGCCCACTTCGTTGAATCGGGCTTATAACTTTTTCCATCCCTTAGGTCACTTTCTTCCAAAACTCACGATTCTTCTTGACCTTCCCCCATTCTTTAGGCCACTTTTATTTCTTCCAGTGAATCCACAGAAGATAAAGAGCAGTAGCCACAACGATACAAAAAGAGATGATCAGGTTCACTATCAATGAAAGAGGCCATCCATCAGACCGAGAAACGTCAGCAATCCCCTTCAACACAACAACTAGGAGCAGGAAGCTTGGAAAAATAAACCCGTAGAGGAAAGAAACCCAATCTGAGAATCTTGGATAGGATGAAAGATAAGCCCTTCCTTCCCTGGTCACTACCTTTGCACCGTAAGACCGATTAATCTGCTCTTCCAGCTTGTGTATGTAGTCGTATTGCCGCTCAATGTACACGACCGCCTGGAAGTACCGAACTACAAGCGCAAGCGTCGCAAACCAAAGAATATTTCCTAGAAACGAAACATCAATCGGTTTGTTCACTCCCAATCGGCTCATTACAAATTGGGAAATTATTTCTCCTGAGCCTTCGGGGGAAAATACTTGGAAGAGCATTACTGTGATCGCCAGGAGAATGAAGGCAAAAACGCGGGTCCGGAGTCTTAAATGCCCTTGGAGAATGGCAAAGGTGTCTTTATAGTGGTCATGGAGAACTTGAAGTTGCACATCTTCACTAGAACCGGTTTCATAAATGGACTTGCCACCTGATCGCATCATGCTAAGCTGGGTCTGTGAGGCCCCGATGAAGGAGGCGCATCCCACCACAGGAGGAGTGAAGGATGGCCTTCGGACCGTTGTTGA
>Ga0209515_10001918_pt1 | contig 33260 bp, 29 predicted proteins | sample Subgroupgradi54m_FD_187454 | JGI IMG/M metagenome (GOLD analysis project Ga0209515, IMG submission 187454) | Subsurface groundwater microbial communities from S. Glens Falls, New York, USA - GMW60B uncontaminated upgradient, 5.4 m (SPAdes)... ... | reverse complement strand
TTGGGCCTCGCGGGCCAGCTCGGCGACCTCGCGGAATCGCTGATCAAGCGGGACTGTCAGGTGAAGGATACCGGCTCGCTCCTACCGGGCCTGGGGGGTGTCTTGGACGTCCTCGATAGCCTGCTCTTTACCGCGCCGCTCTTGTACGGGGTCCTCATCTATGGCTGAGGCGATCGAGCGTGCCTCGTCCAGAGGTCAGACGTCAGAAGTCAGAACATGCAAAATCTGACTTCTGATTTCTGTCATCCGACTTCTGACCGCTGCGTCTTCTCTGCACACCGATGAAACGCGTCGCCGTGCTCGGGTCGACCGGTTCGATTGGCCGCAGCACCTTGGATGTCATTGCGAGCCATCCGGACAAACTTCAACTCATCGGGGTGGCGGCGCGTTCCCGCACGGACGTCTTGGCCCAGCAGCTCGTCCGGTTTTCGCCGCCGCTTATCGCGGTGTGGGACGAGGAGAAGGCGCACGAGTTTGCCCGTCTGACCGGATGCCCGCAGGTGCTCGCCGGTCCGGACGGACTCATCCGGCTGGCCACCCACCCGGACGTGGACGTCGTTGTGGTGGCAACCTCAGGCAGCGATGCGCTGGTTCCCCTCGTGCGGGCCATCCAAGCGGGCAAGCAGATCGCGCTGGCGTCCAAGGAGCTGCTCGTCATGGCGGGCGAGCTCCTCATGCGCCTCGTGCGGGAGCATGGCGTGCGGTTCGTCCCCATTGACAGCGAGCACGCAGCACTCTGCCAATGCCTCCAGGGCGTGACCAAGGATCAGGTGGCGCACCTTGTGATCACCGGGAGCGGGGGACCCCTCTGGGGGATGAGCGCTGCCCAGCGGCAGGCCGTGACGCGCGAACAGGTGCTGACGCATCCCAAGTGGCAGATGGGTCCGAAGATTACGGTGGACTCCGCGACGTTGATGAATAAAGGGTTGGAAGTGATCGAGGCGCGCTGGCTCTTCGATGTCCCGCTCGAGCGTCTCGAGGTGGTCATCCATCCGGAAGCGGTCGTGCATGGGTTGGTCGAGCTTGTGGACGGGACGCTGCTCGCGCAGATGAGCCCCTGCGACATGCGCCTTCCCATCCAGTACGCGCTGAGCATCCCAGAGCGATGGGAGAGCCGTCTGCCGCGTCTTTCGCTCACGCAGCTCTCGGCCCTGCGCTTCTTTGCGCCGGACCTGGAGGAGTTTCCGTGTCTGCGCCTGGCGCTCGAGGCGGCCGTGGCGGGCGGGAGTGCGTGTGTCGTCCTCAATGGGGCGAACGATGCCGCCGTCCATGGCTACCTGCAGGGTCAGGTCCCGTTCGGGGATATCCCGCGCGTGATCGCCGAGGTGCTGGAACAGCATACGCCCATCGCGCACCCGACGCTGGATGACATACTCACGGCGGATGCGTGGTCACGCAAGACCGCTTGCGAACTGATCCAACAGGAGATGGATTTCAGTGATTTAAAAACCTGATTACAGTGATCAATGGACCGTCTATCCTTGCCTTCATCACTGGAATCGCCTTTCACAATCACCGGAATCATCCTTCAATGGTCTCCTCGATAGCGTCGATCTGCATCCTCGGATTGCTCGTGATCGTCCACGAGGCGGGCCACTTCCTCGTGGCCCGGTGGTCCGGCGTGCGGATCCTCCGCTTTTCGATCGGCTTTGGGCCGAGGCTCATGCGGTGGACTCGGGGCCCGACCGAGTACGCCGTGAGCGCCATCCCGCTCGGGGGCTACGTCAAGATGGCCGGGGAGCAGGGAACCGAGCCCCGACACGGGTCGGGGCAGGCAGGTGAGCCCTGGGAGTACCTCGCCAAGTCCGTCGGGACGCGCGCCAGGATCATCCTCGCCGGGCCGTTCGTGAACTATCTGGTCGCCGTCGTGAGTCTCTGGGTGGTGTTTGTCGTCGGGTATCCTGAGTTGCTCCCGGTCGTGGGCACGGTGAAGGAGAAGACGCCAGCCGAGGCGGCCAGGCTCCAGCGCGGTGATCGGATCCAGTCGGTTGACACGCATCCCGTTCGCACGTGGGATGAGATGACCCGGCTCATCACGGCAGCACCGGATCGGCCCCTCGCGTTCCTCATCGGGCGCAACGGCGTCAGCGTCCCCGTGACGATCACACCCCAACCCAAGGATGTCGCCGATCCCTTCGGCCGCCCAAAGACCATCGGGCAGATCGGCATTTCGCCGAGCGGGGCCTTTCAGGCATCCCGCGTGGGACCGGTGGCCGCGATTGGTCGGACCATCCGACAACACAACGAGTGGATCGGACAGACGATGCTTGGGTTGTGGTTGATGGTGACGGGGAAGCGGTCCATGCGCGACTCCGTCACCGGTCCGATTGGCATCCTCTACTTGACCTCAGAGGCGGTGCGGATGGGATTCGCCCCGCTGCTCTTCCTCGTGAGCCTTCTCAGCCTGAGTCTGGCGATCTTCAACCTGTTTCCGATCCCGGTCCTCGACGGCGGGCACCTGTTGTTCCTCGCGCTCGAGTGGTTGCGGGGACGGCCGGTGAGCCTGCGCGTGCAGGAGCAGTCCATCCAGGCCGGCTTCGCGCTGCTCGTCATCCTCGTCTTGATCGTCTGCGTGAACGACGCCAGCCGCTTCGGGGTGTTTGAGAAAATCGCGGGCTGGATGGGCCGGTGATGGCTCAGGGCTCCGGGTTCTGGGCTCGGGGCAGTTGCCCTCAACCCAGAGCCCCCAGCCCAGAGCAAACCAGGATCAAGCCATGATTCCTCGACGTCAGACACGGCAAGTCCGGGTCAAGGATGTCTTGATTGGAGGGGATGCGCCGGTTTCCATCCAGTCGATGACGAAGACCGACACGACCGACGTCGAGGCGACGGTGCGGCAGATCCGCGCGCTCGCCACCGCCGGCTGCGAGATCGTGCGCGTCGCGGTGCCCACGATCGAGGCGGCGAAGGCGCTGCCCGAGATCCGTCGAGAGGCCAACAAGGTGCCGCTCGTGGCCGACATCCACTTCCATCCGCAGTTTGCGATCGCCGCCATCGAGGCCGGCTTCGACAAAATCCGCTGGAACCCGGGCAACATCCGCGACCCCCGGCGGGTCCGCGAGGTCGTGGACCGCGCGAAGGAGCGCGGCATCCCCATCCGGATCGGTGTCAACGTCGGCTCGCTCGATCCGGACTGCGAGGAAACACACCAGGACAACCTCGTCGAGGCCATCGTGCAGAGCGCGCTCAAGTCCGTGCGCCTCTTGGAGGGCTTCGGGTTCTCCGACATCGTGCTCTCCCTGAAATCCTCCGACGTCCTGCAGACCATCGCCGCGTACCGCCGGATGGCCCAGCGGGTCGACTACCCCTTCCACCTCGGCGTGACGGAGGCCGGGCTGCTGGAGGCCTCGACGGTGAAATCTGCCATCGGGATCGGCGCACTGCTCGCCGAGGGCATCGGCGATACCATCCGGGTCTCGATCACCGGCGATCCCATCGACGAAGTGAAGGTGGCGCAGCGGATCCTCTCCTCACTTGAGCTGCGCCGGTTTGAGACGAACGTCATCGCCTGCCCCTCGTGCGGCCGCTGCGAGATTGACGTCGTCGGGATCGCGAACCAGGTCCAATCGCGCCTCACGGAACTTGCGAAACATGAGCCGCGCGCACTGGAGCTGACCGTGGCCGTGATGGGCTGCGTCGTGAACGGCCCGGGCGAGTCGGAGCATGCGGATATCGGCCTTGCCGGCGGCGGCGGGGTTGGCGTGATTTACCGCAAGGGGAAGCAGCTCCGCCGCGTCGCCGAATCGGAGATGGTGGACGTCCTTCTTGAGGAAGTCCAGCGACTCCTCAGCGAAGATCGCTCTGGGTTCGGGGCTCCGGGGTCAGGGCACTTGCCCCCAGCCCCCAGCCCCCAGCCCACAGCCGCGTAGCAGTTCATGCGCTGGTCAAGCTACTTCCTCCCCACGCTCCGGGAAGATCCCAAAGACGCTGAGGCGATCAGCCACAAGCTCATGGTGCGCGCCGGCTTGATCCGGCGCCTGGGCTCCGGCGCCTACTCGTATCTTCCCTTCGGGCTGCGCGTCCTCCAGGAGGCGATCGCGATTATCCGAGAGGAGATGAACCGCGCCGGTGCTTTGGAGCTGCTCATGCCCGCCCTTCAGCCGGTCGAGCTCTGGAAGAAAACCGGTCGCTACGATGTGCTTGGAGACGTCCTCATCACGTTCAAGGACCGGACGGGTAAGGAAATGGCCCTCGGCCCGACGCACGAGGAGGTCGTGACCGACCTCCTCCGTGAGATTCGCTCGCACAAGCAGCTCCCTGTGACGGTCTACCAGATCCAAACAAAGTTCCGCGATGAGCCGAGGCCCCGCTCCGGCGTCATCCGCTCGAAGGAGTTCCTCATGAAGGACGCCTACAGCTTCGACGTGGACGTCGAGGGGTTGGACCGCAGCTACCAGGCGATGTACGACGCCTACCAGCGGATCTTCCGCCGGTGCGGCCTGAAGGTCCTCGCGTGCGAAGCGGACCCTGGGATCATGGGCGGGGACGTGTCGCATGAGTTCATGGCGCCGGCCCAGAGCGGGGAAGACCGCGTTGTGCAATGCCAAGGATGCGGCTATGCGGCGAATCTCGAGGCGGCGAAATGCCAGCCCCCAGCCCCCAGCCCCCAGCCCCCAGCCGAGCGGCCAAAGCTGCTCGAGGCGGTGCAGACGCCGGGGAAGCACACGGTGGAACAGGTCAGCCAGTTCTTGAAGGTGCCGCCCGCAACGCTCATCAAGACGCTGCTCTATGACGTGGACCAAGGCCATGTCGCGGTGCTCGTGCGGGGCGACCATGACGTGAACGAGGCGAAGTTGGCACGGGCAGTCGGTTCACCGCACCTCAAGCTCTCTACCACCCAGACCATTGAGCGGATCAGCGGAGCGCCGATGGGCTTTACAGGTCCGGTGAAGCTCCCCGGGGTCCGCCTGGTGGCCGACCAGGCGGTCATGTCCGTGGTCAACGGCGTCACCGGGGCGAACCGGGACGAGACGCATCTGGTCAACGTCAATCCCGGCAGGGACTTCCAACCCAGCGCCGTGGCCGACCTGCGGTGGGTGACCGAGACCGATGCGTGCCCGAAGTGCCGCGGCCGGCTCGCGTTCATCACGGTTATCGAGGTCGGGCACGTCTTCAAGCTTGGCACCAAGTACAGCCGGGTGTTGGGCGCGGTGTTCCAGGACGCAGGGCGCGCGCTGAAAGCCATGGTCATGGGCTGCTACGGCATCGGCATCAACCGCATCGTGGCCGCCGCCATCGAGCAGCATCATGACGAGCAGGGCATCATCTGGCCCATCGCGCTTGCCCCGTTTCACGTCTTGGTGAGCACGCTGGAGCCGGGCAACGCCGAGCACGCGCGGCTCGGGGAAGAGACGCACGACGCCTTGGCGGCGGCCGGCCTTGAGGTGCTCTTGGACGACCGCGAGCAGTCCCCCGGCAGCAAGCTCAAGGACGCGGATCTCGTAGGGATTCCCCTCCAGGTGGTCATCGGCAAGGTCTGGCAGCAGGAACAACATCTCGAGGTCAGCCTGCGCTCAACCAAGGAGAAACGCAAGGTTAAGCGGGAGGCGCTCGTCGAGACCTGCCTGAAACTGCTTGACAAGGCAGGTCCGCAGTAGTATCTTGTCCCACAGACCATTCGGCCCAAAAAAAGTGGGTTGCGCCCACTTTTTTTGTTCTCTAAACACAGAACCACAGAAGGACGGACAAATCGTAGAGACACCACAGAGGCCACAGAAGGGTCTCTCTGTGCTTTCTGTGGTGTGGTTCTGTGATTCTGTGTTTCTGTGACGATGGATGACCCGCGGCTAACTCAGATCCGCGCACTCATTGAGCCGATCCTGTCGGACTGGGAGATGGAGCTCGTGGAGCTCACCTGCCGGCTCCAGGGGCGGCAGGGGCATGTCCGCCTCTTGGTGGACCGAGTTGGCGGCGTGACGATCCAGCAGTGCGCCAAGGTCAACCAGCTCATCGGGCAGGCGTTGGAGAGCGCCAACCTCATTGAGGAGAGCTACACCGTTGAGGTGTCGTCTCCGGGTCTGGACCGGCCGCTCGTGAGCCAGCGGGATTTCGAGCGCGCGATCGGGGAGGACCTGCGCGTGAATCGAGGGCTCGAAGACGGACGGATGCAAGAGCTCGACGGGATGCTCTTGGCCGTTCAACGTGAGGCGATCGTCCTCAAGACGGCATCGGGGAACATCACCGTGCCGCTTGCCGAGATCCGCTCCGCGAAGAAAGCGCTCCACTGGTAGCGAAATGATAACACCACAGAACCACAGAAGTTCCACAGCCCGCCCCGGCACGCCGGAGCGGACCGGGGAAACACAGAGAAGGCGTTTGGACTATTCTGTGGCTCTGTGGGATTCTGTGTCTCTGTGGTGTCGATACGAATGAACAGCAAAGAACTCCTCTCCATCCTTGAAGCGATTGAGCGGGACAAAGGGGTCGACCGCGAGATCCTCATCCAGGCGCTCGAGGCCGCCGTGGCCACCGCCGCCAGGAAGAGCGAGGGGGTCAGCGAGGAAACCGAGGCCACCGCGACCTTTGACCGAACGACCGGCCGCCTCACCGTCATGGTCGGCGGCCGGGAGATCGACTCGGCCCGCCTCACCCGCATCGCGGCGCAGACCGCCAAGCAGGTCATCATTCAGAAGATCCGCGAGGCGGAGCGCGACGTGATCTTCACCGAGTTCCAGGAGCGGGTGGGCGATATCGTGACCGGGTCGGTCCACCGCTTCGAGCGGGGGGACATCATTGTGGAGCTCGGGCGGGCGGAGGCCATCCTGCCGAAGTCCGAGCGCATCCCGCACGAGGAGTACCACCAGGGCGACCGGCTCCAGGCCTATGTCCTAGAGGTCCGCAAGAGCGCCAAAGGGCCCGCCATTGTCCTCTCGCGCTCCCACGAGGGGTTCATCCGCGGCGTCTTTGCGCTCGAGGTCCCGGAGATTAGTGAAGGGATCGTGGAGATTAAAGGGATCGCCCGCGAGCCGGGGGATCGGACCAAGATCGCGGTCACCTCCACGGATGAGAAGGTGGATTGCGTCGGTGCGTGCGTCGGGATGCGGGGCACCCGCGTGAAGAACATCGTGCGGGAGCTCCACGGGGAGAAGGTGGACATCATCCGGTGGCACGACGATCCGAACGAGTTCATCGCCGCCGCGCTCTCCCCCGCCAAGATCACCGAGATCCAGGCGCAGGCGGAGGCCAAGCGGGCCGTCGTGATCGTGGAGGATGACCAACTCTCGCTCGCCATCGGCAAGAGGGGGCAGAACGTCCGGCTGGCCTCGAAGCTGACCGGCTGGCAGCTTGAGATCAGGAGCAAATCGCAGGTCTCTGCGGTCGAACTACCCCTGCGCAGCCTCACGGGCGTGGGTCCCCTCCTGGAGCAGCGGCTCCATGAGGCCAGGATCATGACGGTCCAGCAGCTTGCGACTCAGACCGTTGAGCAGTTAACGGCGATCAAGGGGGTTGGCGAGAAGACCGCCCAGAAACTCGTGGAGGCCGCCAAAGCGGCCCTCGCGGCTCCCCCACCGGCTGGCGGCGCCGCGGCGGAGCCAGCACCTGCCCCGGCGGAAGAGGCAGCGCCACCATCGACGGAAGAAGCGGTGCCACCGGCGACTGAGCCGCAGGACGCCGGAGGACAGCCTTCCGCCGAGCCCGACGCCTCTGCGGGTGAAGAACATCAGAATGGCTGACTGGCGGGATCCCCTCCGTCACTTAATCACCCCATCACCTCATCACGGTATGTGATATGCGCGTGAGCGAACTTGCGAAAGCCCTCAAGATGCCTTCACAGGAGCTCCTGGTGAAGCTCAAGGAGCTCAAGATCAAGGCGGCGGCGAGCACGAGCACCCTCGATGCCGACACGGTGAACCGCATCCGGAAGGTGTTGGTCACCCGCGCGCCGGTGAAGAAAGTCTCGACGACGGCAAAGATGGCGGGCGCGAAGACCGCCGCCGGCAAGGCCACGACGGTCGTCAGGAAACCGGCGGTCCCCGCAACGAAAACCGCGGCGGCGAGAGCCCCCGCCGTCATCGTGGCCAAGCCGGTAGGGCCCGCGAAGCCGGATGGCGTTGTCGCGCCGCCACATCCGAAATCGTCCGTTAGCGCCGCGCCGGCTCGCCCCGCGACATCGACGACTATCGCGCCCCCATCGGCTCCCAAAGCTTCGCCAGCACACCCCGTCGCTGCACCCAAACCCAAGCCGCAGAAACCCGCGGCACCCGCACCTGTGAGTGCCCCCGTCGCCGCGCCAGCACCGGTCGCGCCTCCCAAGCGGCTTGAACTCACATTTCCCATTACGGTGAGAGATCTTGCCGAGGCCATGGAGGTCAAGGCGAGCGACCTCATCAAGTACCTCATGCAGCAGGGCACCCTCGCGTCCATGGTCCAGCTGCTCAATGAGCCGACAGCGACAACGGCCGCGCATGCCTTCAACTGCGAGGTTGCCCCGCAGCCCACCCTCGAGGAACAGCTGCTCAAGGCGAGCCAGCCCGATCCGAAGAAGCTCGTGCCGCGCGCGCCGGTCGTCACGTTCATGGGCCACGTGGATCACGGCAAGACGAGCCTGCTCGATGCCATCCGCGAAGCCAAGGTGGCCGAAAAGGAAGCCGGAGGGATCACGCAGCACATCGGCGCCTATGAGGTGCAGCTTCCGAAGGGCCGTGTGACCTTCCTCGATACGCCGGGCCACGAGGCCTTTTCCGCGCTGCGCTCCCGCGGGGCCAACGTGACCGACATCGTCGTGCTCGTCGTGGCGGCGGACGACGGCGTCATGCCGCAGACGGTGGAGGCCATTGACCACGCGAAGGCGGCCGGTGTCCTCATCGTCGTCGCCGTCAACAAGATCGATAAGCCCGAGGCCAATCCGCAGAAGGTGAAGCAGCAGCTGAGCCAGTACGGCCTCATCAGCGAGGAGTGGGGCGGCAAGATGATCATGGTGCCGGTGTCGGCCAAGACGCGCCAGGGGATCGACGACCTGCTCGAGATGCTCCTCCTCGAAGCGGAACTCCTCGAGCTGAAGGCGGACCCCACCGTTCCGGCGCAGGGGGCTGTCATCGAGGCCAAGCAGACCAAAGATCGCGGGCCGGTGGCGACCGTGCTCGTCCAGCAGGGGACGCTCCGTCTCGGCGAGACGATCGTCGTCGGTCACCTCGTCGGGCGGGTGCGGGCCATGGTGGATAACCGCGGCCACCGGATCAAGGAGGCCGGACCGGCGAAGCCGGTGGAGGTCCTCGGGCTGCCTGAGGTGCCCCGAGCCGGAGACCGGTTCCTCATCGTACCCGACGAGAAACTGGCGAGGCAGCTCGCCGAGCAGCGCCAGGATCAAGAGGAGCAGCGTTCCGTCCTGCACCCGAAGCGGATCACGCTGGAAGAGCTCCATAGCCGCATCACCGAAGGGAAGCTCAAGGATCTGCGGCTCATCGTCAAGGCGGACGTCCAGGGCTCGCTGGAGGCGATCGTGCAGAGCCTCGAGAAACTGGACACCGAGAAGGAGGAGGTTCAGTTCAAGATCCTCCACATGGGCGTCGGCGATATCAACGAGTCGGATGTCATCCTCGCGGCGGCCTCAGACGCCATCATCGTCGGCTTCCATGTGGGGATCGAGCCGAAGGTTCAGGTGCTGGCGGCTGCTGAAGGGGTCGACATCCACATCTACCAGATCATTTACGAGCTCGTTGGCGCGATCAAAGCGGCGATTGAGGGGTTGTTGGAGCCGACGATCGAGGAGACATTCGTCGGCCGCGCCGAGGTGCGCAAGCTCTTCCAGGTGTCGAAGCACGGGATGGTGGCGGGCTGCATGGTCACGAAGGGGATGGTCCGCCGGGACTGCACCATCCGTCTCGTGCGGGGCCGGGAGCGCGTCTTTGAAGGCAAGATCGCCAATCTCAAGCGTGTGAAGGACGACGTCCGCGAGGTCCAGGAAGGGACGGAGTGCGGCATCTCCTTCGAGGGGAACACTGATTTGCAGGTGGGCGACCTCATCGAGGCGTGGGAGCTCAAGAAGATCGCTCGTAAACTTGCTTGAGCAGACTTCAGACATCAGACGTCAGTGTGCAGTGTGGACCAACGACGCATGACCCAAGCGCAAGGAACACATGCTCCCGTCAGAGTTGAGGCCCATGATTCGTCGCGGCTCCCGTCCCACGTGAGTCATGGGTCTTGTGTCTTGGGTCGGGTTTCGCTGATGTCTGATGTCTGACGTCTGATGTCTGGACGGAAGCGTGTCCTCAGCGGGATGCGGCCCACGGGCCAGCTCCACCTCGGCCACCTCGTCGGGGCGTTGGCGAACTGGAAGCGGCTGCAGGGCGAGTACGAGTGCTTCTTCATGGTCGCGGACTACCACGCGCTCATGAGCGAGTACGAGCATCCGGAGCACATCCGCGAGTGGTCCTACGAGAACGTGACTGACTGGCTCGCGGCTGGCATTGATCCTGCGCGCAGCGTCATCTTCCGCCAGTCGGACGTGCCGGAGCATGTCGAGCTCTTCATGCTCCTCTCCATCATCACGCCGCTCTCATGGGTGGAGCGCGTGCCGACGTACAAAGAGCAGCTCCGGGAACTGTCGGGTCGTGACCTCGCCACGTACGGGTTCTTGGGCTATCCCGTCCTCCAGGCGGCCGACATTTTGCTCTACAAAGCGCACGCGGTGCCGGTCGGAGAAGACCAGCTGCCGCACCTGGAACTGACGCGGGAAATCGTGCGCCGGCTGCACTTCCTGCTCAAGAAGGAAATTTTTCCGGAGCCGCAGGCGCTCTTGACCGCATCCCCGAAGCTCCTCGGCACGGACGGGCGCAAGATGTCCAAGAGCTACGGGAACACGCTCAACCTCTCGGAATCGCCCGGCACGATCCGCACGACGGTCCAAACGATGTTCACGGACCCGACCCGGATCAAAATGACCGACCCGGGCCATCCGGAGACCTGCAACGTCTGCGGGTACTGGCGGATGTTCGCGCCGGAGCGCTACGCGCGCGCGTGGGAAGAGTGCCGGACGGCGAAGCGCGGCTGCGTCCAAAATAAGCAGGAGCTGGCGGAGGTTCTCGTCGAGATGACCGAGCCGTTCCGCGCACAGCGGGGTTCCACGTCAACGCCATCCATGGACCGTGGAGCAATCGAGCGACTGCTGCAACAGGGCGCCGAGAAGGCGCGCTCCGTCGCGAGCGAGACGATGGCCGAAGTCCGGCGCGCCTTTGGCCTCGCCAGCGACAGTCTTGTGTAACGTTGAATGTGTAATGTGTAAGGTGGATTTTGAGTTCCAGATCAGTTCCATGACACATGACACTTTTCACCCGCCTTCGCCGGAAGCCCCGCCCTTGGGCGGGGAGGAAGGCGAAGCGGGTGGCTTCGGCGCGGTTCCGCCCCACGGGCTCTACGAGGGGCCACGGGCGTGAGCCCGTGGGGCTCCACATGACACAAGAGGGTTGCCGACATGCGGTATGAGGTGGATGCCGATCTTTACGAGGGGTCGCTGTCACTCTTGGTCGAGCTGGCCAAGCTCAGCCTCATTGACATCTTCCTCATCAAGCTGGTGGATCTGACGGGACAGTATCTCCATCGGGTCAAGGCGTCCGGAGTCGACCTGAACGAGCTCGCCGAGCCGCTGCCGCTGTTAGGCGGCCTGGTCGCGCTGAAGGCGCGCAACCTCTTGCCGCAGCCCCCGCTCACAGAAGAGGAAGAGGTTCCGATCAGCCTCGAAGAGCTCCAGCGGCGATTGAAAGAGTACGAGCAGTTCAAGACCGTCGCCCAGCTCTTGGCCGAGCTCCACGCGCTGCAGCATCAGCACTTCGGCCGGCTGCCGGGCGAGCCGCCCGTCACGGATGACGAGGCCGCGCCGAGCGAGGCGGTGTTTGAGGTGAGCCTCACGGATCTCATGGGCGCCTTCGCCAAGGTGTTGGAGAAGGCGAGTGCGCCCGTCTATGAGGTCAAGGCCGAACCCTGGACCGTGGAGATGAAAGTGCAGGAGCTGCGCACGCTCCTGACGGTGAAGCGCCAGGTCGGGTTCCTCGACCTCTTCATGCCGGAGAAGAGCAAGCTGGAACTCGTCGTGCTCTTCCTGGCGCTCCTCGAGCTGATGCGCCAGCGGTTCGCCCTGGCGATTCAGGAGCGGCCGTTTGCGGATATCTTCATTACGGTCGAGCGCCGCCGCGTCGAACGCGCACCGGGTACGGGAGGGTCCATCCCTCATGGATGACGGGCAGGCGAAGCGCGTCATCGAAGGGTTGCTGTTCGTGTTCAACCAGCCGCTGCCGCTTTCGCGGCTCGCGGAAATCCTGTCGGATCTCGGGGCGCAGGAGATCCGCCGGGTCCTCCAGGCGCTGAATGACGAATACGCGGCCGGCCAGCGCGCATTCCTGATTCAGGAAGTCGCCGGCGGCTACCAGTTCGTGACCGATCAAGCGCTCGCCCCGTGGATCCGGCGCGCGCTCCAGAGCCCCAAGCCGGATGCGGTCAGCGGGGCCACCATGGAGACGCTTGCCATCATCGCGTACCGGCAGCCGGCCACCAAGGCGGAGATCGAAGCGATCCGCGGCGTCGATGTCACGGCGTCGCTCGACACGCTCATCGAGCGCCGGTTCATCCGCATCGCCGGCCGCAAGGAGAGCCCCGGCCGCCCGTTTCTCTATGCGACGACGACGGAGTTCCTGAAGCACTTCGGGCTGAAGTCGATCGAGGCGCTTCCCTCCATGGCGACCCCGACGATCAAGGAACCGGAGGCCGCTCCCCCGCCTGCCGCCGAACAGCAGCCGGCCGGTGTTGCGGTGGTCGCGGCGGAGCCGCCCCCCGTCGCTACGGATGCGAACTAGACCCGGCGCCGGGACGAGGCTCTCGACGGTGCGCCAGCGCATTGACCGCCTCGACCGGCAGCTCCTGCAGGTGCTGAATCAGCGCGCGACACTCGCCCTGGCGATCGGCCGGATCAAGAAGCGACGGAAATGGCCGGTGTTCGACGCAGGGCGCGAGACCTCCGTTCTCCGCCACGTCCTCCGCGAAAACCGCGGGCCGCTCTCGGAGCGCGCGGTCCGGCACATCTTCCAGGCGATCCTCTCCGAATGCCGCCGTCGAGAACTGAATCGTGTAAGCAAGAGAAGGCCATAGTCGACAGTCCACAGACCGCAGGAACAACGATAAGAGACAGGAATCAGGAATGTCAATGATCGCGTATCTCGGTCCTAAAAAAACAAACACTCACGAAGCTGCCATTGCACGCTTTGGTAGACGAGCGAAATACATCCATGCTCCAACCATCGATGATGTTTTCTATTTGGTCGAGCGTCGTGTGGCGGATTACGGGGTTGTTCCGGTTGAAAACTCGCTTCAGGGAGCGGTCACTCATACGCTAGATCGTTTCATCGACTTCATTGATACCCCCGTATATATTCACGGTGAAATCCAGCGGCCTATAAGACATTACCTCATTATGAAACGGAGATGGCGACTACAGGATGTCAAGATAGTTTTTTCACACCCGCAAGCCTTGGCGCAGTGTCGTAGATGGATCAGCCAACGTTTGCCTCACGCGATAAGGAGAGAAGTAGATTCGACCGCGCGGGCGGTGTGGATAGCACTGCACGGTTCCCGAGTTCCAGCAGCGGCTATCGGACGAAGGGAACTTGCTTCAGGACATAACGTGAAAGTCAGAGCGAGGTCAATTTCGCTTGAGTTGGAGAATAGAACGAGGTTCCTTATCCTTGGACTTGGCGAACAATCAATACCTGGTCGTCGAAAAAATAAGACGTCAATCCTCTTTTCGCTCAAGGATAAACCGGGTGCGTTGCATGACGCTCTTGTTCCGTTCAGAAGGCACCAACTTAACCTTACAAAGATAGAATCGCGGCCCTCGAAGCGAAAAGCGTGGGAATATTATTTTTTCATTGATGTGGAGGGCCACGTATCTTCTCTCAGAATGACACGAGCGCTAAGAACACTCAAGGCGCGCACGACACACTTCCGGATACTGGGTTCGTATCCGATCGGAAGATGATTTTGATTGATCCGCGGGCGCGGGAGGCGGTGCGCGACCTCGGCACGTACCAACCGGGCACGCCCATCGAGGAGGTGAAGCGGACGCTCAAACTCTCCTCAGTCATCAAGCTGGCGTCCAACGAGAATGCCCTCGGGCCGTCGCCGAGGGCATTGGCCGCGCTGCGCACCGCGGCGGGGAACCTGCACCGGTATCCGGACTCGACGTGCCGCGACCTCCGCGCTCGCGTCGCACGACACCTGCACGTGAAGCCGGAGTGGCTGATCTTCGGCAACGGCTCCGATGAGCTCATCGTGCTGGCCCTGCGCGCCTTCGTGGATCCCGGGGATGCCGTCGTGGTCGCCGCCCCGACGTTTCTCATCTACGAGCTGCAGGCCAAGGCCTGCGGGGCGTCGGTGATCACGGTCCCGCTGCGCGACTACCGCTACGACCTGCCGGCGATGCGCGCGTCGGTGACGCCGCACACGAAGCTCGTGTTCATCGCCAACCCGGATAACCCGACGGGGACCTACGTGACCAAGCGGGAGCTCGCCGCGTTCCTGCGCGATCTGCCCCGCGAGACGATCGTCTTTCTGGATGAGGCGTACTATGAATTCGTGGGGGCCGGCGACTACCCGCAGACGATCCCGTCCGTCAAGGATCGCGCGATGATTGTGACCCGCAGCTTCTCCAAAGCGTACGGCCTTGCGGGGCTGCGGGTCGGCTACGGTGTGGCCCAGCCGTCGCTCGTCGCCGCGATGGACGCTGTGCGCGAGCCCTTCAACGTCAACAGCCTCGCGCAGGCCGCCGCCGCCGCGGCCCTCGATGACCGGGCGTTCCTCGCGCGGACGCGCCAGATGGTTACCGAGGGCCGCCGCTACCTCACGCGGGAGCTGGACGCCATGAAGCTGCGCCATGTGCCCAGCGTGACCAATTTCATCCTCATCGAGCTTGGCCCGCGGGCCTCCGAGGTCGCCCGCGCGCTGTTGTCGCAGGGGGTGATCGTGCGCGAGATGAGCGCGTGGAAACTCTCCGGCTGCATCCGCGTCACGATCGGCACAATGGCGGAGAACCGCAAATTTATCCAAACCTTGAAGACAGTGATTAGGTGATGAAGTAATTGAGTGATGGAGAAAAGAGGCCGGGATGCTCTTCATCACCTCATCGCCCCATCACTTCATCACAGCAGATGCAGTTAGTAGGAGGTAACGAATGATTATTGTGTTGAAACCGAACGCGACGAAGAAGCAGCTTGATCACCTGATTGAGCGGATCAAAGCGCTCGGCCTGAAGCCGATGGTGTCGAAAGGAACCGAGCGGACCATCATCGGCGTGATCGGGCCGGAAGACGCGCTGCGCGTCCAGCCGCTTGAGGTCATCCCCGGTGTCGAGAAGGTCATGCCGGTGCTCAAGCCGTACAAGCTGGTCTCGCGGGAGTTCAAGCCGGAGCCCAGCGTGATTGATATCGGCGGCGGGGTCAAGATTGGTAGCAGCGCCGTCGTGGTCATGGCCGGCCCGTGCTCCGTCGAGAACCGCGAGATGCTGCTCAGCGTCGCCCGCTCCGTCAGGGCAGCGGGGGCGCAGGTCCTCCGGGGCGGCGCCTTCAAGCCGCGCACCTCCCCGTACTCGTTCCAGGGGCTGGGCGAGGAGGGGCTCAAGCTGCTGCGCGAGGCGGGCAAGGCGACTGGCCTGCGCGTGGTCACCGAGCTCCTGGACACGCGGGATGTCTCCATGGTGGAGCACTACGCCGACATCATCCAGATCGGCGCGCGCAACATGCAGAACTTCGAGCTCCTCAAGGAAGTGGGGCAGTTGAGCAAACCGGTGCTCCTCAAGCGGGGCCTCTCCGCCACGATCACGGAGTTTCTGCTCGCCGCCGAGTACATCCTCAGCCAGGGCAACTTCAACGTCATCCTGTGCGAACGCGGCATCCGGACGTTTGAGAACACCACGCGCTTCACGCTTGACCTCAATGCCGTGCCGGTCATCAAGCAGCTCTCGCACCTGCCGGTCATCGTGGATCCCAGCCACGGCACCGGCTCGTGGGAGCATGTGGAGCCGATGGCCAAGGCCGCGATCGCCGCCGGAGCGGACGGCTTGATGATCGAAGTCCACCCCAACCCTGAAGTGGCACTCTCCGACGGCCCGCAGTCGCTCCTGCCGAAGAAGTTCGCGGCGCTCATGGGTGAGATGCGCAAAGTCGCGCGGGCCGTAGGCCGCTCCTTGTAAGTCCATAGTCCATAGTCGATAGTCCATAGCACGGCCTGAGTTGATAAACTGGTAAATGAGTAAGTTGTGTCAGATTTGTTTTTCGCCCAGAGCGGATCTCGCTGATATCTTGCGTGAAGACGCCAGGAGACTCATTGCTACTTATAACTGGGAAGGAGGCCAGTCTGTCTTGGACAATATCAACAACTCCAAGACCATCATCAGCATTCATGCCCATTTAGCCGTGCTACGGGTAGCAGAAATTCTGACTTTTCTAGGCGAAAAATGGCCAAAGCCCCGTTTGGAGGAATGTTGTAATCTCCACCCGACTCGTGGGCCACATGATATCGTGCTCCCTCTCAAGGAGGAACAAAGCATTGTTGTAGAGGTAAAGCGGCTCGACCGTGCAACTGCTGCTGGTGATATGGTTGAAGAGGAAACCACCGAGGATGTCTGTAAGCATTCCCCTTTATCTTCGAGACTCGATAAAGATGATAAGCTTAATGTACTCAAAGAAGATAATCACCTAACGTTCAAGGGCGACAGGTTAGTGTTCTTGTTAGACGAGATTGGGGCAAAACAAAACCAACTAGATCCTGGTGGAGTGAATGTCGTGTGGGTCGTGAGTCGCAACGTCTTGTTTGAGCGAATGGAGGTTGAGGACGCTGCTCACCACTACCAGCAAGTGAAGCTGGGGCGGTTAGAAGATCAACCAGGTAGGTTTTATCGTCGCCCCGACCATCTCACAGCCTTGGCGTGGTCTTTTGATGGCCCCTCTGGTTCATACTCAGAGGGGCTCGACCCTTGCTGTGTACTGCTTGACTCTTGTCCAGTTTTGGCAGATCGCATGGAAGCTGTTGGTGTACGAGTAAATGCCTCGTGCATCAGGGACTGAAACTATGGACTATGGACTATGGACTATGGACTAACCGATGGCACTGTTCAATCGGGTAACCATCGTGGGGCTCGGCCTGATCGGAGGATCAGTCGGGATGGCGGTCAAACGCCGACGCCTCGCGAGGCGGGTGGTGGGCTTCAGCCGTCGTCCTGCGACGCTGCAACGCGCCAAGCGGTGCGGGGTGATCGACGCTGGCACGACCGATCTTCATCGCGCCGTCCGCGACGCGGATCTGGTCATCCTGGCCACGCCGGTGGATACGATTGTGCCCCTCGCCCGCCGGGCCGCATCGTTCATGTCAGCCGGCAGCATCCTCACCGATGTCGGGAGCACGAAAGAGACCATCGTGCGGGCGCTGGAAGGCCGGCTCCCCCGCGGGATTGCCTTCGTGGGCGCGCATCCGCTCGCCGGCTCCGAGCGAAGCGGGATCGCCACCGCCAGAACGGATCTCTTCAGAGGTTCGGTCTGCATCGTGACCGCCACTTCCCGGACCAATCGGCGGGCGCTCGAGCGGGTCCGCAGGCTCTGGCAGACGCTGGCCCGCCATGTCCTCGTCATGCAGCCGGCACGGCACGATCGGTTGCTCGCCCAGGTCAGCCATCTGCCCCATATGGTCGCGTTTTGCCTCGTCGCGGCGGCGGGGGACGAAGCACTCGCGATCGCGCCCAGAAGCTTCCTCGACGCCACGCGCGTCGCCAAGAGCGATCCGTGGCTGTGGGAATCGATTTTCCTCAGCAATCGGGCGCACGTGACGGCCGCGATGAAGCGGTTTGAGCGCCAGTGGCAGATGCTGCGCGCTCGACTGGCGTGGACCGATCGGCCAGCCCTCCACCGGTTCCTCGTCAGTGCCAAGTCGAAGCGCGATGCCCTCGACTAACAAGTTGCGAGTTGCGAGTTCCGAGTTTCGGGTTGTGAGGAAGCGGGGGTTGTTGAACTCGAAACTCGAAACTCGAAACTCAAAACTGCCGTTGGTGATTACGATTGACGGCCCGGCCGGCGTGGGGAAGAGCACCGTCGCGAAACGGCTCGCCCGGCGTCTGGGTCTCGTGTACCTGGACACGGGCGCGACCTACCGCGCGCTCGCCTACGCCGCCCTCCACGCCAAGCTCAATCCGATCACCGACGCCAAACAGGTGAGCCGCTTGGCTCGCCAGCTGCCGCTCCAATTCCGCCCCGCGCCGAACGGGGGCGTGCGGGTGCTGCTCAACACGGTGGATGTCACCGACAGGATTCGGACGGAAGAGGTGTCGGAAGCCGCCGCCCAGGTCTCGCAGGACCCGGAGGTTCGGGCGGCGATGGTCGCGCTGCAGCGGAGACTCGCCAATCGCCACGGCGTGGTCGTCGAGGGGCGAGATACGGGATCGGTCGTCTTCCCGCACGCGACGCACAAGTTCTTCCTCGATGCGGATCCGTCCATCCGGGCGAAGCGCCGACAGCGCGAGCTCTCGCGGCTCTACGGCGCGCGGCCCCCGATCGCGCAGGTTCGGGAACAGTTGCACTTCCGGGACAGTTTGGATCGCAGCCGCCGGGTCGGGCCGTTGATCAAACCGCCTGGGTCTGTGACGATTGACACCTCGCGCCTCTCCGCCTCCCAGGTCGTGCAGCTCATGCTCCGGCACATTGCAACCAAGCCGCAAGCCACAGGCCGCAAGCTACAAACGACAGGCCGCAGATGAAGCCTGCAGCCTGCAGCCTGCAGCCTGAACTGTGGTGGTGAATGCGGTACTGGTTCTACCACTTCAGCAAGTTCGTGCTGTGGGTCATCTTCCGAACGGGCTTTGGCCTGGAAGTCCGCGGGCAGGAACATCTGCCGACGCGGGAGGGCTTCATCGTCGCGTCCAACCACGTCAGCTACCTGGACCCGCCCGTCTTGGGAGCGGCCTGCCCGCGCCGGCTCGTTTTCATGGCACGCACAACCCTCTTCAAGCAACCGCTCCTCGGAGCGTTCATGCGGGGGGTGCATGTGATCCCCCTCAAGCGCGGCGAAGGCGACGTGGAAGCGATTCGGGAAGCGGTCGCTCGGCTCCAAGCCGGTGACGCGGTCGCCATCTTCCCGGAAGGAGGTCGGCAGTTCTCGGGCCAGCTCGGGGGTGCGAAACGCGGCGTCGGCCTCCTCGCGATGGCCGCGCAGGTGCCCATCGTGCCGGCGCTTGTGACGGGGACCTTTCACGCCCTCCCTCCTGTGGACCCCCAGCGTCTGCACCGGGCGAAGATTCGGGTTGCCTTCGGCCCGGCAATTCCGTATACTAAATTCTCTGTGTCTTCCGCCGGCTCGACCGAGGGTCACGGGCTGGAGGAAGGCGCGGCCCAGCACCTATCGCGCAGCCAGCACCAGCAGCTCGCCGATGCGGTGACGCAGGGGTGGCACCACCTGCTGACCGAGCAGCTGGCGGTCCCCTCCCGCTGAGGCGGGAAGGGCCATCACACGCGTGATCCCATGGTAGAAGCACAAGAGACGGCACAAACGACAGACAACCTCTCCGACCTCTACGCGCAGAGCCTTCGGACGATCGCGGAAGGCCAGATTGTCAAAGGCCGCATCATCGCGCTCACGCCGCAGGATGTCCTCGTGGACATCAGCTTCAAGTCGGAAGGCTCCATCAGTCGGATGGAGTTCAGCGATCCCGACAGCCTCAAGGTGGGGGATGAGATCGAGGTGTTTGTGGAGAACATCGAGGATGAGCAGGGGATGGTCATCCTCTCCAAGTACAAGGCCGACCGCCAGAAGGGCTGGGAGCGCATCGTCAATCACTCCAAAGAAGGTGACGTCATTGAGGGCCGCCCCGTCCGCAAGGTCAAGGGCGGCCTCATGGTGGACATCGGCATCGAGGCGTTCATGCCGGCGTCGCTTGCGTCCTTCAAGGGCTACGCCAATCTCGACGCGCTCCTCAACCAGACCCTCAAGTTCATCATCATCAAGATCTCACGTGCCCGCAAGAACATCGTCGTGTCCCACCGCGACTATCTCCTCCGCGAGAAGACCCAACAGCGCCAGAAGCTCGTCGAGTCGCTGACGGTCGGCGAGCGGCGCACCGGCACCGTCAAGAACCTCACCGATTTCGGCGCGTTCATTGACCTGGGCGGCGTCGACGGCCTCCTCCACATCGGCGACATCTCGTGGGGACGCATCGGGCATCCCTCGGAGGTGCTCACGGTCGGCCAGCAGCTGGACATCGTGGTGCTCTCGATCGACCGCCAGGCCAACAAGGTTTCCCTCGGCCTCAAGCAGCTCTTCCCCAGTCCCTGGCAGCATGCGGAGGAGAAGTACCCGGTCGGCAACAAGATCAAGGGCAAAGTCGTCAACCTGGTGCCGTACGGGGCGTTTGTGGAGGTGGAACCGGGCATCGAAGGGCTCGTCCACATCTCCGAGCTCTCCTGGTCCAAGCGCATCACCCACCCCTCCGAGCTGCTCCAGGTCGGCCAGGAGATTGAAGCGGTGGTCCTCGGGGTCGATGCGAAGAACCAGCGGCTCTCGCTGGGGATGCGCCAGGCCGCGGGCGATCCCTGGCAGGTGGCGGATGAGAAGTACAAGCCCGGCGCCGTCATGGTGGGCCGGGTCCGGCAGCTGACCGACTACGGGGCCTTCATCGAACTGGAAGACGGCCTGGAGGGCATGCTCCACAACGCCGACATCTCCTGGACGAGGAAGATCAACCATCCGTCAGAGGTGCTCAAGAAAGGGAAGATGGTGGACATCGTGGTGCTCACCTGCGAGCCGGAGAACCACCGCATCACGCTGGGGATGAAGCAGCTCATGCCCGACCCCTGGCCGCAGCTCGTCCAGCAGTTCTCGCTCGGGGCGGTGGTGGAAGGGACGATCACGAAGGTCGCGGGGTTTGGCCTCTTCGTCGAGATCGCCAAAGACGTCGAGGGGCTCATGCACCTCTCGGAGCTGGAGCTGGGTCCCCATGAGCGGCTCGAGGATCGGTATCAGGTCGGCTCAAAGATCAAAGCGCAGGTCATCAAGTTGGATGAGCTGGAGCGGAAAATCGGGCTGAGCAACAAGACCCTGCCCCCCGATGCGACCTCCGCCAAGTCCTGACCCATCCCGTCCCACCGTTTATCCCATCCTGGCGTGTTCGTCCTCGTCTTGCCACACTTCGATCTCACTCCATGAACGCTCCCAGCGCACTTGAGCTCATTCGACGAGGCGCCGTTGAGATCATCACCGAGCCCGACCTGCGCCGGAAGCTGGAGCAGCGACGCCCGCTCATCGTCAAGGCCGGCTTCGACCCCACCGCGCCGGATCTGCACCTTGGCCACACCGTGCTCCTTCGGAAGCTGCGCCAGTTCCAAGACCTCGGGCACACGGTCGTCTTCCTCATCGGCGACGCGACCGCGCTCGTCGGCGATCCCTCGGGTCAGTCCAAGACGCGCAAGCCGATGACCTGGGAGGAGGTGGAAGCGAACGCCTGGACCTACATGGATCAGGTCAAGAAGCTCTTGATCATCGATGACCCCAATCGCTTCACCCTGATGAGAAACAGCGAGTGGTTTGTGCCAAGTGGGGCTGCGCACGCCCCGTTCACCTTCGATCACCTGGTGGATCTGGCTTCGCGCTACACCGTCGCGCGCCTCATCGAGCGGGACGATTTCCAGAAGCGGCTGAAGAGCGGCCAGGAGATCAGCCTGCTCGAGCTCTTCTATCCGCTCCTGCAGGGCTACGACTCGGTCCAGATCGCCAAGCGCCACGGCGGCCACTGCGACGTGGAGCTGGGCGGCACCGACCAGACGTTCAACCTCCTCGTGGGGCGCGATCTCCAGCGCTCCTACGGCCAGGAGCCCCAGATCGTCCTCACGATGCCGCTGCTCGAGGGGACCGATGGGGTTCAGAAAATGTCGAAGTCGCTCGGCAACCACATCGGCATCAACGAGCCGCCGGGGGAGATGTTTGGCAAGCTCATGTCGATCCCGGACACGCTGATCGTGAAGTACGCCACCCTCCTCACCGACTGGGAGACGGCCAAGCTCACGGCCCTGGAGCATGACCTCAAGGCCAGATCCGTGAACCCCCGCGATGCCAAGGCGGACCTGGCCGCCGCACTGGTTACGATGCACCACGGCCCGGCGGCCGCGGAGCAGGCGAGGGCCGAATTTGCCAAGGTGTTCTCCCGCCGCGAAGAGCCCAGCCAGATGCCAACCGTGGTGCTCACAGCAAAGGCCGGCCGCGTCAACATCGTGGAGCTGCTCGTCGGTCAACGGCTGGCCAACACAAAGAACGAGGCGCGTCGGCTGCTGCGTCAGGGTGGCGTCAAGTTCAACGGGGTCGTCCTGAAGCAGCCCTCGCTCCCGCTCGCTGAATCCGGTGGCGTTCTCCAGGTCGGCTCCCGCCACTTCCGCAGACTAGTCCCTGCCGCCTAGCCTTCTACAGTTCCGAGGAAGGGTCGTGTCTTAATTTCCATGGCGACACCACAGAGACACAGTCCGCCATAAGACGTGGCGGATCCGCCAAGCAGTGTGGCGGAAATCCCACAGAGACACAGAGGGAGAGCTTGCACGGAGCGTTCTGTGTTTCTGTGGCAGTTCCTCTGTGCTTCTGTGGTGTGAATCAAATTAAGACAGTACCCGAGGAAGGGTAGGGTTGACAAATCGGCGGAAGTCGCTATACTAAGAACTCACAATTTATGGAGACTCAGATACAGTGCTGAAGGAGGTGAGTAGTTCATGAAGGCCACAATGTTGAGAGTCGTCCTTGGAATCGCGCTCGCGGGCGGACTCCAGATCTCAGCGCACGCTGCCGAGAGCGGGACCGCGACCGGAACCAAGCCGCTCCCCGTGTTGCTCATCAAGGGAGAGGTGGTGTCGCTCGACACCAACGATCCGGCCGCAACGCTTCTGAAGGTCAAGGATCGCTACGGCTTTGAGACGCCCATCTATGTCACCCCGGAAGCGAAGATCATCCAGGGGGACAAGGCGATCCCACTCACCAGCCTGACGGCGGGCAGCACGGTTGACGTGGAGTACAATTTTGACGTCAACACGGCCAAGCGCCACGCGGTATCGGTGAAGGTCGCTCAGGCTCCGGCGGCTCCAGCGGCCACCACGGCCCAGGCTCCCCCCGCAGCCACAACCCCGGCACCTGCAGCGGCTCCCGTTGCCGCTCCTGCTGTCGCTCCGGCTCCAATGCAGCCTGCACCAGCCGCGAAACCGGCAATGCCGGTCCCTGCCGCAGCAACCCCGACCGCTTCTTCTCAATCACCGGCAGCTCCTGCCAAGCGGTAAGTTCCTGTTAGCAGTCCGTCGCTAACAGGTGTCACCAATGATGTAGAGGAAGGAAGTTCACATGGCGGCCCTTGCAAGGGCCGCCATGTTTTGTTACGCTGACACACAGCCCATGGCCGCTCAGGAACCTCAGCCATCCCCGTACACGTACGCGGCTCCTGCGTTCCAGTACCGCAAGCCGGTGAGGGGATCACTCATCTTCTGGCTCCGGTTCCTCGGCATCGTGGCGTTTGTCATCGTGCTCCTTCGCCTGCCGAAATCCCAGCAGGCCCAGCTCACCCACATTGACCTACGCTGGCTGGGGTTCTGCATGCTGCTGACCGTCCTCCAGTTGCTGCTGGAGGCGTTCGCCTGGCAGTGTCTGCTCTCAAGCCAGCGAATCCGGCTGCCCTATCCCAAGACGCTCCTCGTCTACCTGGCCAGCCGCTACTTGGGGCTCGTGACGCCGGGACATGTCGGGGAGTTTCTGGCGGCCGGGTACATCTCGTCGGAAACCGGGATTACGTTCGGCTATGCCCTCTCCAGCGTCGTCATGAAGAAAGCCCTGACCTGGGTGACGATCGTGGGGTTTGGCGTCTGGGGCCTTCAGTTGCTCGCCCAGGTGCCGTTTTTCAAACGGGTGGAGTGGGTCATCGCGATGAGCGGCGTGGTGCTCGTGGTGTTCTCCGTGGGGATCGCCCTGTGGGTCGTCTCCCTGCGGCGCCTCGCCCGCAAGTGGGAGAAGCTCTCCCCCTGGCAGGTGGACATGACGGAGTTCTGGTCCGGCACGCGGCAGTTGTTCTCCCTGCACCTCGTGGTGCCGCTCGCCGCAGCGGCGCTGGCGTTTAGCCTTCTGTTCGTCCAGCTCAACGCGGTGTTGCGTTCGATGGGGATCGCGCTGCCCATGCTCTTGGTTGCGCAGGTCGCTGCCTTCAGCCGGATTGTGGGCCGCGCGTTCCCGCTCTCCATTGTCGGGTTCGGGTCCAAAGACGCCGCGGTGATCGCCCTGCTCGCCCAACGCGGCATTGATCCCGCCCTGGGACTCACGGTGACGCTGCTCCTGTTGGTGTGCTCCTACCTCGTGACGGTGATCCTCAGCGGCGTGTGTTGGTGGATCAAGCCGCTCGTGGTCCGTCGCGTTGCACCATCCAGGTCATGAGGTAGCGGGTCATCGGCATCTGCAGGATCCACGGGTGGTCGGCCGCCTGCCTCGTGATTCCCATGACGCGAAGGCGCAGCCCGCGCTCCTCCGCCGCAATCCGCAAGATTTCCTCTACGAGGCCCAAGAGGTGGTAGGTGCACACGCTCAGGACGAGCCTCCCGTCCTCCGCCAGCAGTCCCAACGCTTGGATGAGCAGGTGGTGGAGCGCCTGCCGGCCTTTGAGGGTATCGGCCTTACTCTTTGCGAGTGAAGGGGGATCGAGGAGGACCCAGTCAAATCGCGGCCCGTGGCCCGTCGCTTTCGCCTCCAACCAGTAAAAGGCATCACCCGCCACGAATTCCATCCGGTCATCGACCTTGTTCAGCTTCGCATTCTCTTTCGCCAGGGCGATGAGCGCCTCATCCTGCTCTACGCAGAGCGCCTGCGCCCCCCGGCTCGCCGCTCCGATCCCGAAGGCGCCGGTGTAGGCGAATACATCGAGCACCCGTGCGCCGGCCTCGACGTGGTCCCGCACCCATCGGCGCGTGTCGCGCTGATCCAGGTAGAACCCGGTCTTCTGCCCATGGTGTGGGTCCACCACAAACTTGAGCCCATCCTCCTCGATGCGGATCAGTTCCGGGACCGTTCCGCTCAACGCCTGCGTGACCACCGGCAGCCCTTCCTCCCCGCGAAACTCTTTGTCGCTGCGCTCCAGGATGCCGTTCGGGTGGACGAGATCTCTCAGCAGCTCGACCACCGTGGACTTCCACCGCTCGATGCCGGCCGTGCGGATCTGCAGGACGAGATAGTCGGTGTACTGGTCCACGATGAGTCCCGGGAGGCCGTCCGCTTCGCTGAACACCAGGCGCTTCGCGCTGGTGTCCCGGATGTCCACGCGTTTGGCGATCGCCGCCTTCAGCCGCCCGGCGAGGAGGTCGCGGTCCACCGGACACCGGTGGTCAGTGCTCACGACCCTCGCGGCGATGTGCGACCGCGTGTGGTAAAAGGCGTAGGCGAGGAACGTCCCCTGCGTGTCGATCAGCTCGACCAGCTCGCCGTCGGTCAGCGCCGGCGGGGGCCGGAGGAGTTCATCGCGAAAGACCCAGCAGTCAAAGTGCCGGGTGCGTTTGGCGGCTGAGGGGCCGATGTGAACCTGAGGGTAGGGCATGACTGTATTGTAGCATGCCACGTTCGTGGAACGCGTAACGTGTCCGCCACCAGGCGTGGCGGATCCGCCAATCAGTGTGGTGGAAAACGCGTCACGTTACGCGTTACGCAGTACGCGTTGAACGAAGCAGCGGTTGACACACGTGTGGTGATGGCCGTAGAGTAACGAGGCCATGGCGGACATCTACCTCAAGCAACTTGAGCTTGGGCCTATGCAGAACTTCATCTACCTCGTGGGTGATCCGCAGACCCGGGAGGCGGCGGTGGTGGACCCAGGCTGGGAAGTGCCGGCCATCCTCACCGCGGCCGAGCGCGACGGCTATCGCCTAACGAAGGCCTTCGTGACCCACCACCACTTCGATCATGTGATGGGCCTCGGCGAGCTGCTCAACGCCGTGGATCTCCCCGTCTATGTCCATCGCGACGATGCGCCTCACCTGGACATCCCTCGCTCGAGCCTCACGCTTGTGTCTGGAGGCGAGGCGGTTCCGGTGGGCCGTCTCGAGGTCACGCTGATCCATACCCCGGGCCATACCCCGGGCTCCCAGTGTCTGCTCGTCAACAACCGCCTGCTCTCCGGCGACACGTTGTTCATCGGGGCCTGTGGGCGTTGCGATCTGCCAGGCGGAAATCCAACGCTGCTCTACGAGAGCCTGACGAAGCAACTCAGGCCGCTCGATGACGCAACGATCCTGTGCCCGGGACACAACTACGCCGAGGTACCGACCGTGGAGCTCGGGGAAGAGAAGCGGACAAACCCGTTTCTGAGTGCGCGGACGATCCAGGATTTCCTCCGGCTCGTCGGCTACTAGATGACACCACAGAGGCCACAGAAACGCGGATGTCCGCGGATTCCTGCGCGGATGGCCGCGGATGATCCGCGAGAATCCGCGTGCCAATCCGCGGTCATCAGCATCTATGTTTCTGTGGTGTGAAGATGCGGATTCTCGTCTTTGGAGCCGGAGCCATCGGCAGCGTCCTCGGGGGGTTCCTGGCCAAGGCGGGCCATGAGGTGACGCTGCTCGGACGCGCCTGGCACCTCGATGTCATCCGGCAGCAGGGGCTCAGGATCAGCGGGCTCTGGGGCGAGCATCAGGTGACCAAGCTGTCGGTCGCCACGAACCTCGACGCGCTCCCACGGCAAGGGACCTACGATTGGGTCTTCGTGTGCGTCAAGGCGCACCAGACCGCCGACGCCGCGACCGCGTTGTCGGCCCTGATAGGATCGCACACGCTTGTGTGCGCCTTCCAGAACGGCCTGGGGAACTATGAAGCCCTCACGCGGATGATCGACCCGGCCCGGCTCGCGCTGGGGCGCGTCATCTTCGGGGTCGAGATCGCGCCGGGCCACGTGCGCGTGACCGTCTGCGCCGACGAGGTGCTCATCGGGGCTCCTGATCCTCGCGTTCCGCGTCAGGCCGTGAGCGAGCTGGTATCCGCGCTCCAGGAGAGCGGCATCCCCACCCGAGCGACCGCGACCATCCTGCAGGTCATCTGGGCCAAAGTGCTCTACAACTGCGCGCTCAACGGTCTCTCGACGCTCCTGGAAGTGCCCTACGGAAAGCTCCTCGAGCACCCGCAGGCCCGCCAGATGATGAGCGACATCATCGACGAGGCCTACCACGTGGCCGTGGCCCACCAGATCTCCCTGGATCCTGCAACGGCCCAGGCGTATCGCGAGTGGCTCTTTACGCGGCTGATCCCGGACACCGCGGCGCACCGCTCCTCGATGCTCCAGGATGTGACGGCGGGCAAGCCCACGGAGATCGACGCGCTCAACGGCGCGATCGTCCGCCTCGGTCAGCAGGCCGGCATCCCCACGCCCGTGAATGCGCTTCTGACCCGCCTCGTCCATACTAAGGAGCAGTTCCAGTAGAAATCCTCATGTGAGTGAGGACACTGATGACCGCAGATGCTGAACGCAGATGGCCGCAGATGGGGTCCTCTCTGCGGTCATCGGCGTTGCCTCAGCGGTCATCTGCGTGTGGTGTCCTCATTTCACCTCGACACCACAGAGACACAGAATTCCACAGAAACACAGAGGGTGTTGTGCTGGGTTTCCTCTGTGTCTCCGTGGCCGTTCTGTGGTTCTGTGGTGTGAAGTATCAAATGAGGACAGTACCCATCTGCGTGTCGCGTTGACACTCCTCTTGGCGCTCTGCTAGACTGGCACGCGTAATGCCCACCTCTTCATGAGGTGTCTGACACCTCTCAAAAGCGATGACACCGAGAACGGGTAGCCCCTGATATGCCGCGGGATATGAGATCGACCAGTCGTGTCTTGCTGGATGGCGTCGACCGGGCGCCGGCCCGCGCCATGCTCAAGGCGGTGGGGCTGACCGACGAGGATTTGAAACGACCGCTCATCGGCATCGCCAACACGTGGATCGAGGTGATGCCGTGCAACTATCATCTGCGCCGCCTGTCGGAGCGGGTCAAGGCCGGCGTCCGGGCAGCGGGCGGCACGCCGATTGAGTTCAACACGATCGCCGTCTCGGACGGCATCGTGATGGGCACGGAGGGCATGAAGGCGTCGCTCATCAGCCGCGAGGTGGTGGCCGACTCGATCGAACTCGTCGTGCGGGGGCATCTCTTCGATGGCGTCGTGGCGCTCTCCGGCTGCGACAAGACGATTCCGGGGACGGTGATGGCGCTCCTCCGGCTCGATCTCCCCTCTCTCATGCTCTACGGCGGCTCGATTGCGGCCGGGCAGTTCCGCGGCCGTGACGTGACGATTCAAGACGTCTTTGAGGGGGTCGGCGCCTGCGCGGCCGGGCGGATGACCGAGCGCGACCTGCACGACCTCGAAGACCGCGCCTGCCCAGGTCCCGGCGCCTGCGGCGGCCAGTTCACCGCGAACACCATGGCGATGGCGATCGAAATGCTGGGCATGTCGCCGATGGGGAGTGCCAGCGTCCCGGCGATGGATCCCTTGAAGGACGACGTCGCGTTCGAGGCCGGGAAGCTCGTCATGGAGCTCCTCCGCCGCAATCTCCGACCGAGCCGCATCGTGACGCGCCAGGCCCTCGAGAACGCAATCGCCGCAGTGGCCGCTACCGGAGGCTCGACGAACAGCGTGTTGCATCTCTTGGCGATCGCGCAGGAGGCGAATGTGCCGCTGTCCATTGACGATTTCGACCACATCAGCAGTCAAACCCCGCTCCTTGCAGATTTGAAACCCTGGGGCCGGTTCGTCGCGACGGATCTCTACCGGGCGGGCGGCGTGGGGCTCGTGGCGAAGCGACTCCTGGAAGCCCATCGTCTGCATAGCGGCGCGATGACGGTGACAGGCCGGGCAATCGGAGAAGAGGCCAAGCGCGCGGCCGAAACGCTCGGCCAGCAGGTGGTCCGTCCGGTCAAGAAGCCGTTGAAGCCGACCGGCGGCCTCGTCGTGCTCCATGGCAACCTGGCTCCTGAAGGATGCATCGTGAAGATCACCGGACACGAGCCGCTCCGCCATACCGGCCCCGCCCGTGTCTTTGACTGCGAGGAGGATGCCTTCCGTGCGGTCCAGCGGCGGCGGATCAAGCGCGGCGACGTCGTCGTGATCCGCTACGAAGGGCCCAAAGGGGGCCCGGGCATGCGCGAGATGCTGGCAGTGACCGCGGCGCTCGTCGGGCAGGGACTCGGGCAGTCCATCGCTCTGCTCACGGACGGCCGATTCTCCGGCGCCACGCACGGTCTTATGGCCGGGCACGTTGCCCCTGAGGCGGCGAACGGCGGCCCGATTGCGCTCCTGCGCGACGGTGATCGCATCACGTTCGATGTGAAGGCACGCCGGCTCGATGCCGAGCTCTCCGCGGCTGAGTGGGAACGTCGGCGGGCTCGATGGCGTCCGCCTGCGCCGCGCTACACGCGCGGGGTCATGGCGAAGTATGCGCAGACGGTCTCCTCCGCCTCGGAAGGAGCCGTGACTTGGATAAGTCAAAAGTCAACAGTAAAAAGTCAAAAGGGGGATCGAAGAAGAACGGCCAAGCTTGCCGTGCGCTGATTGCGTTGCCTGTACTTTTTCCTTTTACCTTTTTCCTTTTGACTTGTAGTTTCGCAGGGATGGTGGAACTGGCAGACACGCATGGTTGAGGGCCATGTGCCGCAAGGCATGGGGGTTCAAATCCCCCTCCCTGCATTGTTTCTCTCTCGGGGGATTTGAAGGGAGCCCCACACCCAGCAAAACTACGGCCCGCTTAATCGCGACTGATGGCTATCCGCGAGCGGTTGCGGTGGCGCCAACACGGCTTGACTGGGTGTGGGGCGGGCGGCCACCGGACCCAGCACTCAGCGGTGGCTCCGCATCGGCTCGCGCTGTCGAATGGGCGTGCCGCTCATCGCCAGGGCATGCCCAAACGGCTGCAACGCTGAGTGGTGGGGGAGGGGCCAAATCCCCCTCCCTGCATGTTCTTTTAACCTTTGGGGGATTTTCCGCCACACGACATGGCGTCCTCCACACGGCTTCGGCGGACGCCCGCCAGGGCAGTGTGGCGGGTGGACCCGCCAAGCGGGTTGGCGGGGACGGGAGCCGCGACCAATTTGCAAAACCCTTGACAACCAGTGAGACACTTGTTACTGTGGTCGTGTGATCGCAGTAACTTGGTGGCACGCAGGACGTTAACGCCACCCACGACTCGGTTAGAAGAGGTGTCACACCTGTTCATGGGTGTCGATGGGTGGAGTGGCCGTGATCGTAGAATGTTCACTTTCGGTTGGTGATCCCCCAATGACATTGGTCGTTGGGGGATTTTTTATGTCCGCGGAGTCTGACCAGGTGGGGGTAATGGAGTGAAAGCCGGGCGTGAGAGTGTCATGGCGATCATTGGGGTGGGCTTGCTGGGGGGGCTCATCGGCGAACACCTCAGCCGTCGCAGCCTTGAGCAACGCTACCATGCGGCGATGAATAGCCGGCGGCAGCTCGAACTGGAGTACGGAGACATCCTGGCCACCCATGGACAGTTACAGCGCGATCTGGAGCATGAGCGGCAGCGCGCCCGGGAGCTATCCGACGCGCTGGCCTCAACGCGGGCTCAGCTTGAAGAAACCGTTGGCCGGCTGGCGGAGGAAACCCACAACGCCTCCGAGCTCAAGATGCGCGTGGCGGCCATCCAGCAGCAGATGGAGCAGCTGCAGGGAGAACTCGCCACGACCCTCGAGACTCGGCCGAAGGCCGCGAACGCGGGCGCGTCGTCCGGGCCGGTACAGCTCGAACGGGTTGTGGTCAGCGCCGGCGGAGCCCCAGGCGTGCAGGGTCGCGTACTCTCCGTGCATCAGGATTGGGACTTCGTGGTCATTGATTTAGGATGGAGTACGGTCAGGGTCGGAGACACCGTGTCCATCTTTCGCAATCAGGCATTGCTGGCCAAGGCGAAGGTCGAGCGGGTCCAGGAGGGGGCGTGCGCCGCCACCGTATTGCCGGAATGGAAAGCCGCTGAGATTCGCGTGAATGATCTCGTCCGAGCGCTCTGAATCAGCGATGAAACGGTCGATGGCGTCCAGCGTGAGCGGTTGGAAGAGCGCGCTGGCGGTCTGCGCTGCGCTCGCGGGATGGAGCGCGCTCGCCGTCTCGGGCATCGGGCGAGCGGCTGAAACCGCCGATCCGATTGCGATGAGCAAAACGCTCATCGTGTTGAAGCTCGACACGGAGGAGCCGCTCTCCATTCGCACGAGTTTCAGAGCCCACCCACCGACCATCACGTTGGAGTTCCCAAGACAACGGGTGATCGGCTCGTTGCCGGAGCGCTCAGCGATTTCGAAAGGGGTCATCGAGACGATCGCCGCCCGCTATGACGCTGGCCCCAGCGCGAGACCGCGACGGTTCCTTCAATCGTTGCAGGTCGTGCTGAGTGCCCCCTACCCCTACCACGTTCGATCGGAGCCGGGGCGCATCGTGATCGACATTGACCACCCCGCATCCGTGAGCAGCGCCGCCGTGGAGGTGGCCTTACGGGGCGGGACGATCATTGCAGGGGTCGGCCAGCGGAACCTCAGCGAACGGTTCCGTGCCATGCAAGAGGCGCTGGCTCGTGCGACCCCCATACCGTGGAGTTTCCAGATCACCCAAGAGCGCGGCATCTCCCCTCCCGTCGCTGACGAGGTGCGCGCCGCTCAACGACTTGTCGAGCCCCCGTCCCAGCGATCACACGCCGCGCCAGCGGTTGCACCAACTACAAGACCGCCACGACTGATTCCCTGGAGGCCCGAAGCGCCATCATCCATTATGTGGGTGCTCATCGCGCTGATCCTCGCCCTGGGTGGGGTGGTGGGGTTCAGGCTGCTATCGAGTTGGACCGTGGGGGTGTCCCCGCGCTCCTCGGCACAGGGCTGGAATGGCCAGGTGTCCTCCGGGCTGGTCCTGATTGACCAGCTGGTCTGGCGGGCCTTTGAACAGCAGGGCTATGAGCTGATGGCGGAGACCACGCTGACCCAACCGCTGACCGGGACGTTGCGGATCATCGTGAAGGATGGCTCGAAGGCGGCGCTGCTCTTTGTGTGCAACGGCTCCTTTTTTGAACGGCAGACCGTCCAGCGGTTCATCCAACTGATGCGCAACGCCAACACCGAGCAGGGGGTGTTGGCGGCCGCCGGGTCGTTCACCGTCCCCGCGCAGCGCATCGCACAGGAGCATCACATCGCGCTGATCGGACGCGACCAGTTGACAGCGCTCCTCGGGGTGGGTGCGAACAGTGAGTCTGCCGCCAAGCAGCTCGAGGAGCAGCGTACGCATCTCGAGGGGGCCAGGGAGTCCCTGCGCCAGTTCGCCGAAGAGCTGGATACCCTGCGCCGGCAGCGGAACGAGGCCAGTTGGTTTCTCGGCGAGGAGCGTGCGAAGTCTGCCAAGCTGGAAGCCCAGGCGGCAGAGTTGAGCCAACAGCTCTCCCGTCAAGAAGCCGACCTCCAACGATGGGAAGAGGAGGCGTCAGCCTTGCGCAAGCAATGGGAGGAGAGCCAGTGGTATCTGGGAGAGTCACGCTTGCGCGTAGGCCATCTGGAGGCACAGCTGACGGCCCTGCAGGAACTTGCCAAGCGCGTGGAGACGGCCGAACATGAGCGCGATGCGGCCAACTGGTATCTCGGGGAAGAGCGGGCCAGGAGCGAAGTTCTGGAAGCGCGGCTCGCGGAGCTCCAGCGGCACCTCGAGGCCTCCACGACCTGGGGGCGTCAGCTGGAGGCGACGCTTGATCAGCTCAAACAGGAACTCAGTGTCCTCCGCACCGTTGGCGTCGGGGAGCGACGGAACCAGACGCGGAGGAAGGTGCCTCACGTGCAGGTGGAGATGCGCAACGGCCAGGACGAGCCCATCTTTTCTGGCTCGCCTCGCGACGTGAGCAGCGGCGGCGTGGGGTTGGAGAGTGACCGTGAACTGCCTGCGCTGCCGTCCGTGCAGATGTGTGTGAGCTTTCCCGGCCACGATCCGATCGAGTCAAAGGCGCACGTGGTGTGGCAGCGAGCCATCGGGGGCACACCGCCCCGTTACCAGAGCGGCTACCAGCTTGTCGGGATATCGAGAGCCACCCGCGTGCTCATCGATCAGATCATTAAGAGTACCTAACAAAATACCCACAGGGCCGCGCTGGGCCGAGCCGCCAGCCGCGCCAGGCGCGAGGAGGACGACATCCTGATGGGAAGCAGGATGGCGACGACGAGCAACGCCGCGCGGCGCCGTGGATCGGCCCAGCCCGGCGGGTTGCGGCGGCAGGCGGCCATCTGCCGCG
>Ga0209515_10001917_pt1 | contig 33261 bp, 20 predicted proteins | sample Subgroupgradi54m_FD_187454 | JGI IMG/M metagenome (GOLD analysis project Ga0209515, IMG submission 187454) | Subsurface groundwater microbial communities from S. Glens Falls, New York, USA - GMW60B uncontaminated upgradient, 5.4 m (SPAdes)... ... | reverse complement strand
GGCGCTGGTGGCCGCGCTCGCCGCCGAGCGCCTGGGTCTGGCCTACAACCCGTCGGCGGCCGCCGAGGCCGCGCGCAACAAGCGGCGCATGCGCGAGCTGCTCGACGGCGCGGGCGTGCCGCAGCCGCACTGGTTGACCTGCGCCATCGACGACGACCCGGCCGCGCTGGCGGCACGCGTGGAAGAGGCCCTGGGCTGGCCGTGCGTGCTCAAGCCGCTCCTGCTCTCGGGCAGCCGCGGCGTCATGCGTGCCGACAACGCGCCCGGCTTCGTCGCCCTGTTCGCGCGTCTGCGCCGGCTGCTGCTCACGCCCGAGCTGCTGGCCATGGACGACGTGGCGTCGCGCCAGGTGCTGGTCGAGTCGTTCGTGCCCGGCGCCGAGGTCGCGCTCGAGGGCCTGCTCGAGCAGGGGCAGCTGCGCGTGCTCGCGCTCTTCGACAAGCCCGACCCGCTCGACGGGCCGTTCTTCGAGGAGACCCTGTACGTGACGCCGTCGCGTCTGCCCGCGGCCACGCAGGCCACGATCGCCGCGGTGACCCGGACGGCCGCGCGCGCCATGGGCCTCAGCGAGGGCCCCGTGCACGCCGAGCTGCGTCTGCCCCACGACTGCTGCGTGGGCTCCGAGGTGCCCGTGGTCATCGAGGTGGCCGCGCGCTCCATCGGCGGCCTGTGCGGACGCATGCTGCGCTTCGGCACCGGCATGTCGCTCGAGGAGCTGCTCATCCGCCACGCCATCGGCGCCGACGTGTCGCAGCTGGCGCGCGAGCAGAGCGCCGCGGGCGCCATGATGCTGCCCATCCCCGCCGCGGGCGTGCTCAAGGCCGTCGACGGCGTCGACGCCGCACGCGCCGTGCCCGGCATCGACGACGTGGTCATCTCGACGCCCATCGGCGCCGAGCTGGTGCCGCTTCCCGAGGGCTCGAGCTACCTCGGCTTCCTCTTCGCACGCGCCGCCACGCCCGACGCCGTCGAAACCGCCCTGCGCGCCGCCCACGCCGCCCTCCGCTTCACCCTCGCGTCGACGCTGCCCACCACGTGACTCGGTGACTCGGGTGACTCGGGGACAGGATCTACCCCTCCAAGTGCGCGGTATCATTGCGCTGCTGGCTGCAAACGCGCAATTTGCCTGGGCCAACCAGATTGCGCGTTTGCCGCCAGAGGCCCAATGATATCCAGTATTTAGGACCCCGGATCCTGTCCCCCGGGGCTTCCCCCGGGGCTCCCCGTCCCCCCGGGGCTCCCCTGCGCGCCGCCCACGCCGCCCTCCGCTTCACCCTCGCGTCGACGCTGCCCACGACGTGACTCGGGGACAGGATCTACCCCTCCAAGTGCGTGATATCGTTGCGCTGCTAGCTGCTAACGCGCAATTTGCCTGCGCCAACCAGATTGCGCGTTTGCCGCCAGAAGCCAAATGATATCCATGATCTAGGACCCCGGATCCTGTCCCCGGGGCTCCCTGGGGCTAGCCTTCGAGCGCTCCCAACTGGGAGCGGGTGGGTTCCGCTCAACAGAACCAGGATTCGGAGAGGCGCGGCGGGGCGATGCGGCGGAGCGGGTCGAGCGAAGGCGGCGGGGAGAGCGGGGCGCGCCCGGCGGCCGCGGCGGCCAGGTCGTGGATGCGTGCGAAGGTGAGCGCGGCCGGCTCGTGCGTGCGCATCGCTTCTTCCACCAGCGTCGCCACCGTGACCTGCAGGCGGTCCATGCGTGGGTCGGGGTGCGTCCAGGCGTAGGAAAGGCGCTCCTGGTCGAGCACGCCCAGGTGCGGACGCATCTCGGGTCGCTCGAGCAGGAGCGAGCCGGGCGGCAGGAGCAGGCGCAGGGACAGCTGCACCGGGTCGACCTCGGCGGTGAGATCGTGGTGCAGGACGAAGTGGCAGAGATCGAGGTAATCGTCGATCGTCGTCCAGGGCGTGAAGGGCAGGAAGGTGGGCCTGAGCGAGATGCCCGCGGCGCGCACCAGGGCGAGCGCGGTCAGCACGTCGGCGCGCGTGTGGCCCTTGTCGAGGAGGGTCAGGATCGGCTGGGAGAGCGATTCGACCGCCGAGACCACGAACACGCAGCCGAGCCCGGCCAGCTCGGGCCAGACGTCAGGGTGGCGCAGGATGTGCTCGATCTTGACCGTGCAGTCGAAGGTCACGTCGGGGTGCGCGGCGTGCAGGCCGCGCGCGACCGCGAGCGCGTGCTTGGGCCCGTTCAGGAAGTCGGCGTCGCCGAAGGTCACATGCTGCGCGCCCGCGGCCACCTGCTGCGCCACGTCGGCGAGCACGACGTCGACCGGCACGGCGAAGAAGCGGCCCTCGTAGACGGGCGGAATCGGACAGTGCCGGCACATGTGCAGGCAGCCGCGGCTGGCCTCGGTGTAGCCGGCGACGCGCCGCTCCTCGCCGACGAGCAGGCGGGCGTAGCGCGCCAGCACCGGCAGGCCTGCGCGCGCGGGTCGCAGGTACGCCGGGCGGCGCATGGCGCGCGGACCAGGCGCTGCCTGCGCCGCAGGTGCGCCGCCCTGGGCCAGCGCGACCAGCTCCGCCTCGTATTCGGCGCCCAGCACGGCGTCGGCGCCCACGCGGCGCAGGTAGTCGGCGTTGAGCGGCGCGTACAGGCCGTAGAAGCACAGCTGCACCGTCGGGTTGAGCGCGCGCACCCGCGCGGCCAGCGCCACGCCCAGGCGCAGCGCGGTGTGCATGGGCACCGAGATGGCGACCAGGCGCGCGCGCGCCAGCCGGGTCAGCGCGGCCTCGTCCAGCTCGTCGACGGCGAGGTCGAGGCACAGCGGCTCGAAGCCCGCCGCGCGCAAGGCGGCCAGCGGCGCCGCCAGGCCGTGCGGCTGGTGGCCCAGCTCGTAGCAGGAGCAGAGGACGATGTCGCCGGGCGGGTTCACATGACTACTTCGAGGCGGGCGGCTGGTAGTCGGGCGGCAGCTGCGCGCCCTCGCCGAAGAAGTACTTCTCCGCCTCGTCGAGCAGGATGGCCTGGCCCTTGGGCGAGGCCAGGTCGACGCGGTACTCGTTGACGATCATCTTGGAGTGCTCGAGCCAGAGCTTCCAGGCTTCCTGCGAGATGTTGTCGTAGATGCGCTGGCCCAGCTCGTTGTCGAACGGCTTGTAACGCATACCTTCTGCCTGCTTGCCCAGCTTCTTGCATTCGACCATGCGTGCCATGGAGGCCAGTATGGGCCAGGCGAGGCGCTGCGGCTACTGTCCGAACGACGGCGGCGGGTCGGCGGGGCTCGCGCCCCACGTGGCGTCTGCCTGCTCGGCGACCGTGAAGGCGAGCGTGCCGCCCGTGGCCACGAACGACTCGGGCAGCCACGACTTGCTGACCGGCTTGCCGTCGAGACTCAGGCCGTGCACGTAGGCGGCCGCGGGCGTGGCCCCGGTCGCCTCGATGGTGATCATCACCTGGTTGGCGCGCCGGACGATGGCGCGGGGGAAGAACGGCGCGGTCACCAGCAGCTCGGCGCGGCCGGGGTAGTTGGGGTACAGGCCCAGCGACGACCACACGAACCAGGCCGACATCGCGCCCAGGTCGTCCTGGCCGGGGATACCGTCGGGCCGGTTGCCCCACAGGTTGTTGATGACGTAGCGCACGGTCTCCTGCGTCTTGTGCGGTACGCCTGCGAACGAGTAAAGGTAGGCGGCGCCGATCGACGGCTCGTTGTTCATCTCGGCGTGGTGGCCGCCTGCCTTGGTCAGCGCCCAGCTGCCGTCGGGCTTGCGGAAGAACGCGTCCAGGCGGGCGATCGCCTTGGCGTCGCCGCCCATGACCCCGAACAGGCCGCGCGGGTCGAACGGGATCATCCAGGTGTACTGCGCGCTCGAGCCCTCGGCGAAGCCGCCCGAGTCGTCGTCGCCCTCGTTGGCGGGATCGAAGGGCGTGGCCCAGCTGCCGTCGCTCTTGCGGTCCTGCATGTAGCCGGCCGCGGGCGTGGCCTTGGGGTTGTAGACGTTGCGCCAGTAGCCCGAGCGGGCCAGGAACTGCTCGTGGATGGCGCGCTCGCCCAGCCGCTGCGCCAGCTGCGCGATGGCAAAGTCGGCCGACACGTCCTCGAGCGTCTCGCCCACGCCACCCCAGGCGTTGCCGTCGGCGGGCACGTAGTGCAGCGCCAGGTACTTGTCGAGCGACGGGCGCTCGCCCACTGACATGACGGGCGCGCCCTTCTTGCTGAGATCCGCGTCGGTGGGCGTGGTCGCCGCGTGCACCATCGAGGCGAGCGCGCGCTTGACGTCGAAGTTCTGCCCGCCGAAGGCCCAGATGCTGGCCACCGAGACGTGCCCGGGGTCGCCGGTCATGACGTGGGTCGCGCCCGGGCCGTGCGTCCAGCGGTCCCACACGCCGCCGTACTGGTCGGCCTGGTTGAGCAGCGACTGCGCGATCTCGCCCGCGATCTGCGGCTCGACCAGCGCGACCAGCTGCAGCTGCCCGCGGTAGACGTCCCAGCCGGAGAAGTTGGCGTACTGGACCTTCTGCCGCCCGCTGACCAGGTGGACCTTCTGGTCCATGCCGGTGTACTGGCCGTTGACGTCGCTGAACACGTTGGGGTGCAGGAGCGCGTGGTAGAGCGCGGTATAGAAGGTGGTCTTCTGCTCCTCCGAGCCGCCCTGCACCTCGATGCGCGCCAGCTGCGTGTTCCAGGCGTGCGAGGCGGCCTGGCGCACGGTGTCGAAGGGCGTGCCGGCCGGGTTCTCGGCGTCGAGGTTGGCCTTGGCGTTGGCCGCGCTGACGAAGGAGATGCCCACGCGCACGTGGATGGGCTTGCCGTCGGGCGCGAAGGTCACGTACGCGCCCGAGCCCTTGCCCGCGGGCGGCCAGCCCTTGTCGCCGTAGCCCATGCCGCCCTCCGCCGAGGTGCTCCTGGCGGTCACCGTGCCGTCGCGCCAGCTGCCCGTGGAGGTGAACGGCTGGTCGAACTCGGCGTGGAAGTAGACCGTGTAGTAGCTGCGCCGGGTCTCGGCGTCGAGGTAGCCGCAGAAGTTGCCGCTGGTCACCGAGCCGGTGATGGTGCGCGCGGCCACGTCGACGTGGGTCTCGGCGCGCTCCGAGCCGACCTCCGAGTGGGCCGTGCGCACGAGCAGGGTGGCCGGCTTGCCCACCGGGTAGACGAAGCGGCCGGCGCCGGTGCGCGTGGTCGCGCTCAGCTCGACCGAGACGCCCGAGTCGAGCTTGACCTGGTAGTAGCCGGCCTCGGCGTGCTCGTTGGCGTGGCTGAAGTCGCTGGCGTAGACCGCGTCGGTCTTGTCGTCGGAGGGCGAGATCGTCACCTCGCCGACGTGGGGATAGAAGGGCACGTCGCCGTAGGCGCCGGCGCAACCCGTGCCTGACATGTGCGTCAAGGCGAAGCCGCGGATGCGCGTGACGTCGTAGCCGTAGCCGCCCGGACGCACCGTGCGCGCCGGGTTGCCCTTGGTGTTCTCCGGGCTCCACTGCACCATGCCGAAGGGCGTGTCGGCGCCCGGCCAGGTCTCGCCGCCCTTGGTGCCGATGAGCGGATTGACGTACTTGGCCACGTCGGCGGGCTTCCAGCCGGAGTCGGCGGTGTGCGCTCCGCCGGCGAGCGGCCCGTTCCCGCCGGGACGGGTCGATGCCGCCGTGCAGGCGGAAACGGCGAGGACGAGTACGGCCAGCGGCATGCGTTTCATCACTGCGGATGCAACCATACGCAGCCTCCGATGAACAATCGGGGCCGTGAATAGTGGTCGAAAGTCTGGTGAATGACGGGGAGGGACGAACGGGCCGCGTGGGCGGCCGAGGCCAGCCTAGTTACAAGCGCGCCAGACCAGGTGGTAGGTCTGGTCGATGTGCTCGGAGTCGAGGGTCATGAAGCTCTCCGCGTCGGGCGACGAGGTGCCCTTGCGGATCTGCAGCTGCGCGTTGATGTTGAGGCTGCGCTGCACGTTGCAGGGCGACCAGACCAGATCGTCGAAGTCGGTCTCGTCGGCGAAGTCCCAGTCGAACGCGCCCGGACCGTGGAACACGCGCCACTTCGACGAGGTGGGCGCCTGGCCCTGGAAGTAGTAGCTGTTCTTGACCATGCCATCGACGCCATCGGCGAGGGCGGCGAAGCCGTGCTGCTCGATCGAGGTGACAGCGTACTGCATGCCGGTGGGGACGTGGATGAGCAGGTTCATCTGGCAGTTCTTGCGCGACTCGCTGAGCGCCACGTTCGGGCCGGTCTGGGCGAGGAAGCGGTTGAAGGTGACGGTCAGCCACGACGCGGCCGAATCCATCTGCAGATCGATGCTGCCTGCCGGGCAGCCGGTGCCGCCGTAGGCCAGCGCAATGATGTGCGCGTCGTCCGTGCCGGGGTCGGCATGCGTGTTGGTCGCCGCTGCCGACGTCATGAGAAGTGCCGCGAGAGAGATTCCGAACATCCACTGGATCCGCATGAAAGTCCTCCTGCCGAGCGCTGGGGGGAATTTTGCCCGACCTCGCCGCGGACGATACACAAACGCGATGCCCCCGATCGCAAAATGGCATATGAAATTGTGTAACAATTGGTACATGGATAGTGATGCACTGCATATTTGGCAATGCACTGCATGGTTGCCAGTTGTGTCGACACAGCCGAGACGGCGATCGCCCGAGCATGCAAGTCAGCGTGTGAGCCCCCGGATCCGGCTTCTTGCCCCCAGGTGAACCACCCGCCCGTGTGCGGCCGCCCTTCCGTCGACCATGCGGCCCTGGTGCAGCCACCGCGCGGGCGGGCGTGGGGGCGGCGGACATTTTCGTCGAGAAGTGAAAAGTGCTGTCTGGAATACAGATGAGTTTGGGCGGCTGCATGCGAGCCGCCGCGGCCGCCCGAGGCGAACGCCTCAGCCGCAGGAGCCGGCGTGGCACACGCGCACTTCGACAGCATTTCTTGTTGACCTCCCAGGTCGGCTTGCGGCGCGACTGCCCCGCGCCGCAGTCGCCGTCCCCGTTGCACGCCGGTGCGCGGTCGCTCGCGCCCGCGCCGACGCAGAGACCTTCCGGATCCGAAACGGCGCGCAAACGTGGCCGCACCTGCTCGGTTCCCGCGTTGCGCCTAGTGCGCGAGCGGCTGGTAGCGCGCCTTGGTGTCGTTGGCGCCCACGGCCCAGACGTCGTCGTGCCCGACCGACCACACGCCGCGGAAGAGGATGCGCGGCGTGCGCCCCAGCGTGCTCCAGAAGCTGCCGTTCCAGTGCACCAGGGTGCTGCGCGCGCTCTCGAAGATGTAGCTGACCGCCCAGACGTCGTCGGGCGCGCTGCCCGAGATGCCGAGCAGGTGCTCGGGCGTGTCGCTCGGGTAGACCGTCCACGCGTCGCCGTTCCAGCGCAGCGCGGTGCCGTTGTTGCCGAGCGCCCAGACGTCGGTCGCGCTGCTGCCCCAGACGGCGTTCAGCTGCTTGTCGGTGCCGCTGGCGACCGGGGCGAAGCCGCTGCCTTGCCAGCGCAAGATGGTGCCCTTGCTGCCCACCGCCCAGGCCTGACCCGTGCTCGCCCACACGCCCCACAGGTCGACGCTCGTGCCGCTCGCCACCGACGACCAGGAGGACCCGTCGAAGTGCAGGATGGTGCCCTTGGTGCCCACCGCCCAGATGTCGTTGCCGGCGGTGCCGTGGATGAACTGCACGTCGACATCGGCGGCCACCGCGGCGCGCTGGAAGCGCAGCTCGTGGCCGTCCCAGTGCGCCAGCGCGCCCGCGTCACCGCCCAGCCAGACGTCGTCGGCGGCCGCGCCCCACACGCTGTTGAGGGCGCCGAAGTCGGCCGTGGCCAGGGTGCGCCAGTCGCTGCCGTCGAAGCGTTCGACGTGGGTATGTCGGGGCGGACCCCAGCCGTTCTCGCTGCTGAAGCCCACCGACCAGACGTCGTCGGCGGCGGCCGCCCACACGCCCTGGTGCTCGACGTAGGTCGGCAGGGGCTCCTGCGGCGTCCAGGCGTGGCCGTCCCAGTGCAGGATCAGGTCGGTGCTCGACACCACCCACAGGTCATCCTTGCCGCTGCCGTGCAAGGCGTAGAGCTCGTAGCGGGTGCCCGGGTCGGAGCGCTTCCAGGCGTGGCCGTCCCAGTGCCACAGATCGTTGTCCTTGCGGGCCTTGGTCAAGAGCCACACGTCGTCGGGACCGCTGGCCCACATGCCGTTCGAGCAGTAGTGGGCCATCTGCTCGGGCGGCAGCGGCAGGTTCATCTCCTCCCAGCGACCGTGGTGCAGGCGCTTGACGAAGCCTCCGTAACCCGACACCCAGACGTCGTCGGGCGCGACCACGGTCACGCCGGTCATCAGGTCGCGGTCGATGCCACTGGGCACGATGGTCCACGCGCGGCCGTCCCAGTGCAGCACCAGCCCGTGGAAGCCCACGGCCCACACGTCCTTCGGGCCGGCAGCGGCGAGGCGGAAGATGGACTTCACCGTGCCCGACGGCACCAGGGTCCAGGCCTGGCCGTCCCAGTGCAGGATGAGCCCGTCCATGCCGACCGCCCAGACGTCGTCGTGCGCGATGGGCAGCACATCGACGAGCAGGCCCTTGGTGGGCGTGGGCAAGGCGCGCCACACGCTGCCGTCGAAGTGCAGCGAGGTGCCCAGATCGCCGACCACCCACACGTCGTCGGCGGAGAGCCCGCGCACGCCGGTCAGATCGGCGTAGGTGCCCGCATCGACGCGGCTCCAGCGCCAGCCGTCCCAGTGGCGCAGCGTGCCCAGCACGCCCGTCGCCCAGGCATCGTCGCGCGCGCGTGCCCACACGCGATCCAGGTGCATGGGCTTGCTGGCGTCCCAGCACCAGTGATCCGGGCTGCACGCCTGCGGCTGCGAGCTCGCACCGCTGGCCGTGGTCGCGCTCGCGCTGCGCGCGCGCGCCGGGCTCGGCCGTGCGGCGCCACCCGCGCCGCGGTCGGCGCGCAGGACCACGAAGGTGGTGGCCGCCAGCAGCGCCAGCAGCAGCGTCGCCGCCACCAGCGCACCGCGCACGCCGCGCGGGCGCGTGCCCGTTCCCGGCGCGGTCACGCTCCGCGCGGGCGACGACGACGCGAGGGCCGTCGTGGCCTCGCCGCCCGGCTGCTCGAGCGCCGCGCACAGCTCCTCGGCGCTGGCGAAGCGCGCCTGGGGGTCGCGCTCGACGCAGCGATCGATGATCGCGGCCAGATCGGCGTCGACGCCGGGAGCTACCTGCGCCAGCGGACGTGGCGGCGCCAGCGCCGATTGCTTGACCTGCTCCATGGTCAGCCCGAGGTGCAGGGCCCGGCCGGTGCACAGCTCCCACAGCATCGCGCCCAGCGAGTAGATCTCCATGCGCGTGGTGGGCACCTGGCCCAGCCAGGCCTCGGGCGCCATGTAAAGTGGCGTGCCCATGGTCGCGCCGGTGGCGGTCAGCGACAGCGCGGGCGGCGAGCGCGCCAGCAGCGAGTCATCGAAGCTCGCGCCCCGGACCTCGGGCGAGTAGGACGCCTCGGCGCTCTCGCCCAGCTTGGCCAGGCCGAAGTCGAGCAGCTTGACCCCGCCGTCCTCGCACAGCATGGCGTTGGCCGGCTTGATGTCGCGGTGCAGCACGCCGGCGCGGTGCGCGGCGGCCAGGCCGCGCGCCAGGCCGAGGGCAATCTCGCGCACGCGCGGCCAGGGCATCGGCTTGTCGACATGGTCCAGGCTCTGGCCGCGCACCAGCTCGTAGACCAGGTAGGGGTGCTGATGGATCTCGCCGACGCGGTAGATGGTGACCACGTTCGCGTGCGACAGACGCGCCACCGCGCGCGCCTCGACCAGGAAGCGCGCGCGCGCCGCCTCGCTGGTCACCAGCGCCAGCAGCTTGATGGCCACCGGCCGGTCCAGCCGCATGTCGACGGCGAGGAAGACCTGGCCCATGGCGCCGTGGCCGATGCGGCGCACCAGGTAGTACTCCTCGATGCGGCGCGGCACGTCGCTGACGATCTGACCGATGGCCGCGGCGTCGTCGCCGGCGGCCGCGCAGGTGGTGCGCGCCACCTGGGCCATGCGCCGGAAGCAGCTCGCGCAGGTGTCCACATGCTCCGAAACCACCGCCAGGTGGTCGGCGTCGAGGCGACCGGTGCAGAAGCCGGTCAGGGTGGAATCATCGGGGCAGGCGGCGCTCATCGGTCGCTCGGACAGCGACTATAAACGCGCCCGCCCCGCGAACGCTTCTGCCCAGAACGCGGCGCGTGCGCGGGTCAGCACACCACGCGCCAGCCCTCGATACTGGGGGTGGCGTCCGGGCCGGCGCCGTGCTCGCACGCGTCGCGCCAGGCCGCGCGCGCCTCGGCGGGCAGCTCGCCGGCGGCCGCGTTGACCACCTCGAGCACGTCCGACCACTGCATGTCGCCGGCGCCCTTCTCCTTCCACTCCACGTTCCACTCGCCGTCCTCGTCGCACAGCGCGCGCAGCGTGATGTGCAGCTGCGAGCCGCGCGCGCCCACGTCGAGCGCGCCGCTGCCCAGCGAGCGTTGCCCGTCGCCGGTGGCCTCGCCCAGCCGGTACGTCCAGCCGCACGGGCTCTTGCGCCGGGAATCCCAGACCACGTCCATCGTGAGCGTCTGCATGGCAAACCTCCCTCGTCACGGACCCACTAGCCGGTACGGATCTATAGCACCGGTGCGGGCGCGCGGCCGGCGCTCTCGCGTGCCCCTACGTCGCGGGCGACGAGCGCTTCTTCTTGCGCAGCGTGCGCGGCGGGAGCAGCTCGGGCTCGGCGATGACCTTCTTGGCCATGAAGATGGCGGCGTCGAGCTTGTAGAAGCTGCGCCCGCGGTAGAAGCTGAGCGCGTTCTCGTTGTTCTCGGCCACCTCGAGCACGATGTGGGTGCAGCCGCGTACACGCGCCAGGTGGTCGACCTGCTCGAGCACGAAGGCGCCGATGCCGCGGCCCTGGTGGCCGGGATGGACGGCCAGCTCCTCGACGAACAGCGGGCGCATCTCGCGCCGCTCGAAGTAGGCCTCGTTGATCCAGTTGTCGGCGCCGGTGACCTCGAAGGCGCACTCGGCGTAGCCGACGATCTCCGTGCCGTCGCCCGCGTCGGCCTCGAAGAGCAGCTGCTCGACGCCGGCCTCCTCGTAGATCTCGAGGAAGCGCTTCTTGGTGCGGGGACGCTGGTACTCGACGGTCTCGCGGTTGACGTCGCGGAAGACCAGCTTGAGGAACTCCCACACCTTGTTCAGGTCACGGCGGTGGATCCGACGCACCCGGACCTCGAGCCCCTGACTCTCCGGGGCGGGTCTGGGTTTGGGCTTGGAGGGTTCTTGCATCGAGGGCCGTTACGATACCCGATCCGGCCGGCCGCGTCGCTCGTACCGACCGCATGCAACCTACGCTCGCTGGTGAGGAATTCGACAAGCTGGTGGAGGTGGCCGACGGCTTCTGGATCCTGGCCACCCGCCACCGACCCGGCTTCTCCAGGATGATGCCCGAGGTCAACAACCGCTGCATCGTCTTCCGGCTCGACGAGGGCGGACGAAAGGTCCTCCTGGTCGCCAACCCCAGCGTCCCGGCCCGGCTCATCCCCGAGGTCAAGGCGCTCGAGCAGCGCACCGGGCTCGAGGTCCGCTACCTGCTGTCGCCGGGCGGCGGCCACCACCTGCAGATCCCGACCTGGCGCGACGCGTTCAGCGCCGCCACCGTGCTGGTGCCGCCGGTGCGCATCCCGCGCATCCCCAGCGCCTCGGCGCTCATGAAGGGGCCGCGCGTACAGATCATGTCGGTCGATGATCCACTGCCGCAGTTCCGCGCTCAGCTCGACGTGGTCATCTTCGCCGGTCTGATCGGATTCTCCGACCGCAAGACCACCTTCGAGGGCGGCAAGGACGGCTTCTTCAGCATGCTGGGCACGATGAAGGAGATGATGTCGCTCAAGACTCCCGTCGACGAGGTGTGGCTGCACCACGTGGCCTCGGGCACGGTCATCGCGGGCGAGAACCTGGGCTGGATCCTGTCGGCCGAGACGGTGAAGGCGTTCCCGCGCATGATGCGCGGCATGTTCAAGCCCGAGACGGTGATGGTGAACGACAAGGCGCGCAAGGTGGGCGATCGCGTGCAGACGGCGGCGGCGTGGCAGAAGGTGCTCACCTGGCCGTGCCGGACGCTCATGGGTTACCACGAGCCGCCCGGTCAGGCGTTCGTCGGGGACGGCAAGGCGGCGTTGCAGGCCGCGGTCAGCGCGGCGCGGCAGATGTAGCGCGCGTCGCGTCTACTGCTGCGGCTCGGCGTAGTACACGTCGTCGAAGGCGACCACGTCCTTGTTGCCCACGGGCAGATCGTCGCTGGCCTTGTCGATGGGCACCTCGCCGGCGGTCACGCGCACGCGCGCGATGCGCTTGTCGGGGTCGAGGAAGCCCACGAACGTGTAGGGGAAGCGATCCGCCGCGACCGGCCCGGGGAAGGGGAACGGCCCCTTCGACTGCACGGGCGAGAAGATCTTGATGATGCTGCGGCCCTGCTCGTCGAAGTACTCGACCGAGGTCTTGCCGCCGCGATCGACGCTGCTGAAGACGATGCCCAGGCCGGTGACGGTGGCCTTCTTGCCATTGCCGGGGACCTTGAAGGTGATGTCGGTGACCACGGTGCCCAGGGTGGCGAACTGCGCGCTCTGCGTGAACGAGAGCAGGTTGCCGGCGAACTTGCGATTGATGTTGGAGAAGTCGCCACCCAGCGGGGCGTCCTCGTCCTCGCCCACGGGCGGCGTGTTGATGTCGGGGATCACGCCGTCGAGTGCGTCGTTGACCTCCTCGCCGGTGCCGCCGGCGGCCTTGAAGACGATGCCGCCGCGCACGCCCACCGAGCCCGAATCGAGCCGGTTGAAGAACTCCGGGCTGAAGTCGGGCAGGTTGACGAACTTCTGCGGCACGCCGTCCCACACCACCTCGCGGTGACCGGTCGCTTGCGTGCCGTCCAGGCCCTTCACGCCGTCGCCATCCAGGACGTCGTTGTTGTCCTCGCCTTCGAGCACCTGCTCGGGCACCGCGGGGAAACCCTGGTTGCCCTCGAGGAAGGGCGCGAACAGGTCGGCGATGTTGGAGCCGTCGGTGTCGTGGTTCTCCAGGTCGCCCGCGGCCAGGAAGATGCGCGAGTCGATGAGCAGCCGCAGCTGCGCCGGCGCGCTGACCTTGCCGTTGCGCCGCGTGGCCACGAGGACGGTGACCACGTCGCCCTCGGCGGCGCCTTTGGACGAGACCAGGTCGAGACCGATGATGGAGTCGTTCACCGGCACCACGAAGAAGCCGCTGCGTCCCTTGATGGCGACCAGGACGTCGTCGAAGGCCTTGTCCTGCCCGACGAAGAGCGGCTTGGCGGGTGCGCCCGGGAACGACGACAGCACCGAGTTGCTCAGCGCCGGCGCGCCGTCGCCGTTGCCGACGCGGATCGAGCTGTTGACGAAGCGGGCGCGCGTGCCCGGTTTGGCGGCCCCGCCCGGGATGGTGGTGATGGCCACGCGTGCCAGCGTGGCGGTCGCGGGCAGGCTACCACCCTGGAGCTCCTCGCCCTCCTCGGTGGCGGAGTCCATGCAGCTGGAGCCCCCCATGGCGGAGGCGAACAAGAAGAGTGGCAAGAGGACGCGAGCGGGGAGGACCTGGCGCATACCCAGTCCGACTGCAACCGGCGAGCCGTACCTTTGCCCACATCGCATGCAAGTCATTCCGCACGCTTGGATGTTTGGGGAAGCGCCCCCTGTGGTCCCGAAGCTCCGGGGGGTTCCCCCATGCAGATCGTGGTGGTAGTGCTCGGGGCATGGACACGGTGGAGCGCTTCTGCCGCGCAATGTGGCGCGGCGAGGCCACGACCATTGCCAGCCTGGCGGCGCACGTCGACCCCAACGGCAAGGACCGCTTCGGCTACACACCGCTGCTCATGGCCGCGCAGTACGGCGACCTGGCGCTGGTCGAGCGGCTGGTCGGCCGCGGCGCCCTGGTCGACCAGGGCCGGACGCATCTCACGCCCGTGACCTACGCGGCCCGGCGCAAGGCCTCCGACATGGTGAGCTTCCTGCGCGGGCGGGGCGCCAGCCTGTCGATCTTCACGCACGTCTACCTGGGCGAGCGCGAGCAGGTCGCGACCGCGCTGCGACGCGACCCCCGCCTGGCCGCGCTCGCGGACGAGCAGGGCACGCCGCTCCTGCACCACGCCGCCGAGGCGCTCGCGCCCGAGCTGGTCGAGCTCCTGCTCGAGCACGGCGCCCAGGTGACCGCCGTCGACGAGGGCGGTGAGACGGCGCTGCACCGCGTCGCCGATCTGCGCCGGGTCGAGCCGGCGGCGGCCGCGGCGCTGGCGACGCTCCTGCTCGATCGCGGCGCCGACGTCAACGCGCGCAACTGGGACGACGTGACGCCGCTGCACCAGGCGGCGCGGGCGCGCAACCTCGCGGTCGCGCGGGTGCTGCTCGCGCGCGGCGCCGATGTCGACGCGCGTGACAAGGCGCGCGCCTCGACGCCGCTGCGCCGCGCGGTCTCCGGCACGGGTGCGGGCGGCACCGCGGGCAGCGCGGATCAGATGGTGCCGCTCACGCGTCTCCTGCTCGAGCACGGCGCGGATCCCGAGGCATGCGACAAGCGCGGTGTGCCGGTGCACGCCTCGGCGCGGGCCGCGGATGTGATCGCCGTGCTGGCGGAGTACCGGAAGAGCAAGAAGAAGCCCGCCCAGCCGTCCCCGCGCAAGCCGCGCGCTACCCGCGGGTAGACGCCGACCCGAGTGACGCCCGTCGGCACGCGGCTTGCTGAGCCTCGGCGCCATGAACGGCCTGGCCACGCCGAGCTCGGGAAGCGCCGAGGTTGCGCCCTATACTGACGTTCGTGAGCAACGGCAGAGAGGTCGCCTTGGGTAGCACGCTGAAGCCTCCTGCCGGCGAGGCGATGGTCGAGGGCCGCACCCGGATGGTCACGCTCACGATCGCCTTCCATCCCGACGGCCGACGTACCGGCGAGCTGGTCCAGCTGAGCGCGGCGGGCGAGGCAGGAAGCTTCGCGGTCTCCCGCCTCGAGCCTCTGTTCGCGACCCCCGGCGGCGCCGCGCCCGCACCGCTCGCTGACCCCTTCGTGAGCCGGCAACCCTTTCGCATCGACGGCGGAGACGACGGCGTCACCATCGTGCCGCTCGCGGGTGGCCCCGAGGTGTCCGTCGACGATGTGCCGCTGCGTCAACCCCTGCGCGTGCCCTGGCCCTTGCTCGAGCGCGGGCTCCTCCTGCTGGTCGCTCGCCGCATCGTGCTGCGGCTGCACCTGCGCGAGCCGAGCCAGGCGCCGGCCGACGCCATGGGGCTCATCGGTGGCAGCGCCGCCCTCGACAAGGTTCGCCAGGACATCCGGCGCGCCGCCGCGCTCGACGTTCCCGTGCTCATCCGTGGTGAGACGGGCACGGGCAAGGAGCTGGTCGCGCGGGCCCTGCACGCCCACAGCACCCGCGCTCGCGCGGCCTGCGTGACCGTCAACATGGCGACGGTATCGCCGACCACGGCGGTCTCCGAGCTGTTCGGCCACGTGCGCGGCGCGTTCACCGGGGCCTCGCGCGACCACGAGGGCCACCTGGTCCGGGCGCATCGAGGCATCCTGTTCCTGGACGAGATCGGAGAGCTGCCCGCCAGCGTGCAGGCCATGCTCCTGCGCGTGCTCGAGACGGGTGAGGTGCAGCCACTCGGGGCCACCAGCGCGGAGCGTGTGGACGTCCGCATCGTCGCCGCGACCGACGCCGACCTCGAGGCGGAGATCGCCGCGGGACGCTTTCGCGAGCCCTTGCTGCACCGCCTCGCCGGGTATGTCATCGGGACGCCACCGCTGCGCGAGCGGCCCGACGACATCGCCGCGCTCACGCTGCACTTCTTGCGCGAGGAGCTGGGCGCGCTGGGCAAGCTCGACCTCATCGAGTACCGGCCTGCCGCGACCGCGCTCTGGTTCTCGCCCGCGGTGGCCATGGCGCTGCTCCAGCACGGCTGGCGCGGCAACGTGCGCGAGCTGCGCAACGTCGTCCGGCAGATCGTGGCCGAGTCGCACGACCGGCCCGCGATCGATCTCGCGGCGCTGCGCGCGCGCCTCCTGGGGCCCGCGCCGCCCTTGCGCCCGGGGTCGCCGGTGTCCGCGCCGACGACCAGCGACGTCGCCCCCGACCGCGCGCCCTCCAGCATCGGCGACGAGGAGCTGTTCGAGGTGCTGCGCGCCCACCGCTTCAGCCCCGCGGGCGCCGCGGCGCAGCTGGGCATCTCGCGCACCACGCTCGATGGCCTCATCCAGCGGTCCACGCGCCTGCGCAAGGCCAGGGACATCGGCGTCGACGAGATCGAACGTTGCCTCGCCGAATGCCAGGGCGACGTGGACGAGACCGCGGCGCGCCTGCAGATCTCCCGGCGCGCGCTGCAGCTCCGGCTCAAGGAGCTGGGCCGCAGTCGCTGAGCACGGCTGGACGTCCACTGGGCGTCCAGTGAACGTCCAGAGGTGGCCACGCCGCGCCCGTGAATGGCCATTTGCGCGCTTCTGCGGCCGGCACGGCAGTTGCTTTTGCTGTGCCCATGAAGACGACGTGCTCACTCAGCCTCTCGATCGGTCTCGTCATGCTCGGCCTCGCCGGTTGCGCGGACGACCTCCAGACCGCGGTCGAACCCACGGCGGCGGAAGGTCAGGCCGTCCTCGGCGACGGCACCTGCAGGCAAGCCCTGCTGCGCACCGACCAGCCCGCGACCACGCCGCCCATCGGCAGCTTTCCGGGGTCGCCGGTGTCCATCTCGTTCCGTATCCCCGCAACCGCGGAGCTGGTCGGCGGCAGCGCGGCCATCTCGTACGCGACGCTCAGGATACCGGTGGGTCCGTCGAGCGCCGTGGTCTGCATCTACGACTCGCCCACGCGTTCGGGACGCTACGCTCTGAGCCGCTGCGTGCGGCAGCCGGGCTCACCGGGCGAGGACTTCCTGGTCGAGGGCTCGCCCGTGACCGCCACGGGCGGTGTGGCCTGGACCGTGAGCAAGACCGACCGCTTCGTGTTCGGGACTCCCATCGTCGGCATCCGTCTCGAGGAGTACATCGACGACGGTGATGCGTGCACCGTCGACGTGTGCACGCCGCAGGGAGTCACCCACGAGCCCGGTGACGGGTGCCCGTGACGCTGCACCCCTTCGGCCTGGAAGCGTGCCCTCCCGCCAGGTAGGCTGATCGCAGCCTACCGATGGACGACGACGATCCGGCACACATCTCCACGCTGGGCTCTGCGTTCGGCTCGCTGGGCCCGCAGGGCGGCGCGCTCGACGAGCTGCCGGTCGTCGATCCGACGAACTACGAGATCGGGGCCGAGATCGCCAAGGGCGGCATGGGCCGGATCTTCGCCGCACGCGATCGACGCCTCGATCGTCCGGTCGCGATCAAGCAGCTGCTCGTGCCCAGCGAGGCGCTGCGCCGGCGCTTCGATCGCGAGGTGCGGCTGAGCGCGCGCCTGCAGCACCCCAGCATCGTCAGCGTGCTCGAGGCGGGGCGCTGGCCGGGCGGAGATCCTTTCTACGCCATGAAGCTCGTGGTCGGCCGGCCCCTGGTCGACCGGATCGGCGAGGCCACGACGCTCGCCGGGCGGCTGCGCCTCTTGCCCAGCGTCATCGCGGCCACCGACGCACTGGCGTACGCGCACGACCGCGGCATCATCCATCGCGATCTCAAGCCCGCCAACGTGCTGGTTGGCGATTTCGGCGAGACCGTGGTCATCGACTGGGGTCTGGCCAAGGATCTCGCCACTGCCGAGCCCGACGAGCCGCTCGCGGTCGGGCCCTACCGGAGCCTGCCGGGCGCCGAGGAGACCGCCGCCGGTGCGGTCATGGGCACGCCCGCGTACATGCCGCCCGAGCAGGCGCGCGGCGAGCCGGTCGACCAGCGCGCCGACGTCTATGCGCTGGGCGCGCTGCTCTACCACGTGCTGGCGGGAGCACCGCCTTACGCGGGTGCGTCCTCGCAGGAGGTCGTGCGCGCGGTGCTCAGCCGGCCACCCCAGCCGCTCGAGCGGCGCGAGCCGGGCGTGCCCGCGGATCTCGTCACCATCGTGGCCAAGGCCATGGCCGTCCGGCCCGACCAGCGCTACCCCAGCGCCGCCGAGCTGGCCGCGGACCTCAAGCGCTTCCAGGAGGGCAAGCTGGTGGGCGCGCACGCCTACTCGCGCCTGGAGCTGGTCTCACGCTGGCTGCGTCGCCACCGCGCCGTCGCGCTGCTGGGCGCGGCCGCGCTGGCGGCGCTCCTGCTCGTCGGTGGCATCGCCGTGGTGCGGGTGCGCGCGGAGAGCCGACGCGTGGCGCGCGCCGCCGCCGAGGCCAGCGCGCGCGCCAACGAGCTGATCCTGACCCAGGCCGAGAGCGCGCTACGCACTGACCCGACGCGCGCCGTGGCCTGGCTCAAGAGCTATCCGCAAGCGGGCGACCACTGGTCGCGGGTGCGCGCACTCGCCGACGACGCGCGCGGCCGGGGCCTGTCGCGGCGCGTGCTGCGGCCGAATGTCAGCGGACGCTCCGAGCTGGGCGTCCGTGACCAGGGCCGGAGCCTCTTTGGCTTCGACGGCACGGGCGAGCTGCGCCGGTGGGACGTCGCTTCGGGGCGCTCGAGCGCGCGCTGCTCGAGCGAGCCGAGACGCTTCGACCTGGCGGCGCGCGCGCTCGCGGCGACGTGGACGCTCGAGGTCGGCCGCGAGGGAACCATCCTCGTGCACCAGCCGGAGAGCGGCGGCCACGAGCTGGTCGCGGTGCAGCCCGACGTGAGCGCCGCCGACATCTCCTCCGACGGCAGCCGCATCGCCACGGGCGGCGAGGACGGCGCGGTGCGGCTCTTCGACCGCCGAAATGGCGCGACGCAGCTCGTCACCTGGGCCAATGGCCCGGTCGTCGCGCTCGAGCTCCTCGCCGGCGGGCGACGACTCGCGATCGAGGCGAGCGGCCGGCTCGAGGTGTGGGACCTGGAGCAGGGCGCCCTCCGCTTCGCGGGCCCGCCGGGCGTGCTGCGCCACCACGTCGCCCCCGATGGGAGCGTGCTCACCTGGACGACGCGCGATGGCCTGGTGTGGCTCGACATCGAGACGCTGACCCTGGCCTTCCTGCCCGCCGAACCCGAGCTGTACGCATCGATCGCCTTCTTCCCCGATGGTCGCGTGCTGGTCGGTGATCGCAAGCGGGGCACAGTGGTCTGGGATCCGCGCCAGGGCGGCAGCCGTGCCTACACGAGCCTGCCCGGCGGCGCCACCGCGGTGTCCTCGGATGGACGCCTGATCGCCGCGGGCTCGGCCAGCGACGGCAAGGTCCGGGTGCTCGACCTCCACGACGGCGACGTGCGCAGCCTCACCGGGCACATCTTGACTCCTCTCGGCCAGCTGCTGTTCCTGCCCGGTGATCGCGACCTGGTCAGCAGCTCCTCCGACGGCGTGATCCGGATCTGGTCGCTCGCCCAGGACGAGGTGGACATCTGGCGCCTCGACGACGCCAATGCGCGCAAGCCCGAGATCACCGTGTCCCCCGACGGCAAGCAGCTCGTGGCCGCCGACGCCGCCGGCAAGCTGTGGCGGCGCACGTTGCCCACGGGCGCACCGGTGCTCGTGGGCGACGACGGGCAGCGCGTGCAGCAGCTGGCCTTCCTGCCCGACGGCGAGCATGTGCTGGTCAGCGACGCCGCCGGCGAGCTGGCCCGCTTCACCCTCGGCGACGGCCACCGCGAGGTGATCGCGCGCGGCGTGCCCTGGCTGTCGCGCCTGCTCGTCAGTCACGACGGCCGGCAGGCCATGGGCGCCTCGTACCACGAGAAGCAGGCCTGGGTGTGGGACCTGGCGAGTGGACGGGCCACGCACGTCGCCGGCGGCGAGGGCGACTTCTTCCGCCTGGTCGCCTCACCCGACGATCGCTGGCTCGCGCTCGACGCGGCCCTCGACGGCGTGCACGGCGGCGGGCTGTACGAGCTGGCCAGCGGCGCGCGTCGGCCGCTCGCGCTCAGCCCCGTGGACGTCCAGGTGTTCGGCTTCACGCCGTCCTCGCGCTACCTGCTCGCCGCCGTCGGAGACGGCACCGTGGTTCGCTACCAGCTCGCGCACGGCGAGCGCATCGACCATGGTCTCGATCACGGCACGATCATGTCCGGCCTGCCACTCAGCGATGATCTCTTTCTCGCCGCCAGCAACGACAAGCTGAGCGTGTGGCTGCCCGCGGCCGGCCTGAGCGCCACGCTCGACCGGCTGCCCGCGCGCGCCATCGACCTGTCCTTCTCGCCCTCGCGCACGCGCGTGCTCGGCGTCGCCGGCGACTCGTCCTTGTTCGTCTGGGACCTGGTCACGGGCGAACGCCGGGTGCTGCGCGGCCACGAGGGCGTGTTCGCCAGCGCCCGCTTCAGCGACGACGAGCATGTGGTCAGCTCGACCAGCGACGGTACGGTGCGCATCTGGACCGTGCCGAGCCTGGCCGCGAGCAGCCCTGCCGCCACGCGCGCCTGGCTGGACGAGCTGACCTCGGTCGAGCTCGCCGACGCCGACCGGCGCGAGCCCGCCTGCCACTGACGCGCTGAAACGGCGGCGTGCATCCGTCCAGGCTGGACGTCCAGTCACCGTCCACTGGACGGTTCGTGGGCGAGGCCGGCGGCGCAGGTCCGCGCGACCACTCGGCTTCGCGCCCGGCACGCGCGCTGCATCGACGGCGGGCGCGCTGCAAGAGCGCGCAGAGAGGCCAACGAAGCATGAGATTCACGTGGAAGAAGCAACTCGCGGGGACGGCGCTCGCCGTCCTCGCCGGCAGCCAGGCCGGATGCATGGCACCCCAGACGGAGGAGGGCCCGCCGGCGCCGGCGCAGGCTGCCCAGGTCGACATCGGCGGCGACGACCACCGTCCCGATCCGCCCGAGCCGCCGTTCTGCGACCGCGGCATCGACTTCGACTGCGACGGTGCGCTGAACGGTCACGACAACTGCCCGGGCTTGCCCAATGTCGACCAGCGCGACGGTGATGGCGACGGTGTCGGCGACGCCTGCGCGACCTGGGAAGATCACGCTGGCTGGCTGCAGGCCAGCGCCGATGGCCCCACCGGCGCGACCATGGCCGTCGTCTACAACCCCATCCGCCGTGACGTGCAGGTCTTCGGCGTCGGCGGCGATCACGGGGTCTACTACCTGGATTCGCAGGGCGGGCGCGCGTGGAACGAATCCATCCGCGACGGCTGGGTCGGCCAGATCGCGGTGCTCGCGAGCGCACGCGGCGTCGACCTGTTCGGCCTCGGCGGCGACGACCAGCCCTACTACCGCCGCCAGGACGCTGCGGGTGCGTGGTCGGGCTGGCGCCCTGCGCCCTACAGCTACGGGCCGATGACCAGCCTCGCCATCGTGCCGGGCGGCCCGGGCGACGCGACGCTCTTTGCCATCGACCGTCTCGGCAAGGTGGTGCTGCAGCCGATCTACGCCACCAGCGCGCCCGACCGCGCCAGCGAGAACGGCACCAGCTTCGGCGGCTGGCGGCGGCTGGGCGCGCTCGCGGGGACGGCGCGGCGCCTCTCGGTCACGACGGTCGCGGGACGCCTGGATGTGGTCGCGCTCCTCGAGGGCGGCTCGCTCTGGCACATGCCGGAGATCGTGCAGCCCGATGGCGAGCGCGCGTGGGGCACCTGGCAGGCGCTCGGGACCATCGGGCTCGTCGACGACGTGCGCGGCGTCGTCGCCTCGACCACGCCGGTGGGCAGCCCGGGCGGCGAACGCCTGGTCGTCTTCGCGGTGCAGAGTCACGTCGTCTTCCGTCGCATGCTGGCGTCCGCCGCCTCCGACGCGGGCTTCGCCGGGCCCTGGCAGCCGCTCGCGTTCAGCCTGCCCGTCGACGCCGAGCGCGTGGCGGTCGCGCACAATGGCGAAGGTGGCCCGGGCAAGGGCCGCCTCGAGGTCTTCGCCGTGTCCACCGGCGGCCAGGTCACGCATGTGTGGCAGCGCAGCCTGAACGACGACGACTGGTCGGCGGCGGCGGTTCGCCCCGCGCCCGCGACGGTCTTCGGCGCCCTGGCCACGGGGATCGACGCGCTCGGTCGTATCCAGCTCCACGGCGTCGACCTGCGCTCGCACGCCCTCTACTCCAACACCCAGCTGTTCATGCCCGGCGCGATTGCCTGGCTCTACTGAAGGAATCCAATCACATGTCGCGAAATATTCATTCTGTACTCATGGCCGGACTCGGCTGCCTCGCCGCCTGCACCAGCATCGACGCGCCCGGCAGCGACGATGTCGTCTCGCCGCAGCAGGAAGCCGTCCACGGCGTCAGCCACGGCAACGACGTCGACACGCTCGAGGCCAACGTGGTGGTCAAGCTGAAGGGCTCCGTGGATCCCACCGGCCACTACACCCTGTGCAGCGGCACGCTGATCAGCCCGACCGCCGTGCTCACGGCGCAGCACTGCGTCACCGGCGACACCGACGGCGGGAATGGCATGCTGTTCCCGGTCACGGTGCAGCTCGGCAACCGGGACGCGTTCCCGCGCAACCACATCGCGAGCGACGCGAACGTGGTGTTCCCGGGCCACCGCTTCCACGTGCCCAGCGTGGGCCGAGACGGCGATGAGGGCTTCGATCTGGCCATCGTCTGGCTCGATGAGCCCATCCTCGACGAGGCGCGCATCGTGCGGCCGACCCTCCTCGATCCCGAGTCGTGGAGCCAGCCCGGGCTGCGTGGCCTGGCCGGCTGGGCGCCCTCCGACTCGAACGGCACGCGCCAGGTCGGCATCCAGGGCAGCTTCAACGTGACGCGCAACATCGGCTCGCCCGCCGACCTGGGCCGGCGCATCGAGTTCCGCGACGAGGTCGTGGCGCCGGGCGACTCGGGCGGGCCGCTCTTCATCCAGCGCCCCGACGGCACCCGCGACGTGCTGGGCGTGCTGAGCGGCCACTACTACGAGTCCTTCGGTTCGTGCGGCGGCAGCTCGTGCACGGTCTGGACCGACGTCACCGTCGGTGCGCCGCGCTCCTGGGTGGTCGACCAGATGCTCGATCGCACCCCGCGCAGCGCGCGCTGGAAGGCCAAGCATCCCGCCCATCTCTGGAAAGGCGAGGTCGACTACACCGGCACCTGCGATCACGCGCACGACGTCGACTGCGACCACTGGTACGACGAGCACGACAACTGCTGGTCGATCCTCAACGTCGACCAGGCCGACAGCGACGACGACGGCATCGGCGACGCCTGCTCCACCTGGAAGCCCATGGGCGGCTGGCTGCAGGGCGGTGACTCGCTCCGCCCCGCCAGCGAGACCTTCACCATGGTGCGCAGCCCCGCCTTCTCGAGCCTGCGCGCGCTCGGCATCGGCGGCGACAATGGCGTCTACGAGTCGTACGGCCGGGCCGGCTTCTGGAGCACCTGGACCCCGCTGCCCAGCCGCGGCTGGGTGAAGAAGATCGCCGCGCTCGGCAGCGCGCGCGGCATCGAGCTCTTCGGCATCGGCTCCGACGATCGGGTGTACTTCCAGCGCCAGCGCAGCACGGGCACCTGGTCGGGCTGGGTGCAGGTGCCCTACGACTACGCGATGATGAAGGACATCGTGGTCGTGGCAGGCGGTCCCGGTGACGAGGTCCTCTTCGGCATCGATCAGTTCGGACGCGTGGTCTGGCACCCCATCTACTTCGCGTCGTCGCCGAGTCGCATCACGGTCGAGGGCACGAGCTTCGCCGGCTGGCAGTCGATCCCCGGTCTGAGCGCGACGGCGCGCCAGCTCTCGGCGGTCAACATCGACGGCCGCCTCGAGCTCGTGGCCTTGCTCGCCGACGGCACGGTCTGGCGCGCGCCCGAGATCGTCGACGGGGCCGGCCATTCGTGGGGCAGCTGGACGAGCGTGGCCGCCGGTGCGCAGCAGGTCGTCGCGGCCGCCACGCCGCTCGGCACCACGGGCGGGCGCCGGCTCGAGGTGTTCACGCTCAGCGAGGGCCGCGTGGCGCGCTACCCATTCTCCGAGCCGGGCCCGGACGGTCGGCCCTCGCGCTTCGGTTACTACCTGCCCTTCGTGAGCCAGACGCTCGTGCAGATCGCGGTCGCGCACAATGGCGAGGGCGGCGTCGGCAATGGCCGCCTCGAGGTCTTCGGCCTCGACGCTGCCGGCCACGTCTCGCACGTCTGGCAGACCGTGGTCGAGCGCGACGAGTGGGCCGGCGCGGCCGACCGGCCGGCACCGGCGAGCTCGTTCTCTCAGCTCGTCGCCATCGAGAACGGCCTGGGATTCATCGAAGTGATGGCCCTGGATCGGCAGTCGCACATGCCATACGTCGACTGGCAATACGGTCAAGACGGCCTGATCTACTGGCAGTACTGAGCAAGCTCGCCCCAGGGTGGCTGACATCAGCAGCTCGTGTGGCCAGTGCGGGTGTGGCTGCCCGACGACCCGGTTACCCGAGGGTAACGCTCAAGGTGTGGCGGCCGGCGCGGCAGCTGCGGCGACCGGGCGCAGCACGGCGAGCACAGAGTCCTGCGAGTCGAGGTACTTCTTGGCCGCCGCCTTGATGTTGGGCAGCGTGATGCGGGCCAGCACCGGCTTGACGTCGGGGATGTCGCGCGGGTCGTCGCCGTAGCGCCACGCGTCGGCCAGCTGGTACAGCCAGAAGCCGTTCTCGCGCAGATCGGTCTCCTGCCGGCGCTGGATCTGCTCCTTCACCTTGGTCAGGTAGAGCTCGCCCAGACCGTCCTTCTGCACCGCGGCCACCGTGCTCATGACCGCGTCGCGCAGCTTGACCACGTTGGCAGGATCGCAGCCGAAGGACACGCCGAACTGGCGCTCCTGGCGCGGCCGGCGCTCGCTGTAGGCCCACACCTGCACGCCGTACACGCCGCTCATGTCCTCGCGCATGACCTCGCGCAGGCGGATATCGAGCAGCATCTCGAGGATGTGCAGGTCGTGCTCGACGTCCTTGCTCCATGCCTGCCTGGCGAAGCTCTCGTAGTAGACGAAGCTCTTCGGCTCGCTGCCCTGGTTGACGTCGAGCGTCTTGTGGCCCTTGGGCCAGTGCACACCCACGTCCTTCCACTTCTCCTTGCGGCCTTTGGCAGGCAGGCTGGCCAGGTAGGTCTCGACCAGCGGCTGCAGCGTGTCGAGCTCGACGTTGCCGACGATGACGAAGGTGAAGTCGCCCGCGTCGCCGAAGCGGTCCTTGTAGATGGCCAGCGACTTGTCGAGGTCGACCTGGTCGACGACCTCGGGGGTGACGGGCGCGCGCCGCTTGTGCTTCTGCGCCACGAAGGAGCTCATGTCCTCGTAGAAGGCGCTCTCGGGCATGAGGCGGCGGTTGGCGGCGCGCTCGCGCTGGCGGATCTTCCACGCCGCGAAGGCCTGCTCGTCGCGGCGCGGCGCGGTGAAGCGCAGGTGGACCAGCTGCAGCATGGCCTCCAGGTCGTCAGGCGACGACGTGGCGTTCACGCCCTCCTCGAGCTCGCCGATCCAGGCGTTGGCGCGCGCGCGCCGGCCGGCCAGCGCCCGCTCCAGCGCCACCGGATCGAGGCTGCCCACGCCGCCGTCGTTGACCACGCTGGCGGCCATGCGCGCCGAGTCGAAGTCCTTGTCGGCCACCAGCGAGGTGCCACCGGGCGAGAAGCCGTGCAGCTGTACCTCGTCGTTCTTGAAGTCGGTGGGCTTGACCACGACCTTGGCGCCGTTGGACAGGGTCCACTCGGTCACGCCGATCTCGGGGATGGTGCGCGTGGCCGTGACCTTGCCGGGCGTGGGCCTGGCCGCCATGAGTGACGCGGGCGGCGGCGTGTCACTCCACGCCTCGACCTTGTCCTTGGCCACGCTGTCGATGATCGCGACCACCTTGGCCTGGTCGGGCAGGGGCGATCTGGCCGGACCACTGATGAGGATGGCGCGGCCCTTCGGGCCGGTCGAGCGGGCCAGCTGGTTCTCTTCCGCCAGGGCGATGCCGGGCAGGAGCTCCTTGACGATGGCCAGCTCGGTCTCGCGTCCGGGCATCATCTCGGCGGTGAAGAACTGCCGCGTGAGCTCGTCGGCGTACTCGCGCGCCTCGGTCTTGTCGTGCTCGCGCGCGCCGTTCTCGAAGCCGCGCAGCAGGTCCTTCTTGGCCCGCTCCAGCTCGGCCGCCGAGAAGCCGTGGCGCTCGACGCGCAGGACCTCGCGGAAGAGTCCGGCCAGCGCGTCCTCGGCGCGGCCGGCCTGGGCCTGCGCCTGGCGCACGATCGAATCGGCGGTGCGGCCGAGGTCCTCGCCACCCGAGAAGGCGTTCATGAACGGCCCGCCCGGGGTGCGCGAGATCTGCTCGAGCCGCTGGTTGAGCATCTGGTGGTAGAGATCCTCGACCAGGAAGCGCCGGTAGTCGCCCACGCTGCGCTCGGGACGGTGGTCGAGCTTGTCGTAGATGGCGATCTGGGTGTAGGGCATCTCGGGGTCGGTCTCGATCGAGACCAGCAGATCGTGATCGTGCGGGATGGGCGCCAGGGTGCGCGCACGCGGCCTGGCCGGCCCGGTCAGGTCGCCGAACTTGCTCTTGATGGCGGCCTCGATCTCGTCGGGCTGGAAGTCGCCCACCGCGATCACGGCCATGAGGTCGGGGCGGTACCAGTCCTTGTAGAAGCGCACGATGGCATTGCGCGGCGCCTTCTTGATGACCTCGGGCAGGCCAATGGTGATGCGGTCGGCGTAGCGCGAGCCGTGGAACAGGGTCTTGGCCTGCTTGTCGAAGAGACGCATCCACGCGCCCCGGCCCAGGCGCCACTCCTCGAGCACCACGCCGCGCTCCTTGTCGACCTCGTCGGGATCGAAGGTGACCTCGCCGGCCCAGTCGCGCAGCACGTCGAGGCCGGTGACGACCACCTGCTGGTCGTCGGTGGGCACGGTCAGCTGGTAGACGGTCTGGTCGAACGACGTGTAGGCATTCACGTCGGCGCCGAAGTTCATGCCCGACTTCTCCATGTAGTCGATGATGGCCTGCTTGGGGAAATGCTTGGTGCCATTGAAGGCCATGTGCTCGACCAGGTGCGCGAGCCCGCGCTGGTCATCGTCCTCCTGGGTCGAGCCGGCATTCACGGCCAGCCACAGCTGCGCGCGCGCGCGCGGATGCTGGTGGGGCAGGATGTAGTAGGTGAGGCCGTTGGCCAGCTTGCCGGTGCGGATGCGCGGGTCGAGCTTGACCTCGCGGTCGAGCGGATCCTGGCCGGGCGCGAGCGCGGGCGGCGCTGCCGGCGCGACGGCCACCGGCGCGGGTGCCGTGGGCGGAGGAAGAGCCGCCGAGCCGCACGCGACCAGTGCGAGGGTGGCGAGGACGGACAGGCGCGAGCGAAGGTGCATGGCGCAGTATAGGACCGGATGCGCGGCCATCCAATTGCCTTCTTCGGCGCGATGTGGCCAGTGGCGTGACCGCGCGCACGATCGCGAGAATGCCATTTTGACGTGGCGGTGAACGAGCGCGCCGAGAGCGCGGTCAGGCATCACGCCGACGCCGCCGACGCACGCGCCGGCACCACGCTCCCTGGCCCCCTGGCGGTCGAGTGCTGCGCCGTGTGGCCCGGGCGAGGGGTGGGTACCCGAAAGCGGGGGGTTCCGTCGCCACCCCCACGCGGACGGAATCCCATGATTGCGCGGACTTGGCGCGGTCGTCCGGCTGGTCCGGGGCGTGCAATTGAGGCCAGCACACTCATGTCCAAGCTGGCCAATCGTGTGCTCGGAGCAGGTTTCCTGGTGATGGCGGTGGCTGGCTGCGCCGGCGGGCCGGCCGAGGTCGCTGAGGTGGCCTCCCGCCAGGCCTCGATCGTGGGCGGCCAGTCGGTGACCGCGGGGCAGTACCCCAACGTGGTCGCGCTGCTCCTGGGCGGCTCGCTGTGCACTGGCACGCTGGTCGCGCCCAACGTCGTGGTCACCGCCGCACACTGCGTGGAGGCGGCCGAGCTGCGCGTGGGCTCCCAGGCCGAGGTCACCGCGCAGACGCGCGCGGTCTTCGATGCCACCGCGCTCAACGGCGGCGTCGGCTTCGCCGTGCAGGCGGCCAGCACGCTGCCCCAGCCCGCCTTCGACATCAATGCGCTCGGTCGTCACGACATCGGCGTGGTCGTGCTCTCGCAGCGGGTCACCGATCGCGCGCCCGCGCCCATCATCCGCGATGCCGGTGCGGTGGCGCCCGGCTCGCAGGTGACCCTGGTCGGCTATGGCATCTCGCGCGTGGTCAACGGCGTCGCCGACGGCAACTCGGCCGGCTCGGAGAACCAGCTCGTCAACAAGGGCACCATCGATTGTGCCCAGCTCGGCGAGCAGAATGCCGATCTCATCTGCTTCGACCAGAGCGACGGCAAGGGCTCGTGCAATGGCGACAGCGGCGGCCCGGCCTTCACCCAGGTGGGCGGCAAGCTGACCCTGGCCGGCATCACCTCGTTCGGCGATCAGCAGTGCGTGCAGGTCGGCGCCTACACCCGGCTGACCGCCGAGATCGCCTTCCTCGAGCAGCAGATGAATGCCGCCGATGCCTGCGCCACCGACGGCGTGTGCACCCCGGCCTGCGGCGCGGGCTCGCTGCCCATCGACCGCGACTGCGGGTCGGCGCCCGGATCCGGCTCGCCGCCCGACCCGGGTACCGGCAATGGCACGCCGCCGCTGGGCAACCCGGGCGGCAATCCCGGCAACGGCGACCCCGCCGTCGGCGACCCGCCCGGGCTGACCGGCGGCTGCAGCATCGGCGCCGCCGGCGACGCCCACGGCGGCGACGACGACGGCCTCGTCGCCGTCGCGCTCGCCCTGGTCTCGCTCATCGTGCGGGTGAGCTCGCGTCGGCGCGCGGCCAGGGCTCAGCCTTCGTCGCGATCGCGGGGCTGAGCCCGCCGGCAGGCGTCAGAGCGCCGCGCGCAGGTGACGCCAGGCCGTGCTCAGACGATCGAGCCAGCTGCTGTCGTCGCCCTCGGCGGCCTGCCACAGCGCCTCGTCGAGGAAGGGCTGCTTGGGATCGAAGTTGATCTCGGCGGGCAGGAGCTTCTCGATCAGATCGATGCCCTCGCCCGACGACAGCTCGGTGCGGCGCAGGCGGCTCTTCCGGTCCGCGGCCAGCGCCTCGAGGCGATCGACCAGCCCGGCCAGCTCGCCGAAGGTGGCCGCCGCCTGGTCGTCGCGCAGGCCGGTGTGCTCGGACAAGAGGGTCATGCGCGCGGTGCGGATCGACGGGTCGGTGTGGCGCGCCTCCCAGGAGATGCCCAGCTCGGTGTCCACGCCCATGCTGCGGTTGGTGGTGTTGGCCGAGCCGACGTGGAGGAAGCGATCGTCGACGCTCAGCACCTTGGAGTGCATGTAGACCGGGACGTCCTCGCCCTCACCGTCGGGGGCGGGATCCACGCTGTAGAAGATGCCCAGGTGGTGGCCGCTGGCGCTGGCCACGTCGGCGAGCTCGCGCAGGAGGCGCGCCTGCCGGATGCCCAGGGCCAGGCGTTCCTTGAGCGCCTCCGGCTTCTCCGGCAAGACCAGCACGATCTCGAGCGGCGGTCTGGCCGGCTCGCTCAGACGCTCGAGCAGCGCCTGGTACACGTCCTCCGAGGTGAAGTACTGGTTCTCGATGTAGATGGCCTGGCGCGCCGCCATGATGGCCTCGACGTAGAGCGCGCGCAGCTCGGCGATGGGCGCGATGGGCGGCTGCCTGAGCGCCGGCTGCGTGCGCGACAGGGCCACGCTGGGCGCTGACACCTCGACCGTGGGCGTGACGTCGATGCTCGAGTGCCAGAGTGACGGCGCGGCAAATGGCTGGCCCGACGCGCGCTGCCAGCGCTCGCCGAACCAGCCGCGCAGGACGTCGACCGCCTCACCGGTGACGTACGCCTGCGCCTCGTGGTACGGGCCGTAGGCCAGGCCGAGGCGGTTGGTGCGTCGCTCGTCGCCGGCGCGGTGGCAATGATCGTCCCAGCGGCTGGTGCAGATGTCCATGCTGCCCAGGAAGGCGACCGCGCGGTCGATCACCACCAGCTTCTGGTGGTGGCTGGCGCCGACCGGATGGACGGCGTCGAGCAGGTAGTGGATGCGCTCGTGCGCGCGGTTGAAGGCGCGCGCCTGCAGCGGCTCGCGCTCGAACACGAACACGGGCGAGTGGTCCCAGGCCAGGACGTGCACCTCCAGCTCGGGCCGCTCGTCGCAGAGCGCGCTCAGGAAGGGTACCAGCTCGACCGGGTACTCGGCCGACTCGGCGTCGGCGCCGTAGAGCAGCGGCACCTCGCTGTCGAGCTGCCAGCCGGCGATGAGGATGGAGCGCTCGGCCAGGAGCGCGGCGCGATAGAGCTCGCGGTAGTAGTCGCAGCCGTCGACGAGCATGCCCGAGCGGGGCGCGTCGAACACGGCGGCGCAGGTTCGTCCAGGTATCAGGATGCGGCTCACGCTGGCGGTCCTCGGTCGCCTGCATTGAACGTGGCGACCACGGGTAGATGGTCAGAAGCACGGCGCGCCAGGCGGTCGGCGACCACCTCGGCGTCCGACGCGGCGAGCTCGCCGCGGTAGAGCACATGATCGAGGGCCAGCACCGGCCAGCGTGACGGCCAGCTCGGCCGCGCCACGTGCACGCGGCGCAGGCGCGCCAGCAGGGCGCGAAAGGGTGCCGACCAGGGCGTGCAGTTGAAGTCGCCCGCGAGCACCAGGTCGTCGTGCGCGCCCAGCCCGGCCACGGCCAGCGCCTGCGCGCTGCGCTCGTCGGGCCACAGCGACAGGTGCGTGTTGACCAGATCGAGCTCGCGACCGTCCCAGGCCACGCGCGTGATGAGCGCGCTGCGCGGCTCGGACAGGCGCCGCTTGCGGCCGCCCGGCAAGAACACCTGCTGGCTGGCCGCGATGGGCACGCGCGCCAGCGTGGCGATGCCGTAGTGGCCGTCGTCGTGCTCGATGCAGGGCGCGAAGCGCGCCTCCATGCCCAGGCGGCGGGCCAGCTCGTCGGTCTGGTCGATCTCGCCGCTGCGCACGCGACCGTAGTCGACCTCCTGCAGCGTGACCACGTCGGGCGCGCGGGCGAGGATCACCTCGGCGATGCGTCCGAGATCGACGTGACCGTCGACGCCGCGGCCGTGCCGGATGTTGTAGGTCATGAGGCGGAGCGTCACGATTCCTCGTGATTGCACGATGAATGCCAGGCCCTGGCCTGTCGTACGTGGGTGCGGACACCCCGGAGACGTGCGGCGGCGGCCCGCGTGTGCGCCAGCGACTCACCCGGCGCGGCCGGATATGCTCGTCGGATGTCACGCATCGCGACGACACGCATCGCGGCGACGGCCGTCCTGGTGGCGCTGCTGGTCGCGGCCGCGCGGCCGGCGCGCGCCGATCCCTACGTTCTCGTCGAGGTCGGTCTGCCCGAGGTGGCCCAGGTCGAGGCCGGGTTCTCGGTCGGTCGGCTCGCGCTGGGCGCGCGCGCCGGTCTGCTGCTCTTGGGCACCTTCGTCGGCGGCAGCGCGACCTACCATGTGGGAACCATGCGCGATGGCGGCCTGCCGCGCCATGCGCTCCTGCTCGGCGTGCACGCCATGAAGGAGCCGACCGTCGACGGCATCACCGGGCACGGCGAGACCATCGCCGCGTACCTGGGTGGGCGCGTCGGCTACGGCTTCGTGAGCGCGGGCGGCTTCCTCTTGCGCCTCGAGCTGGGCGGCGTGGTCTACAAGCAGGTCGGTGGCGTCGAGGCCGGACCGACCTTCGAGGCCAGCTTCGGCTGGCACTTCTGAGCGCGCGCGGCCCCGGCAGCGTCGGACCCCCGTGGTACGTACCGTCGATGCATGCCGTCGACTCCAGCGCCGCACCCACGGCCGAGACCATCCTGCGCCAGGTCTTCGGCCACGCCGGCTTCCGGGGTGGGCAGGCCGCCGCGGTCGCGGCGCTGCTGGCCGGTCGCGACGCGGTGGTGCTGCTGCCCACGGGCGCGGGCAAGTCGCTCTGCTACCAGGTGCCCGCGGTGGTGGCCAGCCGGCGCGGGCAGGGCACGACCATCGTGGTCTCGCCGCTCATCGCGCTGATGAAGGATCAGGTCGGCGCGCTGTGCGGACGGGGCGTGGCCGCGGCCGCCATCAACAGCCACCAGGACGACGACGAGCAGCAGACGGTGGTGAGCGCGTTCCTGCGCGGCGAGCTGGAGCTCCTGTACGTGTCGCCCGAGCGGGCCGCGCTGGACAGCTTCAAGCGCATGCTGGCGCGCGTGCGCATCGCCATGATCGCCATCGACGAGGCGCACTGCCTGAGCCAGTGGGGCCACGACTTTCGCCCCGAGTACCTGCGGCTGCACGAGCTGCGTCAGGTGGTCGACGTGCCCACCATCGCGCTGACCGCGACGGCGACGCCGCGGGTCATGGACGAGATCGTGCACGCGCTGCGTCTGCGCGCGCCGGCGCTGGTGCGGGGCGAGTTCGGCCGGCCCAACCTCAGCTTCGCGGTACAGCACCACGCACGCGAGGCCACCCGCGTCGAGGCGGTCATCGCCGCCTGCGACGCCGCCGGGCTGCGCGGGCGCATCGGGCCCGGGCGCGCCATCGTCTACTGCAGCACGCGCAAGAAGACCGAGAGCGTGGCCGCCGCGCTCTCGGCGGCCGGCTTTCCCGCCGCGCACTACCACGCCGGCCGCACGGCGCTGGCGCGCGAGCGCGCGCAGGCGGCGTTCTCGCTCAGCCGCACGCGCGTGCTGGTGGCCACCAACGCCTTCGGCATGGGCATCGACTATCCCGACGTGCGTGTGCTGGTGCACTTCCAGGCGCCCGGCAGCCTGGAGGCCTACTACCAGGAGGCGGGGCGCGCGGGGCGGGATGGCCAGCCGGCGCGCTGCCTGATGCTGTTCGGCGCCGGCGACCTGATGACGCAGAGGAGGCTGTCCGCGGGGAAGAGCACGAGCGCGGCGGTCGAGCTGAGGATGGAGGACGCGCTCGCCGCGGTCGAGCGCTACGCGCGGGCCCGCCGCTGCCGGCAGCAGGTGCTGTGCGCGCATTTCACGGGGCCGGGGACGGAGGACCAGCATGCGGCGTGCGGAAGGTGTGACGTGTGCAGCGGCGTGGCGCAGGAGGTCGGGGAGGGGGCCGGACGGCGCGGGCGTGAGAGTGTGGCGGAGGAGGCGGTCGAGACGCTCGCCGGCGATGCGCGGCAGGTGATCCTGGACGCGGTCGGGCGCCTGCATCGTCCGGTGGGCAAGCATGCGCTGGCCAAGGCGCTGCGTGGCAGCCGCGCCAAGGCGGTCTCGGTGGGCGGGCTGCTGCAGCTGCCCGAGCATGGCCGCCTGGCCGAGGCCAGCGAAGAGGCCATCGTGGCCACGATCGAGGCGCTCGTGCGCGAGCGACGGATCGAACGCCGCGGGCGCAAGTATCCGACCGTGTGGCTGGCGGGGCGTCCGGTGCGCGCGGCGCGCGGCGCGGGCGGCGCGGGCGGCGCGGGCGGCGC
>Ga0209515_10001916_pt1 | contig 33264 bp, 36 predicted proteins | sample Subgroupgradi54m_FD_187454 | JGI IMG/M metagenome (GOLD analysis project Ga0209515, IMG submission 187454) | Subsurface groundwater microbial communities from S. Glens Falls, New York, USA - GMW60B uncontaminated upgradient, 5.4 m (SPAdes)... ... | reverse complement strand
AGCAGAGGAGGACTTTGTGATTCTTGCTGATAAAATCGGCAATCCAACTGTGATGACAACGTTTAGGGTTGATCCAAACGGTCGCGAAAACAAGGATTCCAATTATTGTCATGTCGGAGGTGACAAGCTATATACTCATTGGAATGTTAGCGTGTTTACAGCAGCTGGCGTGGGCGATGTGCTGAGACGTTACCACTATACCGACTCTTATCGAATCTTCGGAAAAACAATTTTGCAAGATTGCTATGAGATCTTCATGCCTGTGAAGCTCGTTTTTCTCTACCCAGATATGAATTATTGGCCATTCAGGAAAGATGATTTAAATAAAAACGATCCTGACTATGATCGAATTTCTAAACTAACCAAATCCCAACAGTAAACCTGCTTTATTACAGCTCCACATCGTGGAGCTGTTTTTCGTTGTGTGAGCTATTCTTTCTTTTTTCTTCCGCGTCGTCCGACTTTTTTCTCTTCTTTAAATATTTCAAGAGCGCGGGGGAGTTCGATGGTGTAAACATCGTCGCCGGAGTCTTTTTTGAGTGAACGGAAATCGCCATCATGCATAACATACGGACCGAAGCGGCCGATGTTGGCGATAATTTCTTTTCCGGTTTCAGGATGAGTGCCGAGTACGCGAGGCAAGCTTAATAATTTAAGCGCATCTTGAAGAGTAATAGTTGAAGGATCTTTTTCTTTCGGGATGCTGGATCGTCTCGGTTTTGGATTTTCTTTTGTTTTTTCGCCTAACTGGACATATGGTCCGAATCGGCCTTCCATGACAAAGATAGGTAGACCAGTTTTTTCATCTATTCCGATTGGTTTCTTGGGTTCAACGACGGAACCATCAATACGGCGCGCACCGTCGCAGTCTGGATAGCGTTCACAACTCATAAATTTTCCTCCTCGACCAAGTTTGATAATCATTGAACCGTCACACATGGGACATCTCCACTCTTTTGGTGCAGGGCCCAAGTTGGTTAGTTTGTCTATTTTTTCTTTTGCTTTGACGTCTCTATGAAATGGTGTGTAGAAATCCTGAAGGGTTTTAACATATTCTCTTTTTCCAGTTGCAATATCATCAAGCTCATCTTCCATTTCAGCGGTGAAGGTATCGTTGATATAATTCATAAAATTTTCTTCAAGAAAGGAACTGACGACCTCGCCGGTGTCAGTAGGCTTCAAAGCTCGGCCCTCTTTTTCAACATATTTACGATCGTAGAGTGTCTTGATGATGGAAGCATAGGTGGATGGTCGTCCAATACCGCGCTTTTCTAATTCTTTTACGAGACCGGCCTCTGAATAACGAGGGAGCGGTTCTGTGTGTTTTTCTTCGCTCAGGATGTCTTTAAGGGTCAGTGGTTCATTTTTTTCAACTTTTGGTAATCCTATGTCTTCGCCTCGTGCGCGAGCATCACAGGCAAGCCAGCCATCAAAGATGACTCGTGAGCCGGTAGCAGCAAAGTCGGGAACCCCACTCTCTTTGATTGTGGTGGTAATCTTTGTACGCATAAGTTTGGCGTCGCTCATTTGCGAAGCAATTGTCCTCTCACGGATAAGGCGATAAAGTTTTTTCTGTTCTTCGTTATTTCCAGCACTTTCTCGTGTAGCATCTGTCGGACGGATTGCTTCATGTGCTTCTTGGGCGTTTTTACTTTTAGTTTTATAAGTTCGTGCTTCTGCGTATTCTTTACCGTAAGTTTTTTGGACAAGACTGATTATCTGGGCTTGGGCTGAAGAGGCCAAGTTGACGCTATCGGTTCGCATGTAAGTAATAAAACCTTGCTCGTAAAGTTTTTGAGCAATACCCATAGTTCGGGACGGTGCAAAGCCGAGTCGTGAACTTGCTGCTTGTTGAAGGGTGGAGGTTGTAAATGGAGACCGAGGCGACCGCTTAACTTCGCTTTCGGTAATATCTTTAACGAACCAGGAACCAATTTTACTTTTTTCAAGAATTTTTTCAGCAACCTTAATGTCCCGAGGCTCTTCTTCGCAGGTGACGCGAAAAATTTTGTTGTTTTTGCCAGAAACATCTGCAGATATAACATAAAACGTCTCACTTTTAAAAACGCGTATTTCACGTTCACGTTCAACAACGATACGAAGAGCTGGTGATTGAACACGTCCAGCGGATAGTCCATAACGAACCTTTTTCCAAATTAAACCAGAAAGATCATAGCCCACGAGCCGATCTAGGACTCTGCGTGCCTCTTGTGCTTTCACGAGCTCGAGATCTATCTCACGCGGATGTTCCAAGGCCTCTTTTATGGCTTCCTTGGTAATTTCGTGAAAGACGATTCGTTTTGGGTTTTTTAAACCAAGCACTTCCGATACGTGCCATGCAATGGCTTCTCCTTCTCGGTCTGGGTCGGTGGCAAGATAAATTTCGTCGGATTTTTGGGCAATATTCTTCAAGTCTTCCAGAATATCTTTTTTGTCTTTATCGATTTCATAATGTGGAATGAAACCACCCTTGATATCGATGGCCTTTTTGTTGCTTTTTGGCAGATCCCTGACATGACCGACGGAAGCGCGTATGGAAAAATTACTTCCTAAAAATTTGGAGATTGTTTTAGATTTTGTTGGACTTTCAACTATAACGAGGTTCATTCTAAATTTTTCTGTATTTCCCATTGCCTGTATTTTTAATCAGGCCTTTGATCTCCAAAATAGACAATGCGGCAAGGATTTTAGAGGTTTCTTTTTCAGATTCTCTTACTATGTCGTCTATGAACGCAGTCCCATTCTTATCCAGTATAGCAAGAATAATTCTTTGAACAGGGTCTTTTGTGGATATGGATGATTTTTCTTCTTCAAATAATTTCAGATTTGAGCCGTATTCGTCCAGAATATCTTGAGCCGAAGTTACAAGTTTAGCGCCCTTCTTTATCAGAGAGTTGGTACCGATCGAATTTGAAGAAAAAATATTTCCAGGAATGGCAAAAACATCACGGTTTTGGTCGATAGCACATTGAGCAGTAATCAGGGCTCCGCTTTTTTCGGGGGCCTCTATAACCAAAACACCTTTTGATAAACCGCTTATTAATCTGTCTCTTAGGGCAAAATTGACCCTAAGTCCAGGGTAGCCGGATGGATATTCAGAAATTATTAGCCCATCATTGTCCAAGATAGACTGTGCTAATTTTGAGTTTTCTGGCGGATAGATTTGATTAAGTGGTGTCCCTAAAACTGCAATTGTCTTACCCCCAGAATCAAGAGTGGCTTGATGAGCTACAGAATCAATTCCAAGAGCAAGACCGCTGACTATAATAAATCCTGATTGTACTAATCCAGTTACTATGTTTTGGGCTACTTCTTTGCCATACGATGTGAGTTTACGGGTACCGACTACAGCAAAACAGGTCTTTTTAAGAAGATCCAAATTGCCTCGGCAGTACAAAATTTTTGGGAAATCATGTATTTGCGAGAGAAGCTTCGGGTATTCTTTATTGTTTGGTGTAATCTCTATTGTTGGATGGTTAATCATCTATGAAAGAATAGGGTTTGGCTGGATTTCTGTCAATTTTTGATGTAGAATGTTTATCATGTATCTATCTGTAATTATCCCTGCCTATAACGAGGAAAAACATATCAGGGAAACCATTGAATCAATTTACAGATATCTTTCCGGTAAGAATATGGAACATGAGATAATAGTTGTTACCGATGGTTCGAAGGATAAAACAGATGATATTACAGAGTCAATGTTTACGATAATTCCCTCCCTTCAGTTGATCAACTACCCTGAAAATAGGGGAAAGGGCTATGCGGTTCGTCGGGGCATGCTCAAAGCCCAGGGACAATACAGACTCTTTACCGATGCCGATAATGCAACCTCGATAGATCATATTGAAAAAATGATCCCATATTTCCACTTGGGATATGATGTGGTTATCGGTTCTATAGCCATTAAAGGAAGCAGTGTTGCGAGTGGTTCCGAGCCTGCATGGAGAAGGTTGTTTGGCAAGATGGGCAATTTGTTTATACAAGTAATGGCTGTGCCTGGAATTAGCGATACCCAGAGAGGTTTTAAAATGGTAACTGACGAAGCGGCCAATAACATTTTCCCAAAGATGACAATTGATCGATGGGGATTTGATATTGAAATGCTTGCTTTAGCAAGAAAATTTGGATACAAAATAAAAGAAATTCCTATTACTTGGAAAAATGATCCGAATACTGCTTCTCATCCGCGCCTCTCGGCATACTTTCAGGTTTTGATGGAAACGGTTAAAATAAGATGGAATTTAATAACTAGGAAATATAACTAACCAATTACATGTTAAACGAATTTAGACAAGATTTGGTTTCGGGCGATTGGGTCCTATTTTCCACTGAAAGAGCCAATAAGCCAGTAGATTCTAAAGAGAGAGAGAAACTATATCAACTTAAAGAAAGCTGTTTGTTTGAAGATCCTCAAGTTTCTGGCCAAGGAGAACCGTTACTGGTTTATCTAAATGGCAAAAAAATTAGTTGGACAGGCGATTTTAATGGCGAATGGACTACTCAAGTTGTTCAAAACAAATATCCGGCAGTTCAGCATGGAAGTGTATGCGGGTCGACGAGAAGTTGTGGACCATTTCAAATTGTCGATGCTTCTGGTTTTCATGAATTGGTGATTACCAAAGACCATGATCGCAGTTTTGCTCAGTTCAATAATAACGAAACAGAAGAGGTTATTAGGGCATACCTTGACAGGTTTAGGGAGATTTCCAAGGATAGCTGTAATAAATATGTTTTAATTTTTCATAATCACGGTTCTTTGGCGGGAGCTTCTATTTATCATAATCACTCCCAGATTCTTTCAATGCCTGTTTTACCCCCGGAAGTGTTAAGGAGTGTAAGTGGGGCGGAAGGCTATTATCTTAAAAACAAGCAGAAGGTTCATGACATGATGATAGGAGAGACATTGAAAGAAAAAAAACGGGTGGTTTTTGAAAATGATAAGTTTATTGCTTTCTGTCCATATGTATCCAAGACTCCATATGAGGTCAGGATTTTTCCAAAAGTAAGCAGTCCAAGTTTTGAAAATATTAGCAACGAAGATGTTCCATACTTGGCAGAATCGCTTAACATAATAATCAGAAAATTGCATAAGGTCTTAGATGATCCTGATTATAATTTTTACATACACACTGCCCCTATTGATGGAAACAGCCATGACTACTATCATTGGCATGTTGAGATTGTGCCTAAAGTCGGGGTTTTTGGTGGTTTTGAGTTGGGAACGGATATGTATATCAACAATGTTGACCCCGATGAATCGGCTGAAAAATTAAGGAACGTCTAATCATGTTTAATATAATTTCTAATTTAAGCAGCCTTGCTTTACAAGTTATAGACAAAAGCGGTTACGCCGGACTTTTCATTCTTTCTTTTCTTGAAAATCTAGCCATTCCAATCCCGTCAGAAATAATCGTGCCATTTTCGGCGTTCTTGGCCACAACGGGTAGGTTTAGTTTTACATTAGTCATTCTCGTGGCAACGCTTGGCAACTGGCTTGGCTCTATGACCTTATTCAGGCATTGCCGTTTTGGTGGCCGCTGGCTCCTGGAAAGATACGGCCGATATGTCTTTATTCATCCTGAAGATATTAAGCGTGCGGAGGGGTGGTTTCATCATAACGGGCCAGCGACGGTTTTTTGGTTTCGTCTTGTTCCGGTCGGTAGAGCAATTGTTAGTATCCCAGCCGGTATTGCTCATATGCACGTAAAAAGATTCGCGCTATATACATTGGCCGGATCCGTCATTTGGAATTTAGGGTTGGGATATATCGGTTATAAGGCTGGTGAACACTGGGATGTCATCCATGTATATTTTGAAAAATTTGATGCCCTAATTGTCATGGTAATTATTGCGGTGGTTGTTGGATGGATTCTTTATCACATAAAACACCGCAAATGAGATTATGAATAAAAAGTACATAGTTGCTAATTGGAAAATGAACCCATCTACTTGGGCCGAGGCTGAACAGATTTTAGATTCCGTCAATGATTATCTTGGGACCAAAGAAAACGAGGAATTAACTCTGATCTTCTGTCCGCCATTTGTTTTTTTGGAAGAAGTGGGTAAAATTCTTAAAACTTCTCACTTTGAACACGACGCAGAATTAGGAGCGCAAGATATTTTTTGGGAAGATAAGGGTGCTGATACAGGAGAGATATCTGGGCCAATGTTGAGCAAACTTGGAGTCCAGTATGTTATTGTTGGACATTCTGAAAGAAGATGGAAGCTGGGAGAGTCAGATGAAATGGTGAATAAAAAATTAAAAGCCGTTCTTCGCAATGCAATGGTGCCCATTGTATGTGTGGGGGAGAGAATTAGGGATGAAAATTTTAAAGAAATTTTAAAAGAACAAATAGAAAAAACATTTGCTGGTTTGAATCATGACGAACTTGAGAAATGCATTATTGCTTACGAACCCGTTTGGGCTATAAGTTCCAATTCTGGAGCTAAGCCAGATTCGCCAGAAGAAAGCATCCAAGCGATAAAGACAATCTGGGGAGAAATAAACCGTTTAAGTGGAGGCGAGACATGGATACCAACTCTTTATGGGGGTTCCGTGACTTCCAAAAATGTAGCTGAATTTCTAGCGCAAAAAGAAATTGATGGCGTTTTGGTGGGCGGTGTGAGTGTCAATAAGGAGGAATTTGTTAAAATCCTATCCTTGATAAAATGAACAATCTAAGACAGGTAGATTTAAAAAATAAAAAAGTTTTGTTGAGGGTGGATTTTGATGTGCCGGTAAATGATGACGGCCAAATTGAGGAATCATTTAGGATTAAAAAACAAAAAGAGACACTGGATTATTTAGTTTTACATGGTGCCCATGTAATTATGGTTGCCCACATCTCAGACCAATCTGTCGACCAGTCGTTTGCCGCTCTTGTGCCACAACTCCACATTTTGCTTGGTACAGAGATTAGTTTCATTAAAAGCGTGCCTGAAATTAGTTCATATCTTGAAAATTACGCCGGCCCGGCGTTGCTTGATAATATTCGTAAAAACGAAGGCGAAGAAAAAAATGATCCGGAATTTGCCCTGAGTCTATCGAAGGGTTTTGATCTCTATGTCAACAATGACTTTGCTGTCTGTCATCGCAACCATGCTTCGGTTTCGGCTATTACTAAATTTCTTCCAAGCTATGCCGGATTTTTGATTGAGGAAGAGATAGCCAAACTTCAGAGTGTTACGGATGCTCCAAAAGACGGCAAGATTTTGATAATGGGAGGTGCTAAAGCGTCAACCAAGATTCCGGTAATCAAAAATTTTCTGGATAAAACTGATAAAATATTAATTGGTGGAGTAGTTGCCAATGATATATTGAAAGCAAAAGGGCAAGAGGTTGGAGATTCTGTTGTTGATGATAACTCTTCGGAATTGTTGGCTGGTTTGGATTTAAATAACTTACAACTGGTAATGCCTAAAGATTTTAATATTTCCGACAATAAAATTATGGATATCGGTCCAGAAGCAATTAAGGAATTTTCGGAAATAATTAAAAATTCCAAAATGATAATCTGGAACGGGCCGATGGGAATGTTTGAAGACGATAAATTCGCCGAAGGCACGCGGACGATCGCTCAAGTTATAGCAGACTCTTCGGCACATAAAATTATCGGCGGTGGAGACACTATTTCTGCGGTTGACAAATTTGGGCTTGGTGGTAGGTTTGATCCTTCAAGATCTTCAGGACAAGCTTTTATTTCAACCGGCGGGGGGGCAATGCTTGCCTTTCTTGCCGGTGAAGAATTGCCAGGACTTAAATCGCTGGGGTATTAAAAATGACAAAACTTTTAGAAAAAAGAACTAACGACCACATTATTAGAAGATTAAACAAAGATATTGTTGTTTTGTATCATATTAATTGCACTGATGGTTTTAGTGCCGCATGGGTAGCCTGGAAGAAGTTTGGGAATAATGCCGAATACATAGGAATAGGACTTGATGATTCTCCTTTGCGCGGACTCATTAATAAAGAAATATATTCTTTAGACTTTGTGTATAAAGCTAAATACCTGCCGGAATTAATAAGCAGAAATAAAAAGCTTATTGTTATTGATCACCACATCACTAATACAGAAACAGCGAAAATGACCCAGGATTATTTGTTTGACATTAACCATTCGGCTGCTGTTTTGACCTGGAAGTATTTTTATCCGCACAAAAAGACGCCCCAATTATTAAAACATGTTGAGGACGGTGACCTATGGAAATTTAGAATTTTTAGTTCTAAAGAAATATTATCATTTATGGATCTGTTTGATTTTAATTTTAAAACCTGGGACAAGCTGGCAAAGGATTTTGAGAACCAAGCTAGGTATAAAGAATATATTAAACAAGGCACATTGATCCTAAAATACGAAGATAAGCTCATTGAAAGACTTGTGGCTGGTTTTGCTGAGCCGGTAAATTTTATTGGTTTTAAAACGTACGCAGTCAACTCTCCTAATTTTCATTCACAAATTGGAAACTTACTTGCTAAAAAATATCCGCCAATCGGTATTGTGTGGAGGGAAGAAAAAAATGGAAGCGTGCATGTTTCTTTAAGGTCAGATGGGACGGTTGATGTTTCAAAGATTGCAGCTCAATTTGGCGGTGGCGGCCACAAAGCAGCATCTGGTTTCTATGTAGAGAGCCGTTCAAAACTACCATGGAAAAAAATTAATGAAAAATAAAGTAACAATTCATACCGACGGAGGTTCTCGAGGCAATCCTGGCCCGGCAGCTGTTGGCGTTGTGATCGAAGGCCCTATTGGCAAAAAGGAATTTGGTGAATATATTGGGGAGACCACCAACAATGAAGCCGAGTATCGAGCGGTTATTTTTGCTTTAAAGAAATTAAAGCCGTTAATCGGCTCAGATAAATGTAAAGTGAGTTTTGTGGAATTTTTGCTGGACAGCGAGCTTGTGGTCAAGCAGTTGAATAAAGAGTACAAGCTCAAAGACAAGAACATCCAGAACTTTTTCATTGAAATTTGGAATCTCACCTTTGACTTCGGCGGGGTTTCTTTTCGCCATGTTCCCAGGGAAGAAAACAAGGAAGCCGACAGAATTGTAAATCAGGTTTTGGATAGGGAAACGAACAAGTTGTTATAGGTATTGAAATTGGTTCAGATTTGTGCTATGCTTATACTGCTTTGTAGACTAGGTAATCGCTGTGAAGTAGCCCGCCTACGATAAAGCTTTGGCGAGGCGCTTCACGGAGGAAAGTCCGAGCACTTACTTCATGAAAGTGATTTAAAACGGTAGCGGGTAATTCCCGTCTGCAGTGATGCAAGAGGTGCGAGCAGAGACGAGGTATTCCGAAAGGAATACTTGAGCTAGACCCCAAGCATTTGATTCATCATGTGCTATAGCTTAATTCCGGTCAGGGGCTCGAAGATTGGAAGTGAAACGGCTAAATCCTTACTGGAGTGCAAGGTTAAACTCATCATCGCAAGATGCTGAAGACAAGTAGACCGCTTGAGCCCACTGGCAACAGTGGGCCTAGATAAATGATTGCCTCGGCGCGAAAGCGCTCAGACAGAACTCGGCTTATTGTTTACAAAGCAATCAAAGGACCCTCTTACGAGGGTTTTTTGATTGAAAATAGAGTATTTCTATGGTAGCTTAAGCACGTGAAAAAGGCCGATCTATTCTTTAATGTGCTGCGCCTGCCGATGGATTTTTTGATGCTTTTGGCGGCGGGGGCAACCACATATATATTGAGAACCGAAATTTTGAGGACTTTTAGGCCTGTGCTTTTTGAGTTTAATCTTCCTCTTGTGAAGTATCTTTATTTGGTAGTTTTTGTTTCGGTTTTGTTTATTGTCTCATATACAATTTCTGGACTCTATTCAATGAAGGTAAGGATAGGCATAGCGGAAGAATTTTCTAAAGTATTAATATCGTCTTCTGCGGCAGTGATGACCGTTATTGTATATATTTTCTTGAGACAGGAACTTTTTAATTCAAGATTTTTGGTTTTGGGGGGTTGGTTTTTTGCGGTTATGTTTGTATTTTTGGGACGGATGTTGATCAGGTATCTCCAAGTATTTTTTGTATCTAAATATGATTTCGGTATCCATAAGATAATGATTGTCGGGAATGATCAGGCTGCCCTAAGTATTATAAATGATATCAAAAACAATCCATCTTCAGGTTATAGAATAGTAAAGCATCTTTTAAACCCGGAAATTGAAGAGATTAGATCTTCGGTCAGAAATCCCGGAGTGGATGAAGTTATTTTGGCTAACCACGATTATCAGGCCAATAAAATAGTGGAGCTTATTGATTTTTGTAATGAGAATCATCTTATCTTCAAGTTTGTTCCCAATTTAAGCCAGACGATGACCACTAATTACGAGGTGGATGTTATAAATGGGATGCCATTAATAGAGCTAAAGAGGACAGCTCTTGATGGGTGGGGTAAGATCATTAAGAGGGTTATGGATATATTTGCTGGAAGCTTAGGATTGATAATTTTCTCGCCCCTGATAGGTATTATTGCCTTTGCGATTAAGTGGGAAACAGAGGGACCTGTTTTTGCCCGGCTGAAGAGGGTTAGCAAGAATAAAGAATTTGATCTTCTAAAATTCAGGGGAATGATAAAGAACGCCGAAGAGTTAAAGCCATATCTTGTAGTTTTCAACGAAAGACAAGATGGCCCTCTTTTTAAAATAAAAAACGACCCAAGGATTACTAATGTAGGCCGTTTTATAAGAAGATATAGATTGGATGAAATAGCGCAATTTTGGAATATTTTAAGAGGTGATATGAGTTTGGTTGGTCCGCGCCCTCATCAGCCAGATGAGATCTCAAAATATGAAAAACATCACAAAAGAGTTCTTGCTATTAAAGCCGGAGCGACTGGATTAGCACAAGTATCAGGAAGTTCTGATCTGCCTTTCGATCGGGAAGTTGCTGTTGATACTTTTTATATAGAAAACTGGTCTCTATGGTTAGATTTTAAAATTGTTATTAAAACATTAGTTAAGGTATTTTCAGATAGGTCAGCCGTTTAATAAGCTTTAATGAAAATTGCTTTTGTTCACGAATATCTAAATCAATTCGGAGGAGCCGAAAGAATGCTTCAGGTTTTGTGTGCCTTATATCCACGAGCTCCCATCTATACGCTTTTATATGACAGAGATGCAACCGGAGGCGTATTCGATGGACGGGTTATAAAAACATCTTTTCTCCAGAATCTACCTTTTAGTAAAAAGCATCATAGGATTTTTCCGCTTTTGATGCCCCTGGCCATTGAGCAGTTTGATTTCTCTGATTATGACCTAGTTCTTTCCATTTCGGCCTCTTTTGCAAAGGGGATTATTACTAAACCCCACACGAAGCATATTTGTTACTGCCTTACTCCACCTAGATTTTTATGGGACAACAGCCAGAAATTTGTTGAAGAGTTCGGCTATCCTAAATTGGTAAAGAAATTTCTTCCTCCGTTTATAACTTATTTAAGGATTTGGGACAAAGAAGCGTCTCTAAGGGTTGATGATTTTTGGTCTATATCTGATTTTATCCAAGGCCGTATCAAAAAATATTACTCAAAGGATTCCAAGGTAATTTATCCTCCCGTAAATGTGGAAAAATTTCATGTATCCGACAAAATAAGCGACTATTTTTTCATGGCCGGCCGGCTGGTTTCATATAAACGATTTGACATAGCCATAAAAGCTTTCAATCAAAACGGATTACCGCTTAAAATTGTCGGCACCGGGCCGGAACTGAATAAATTAAAGAAGGTTGCCAATAAAAATATAGAATTTCTCGGTTTGGTTTCCGATGAAAAACTTGCTGAACTTTATTCGCAATCGCAAGCATGCATTTTTCCGCAAGAAGAGGATTTTGGGATTGTTCCACTTGAATCCATGGCATCAGGCAGACCAGTAATTGCCTATAGATCTGGAGGAGCGTTAGAAACTATTGTTGAAAATAAAACAGGGATATTCTTTAATGAACAAACTCCAGAGTCGCTAGAAGCTGCTTTAGAAAAATTTAATAACTTTGAATTTAAACCAGAGGATTGCCGAGAACAAGCGGAAAAATTTGATATAGAAGTTTTTAAAAACAATATTTCTAGTTTATTAAAAGTGTGACAAATGGGTGAGTTTACCTAACGTCGAAGTTTGTGGCCTCAGAATCAAATAGTCCACAGTGAGTATCAAATTATTAATTGTATAATAGATACATACATAGGACTAAGCACAATATTGTTGGGGCGATGTTTGATATCAAACCCGTAGATGATTCGGGTAGTGTTGATTTTTCAAAAATTTCGAATCTTCAGTCGGTTCTTAACTTGGGAAGAAAATTTAGAATAAATAAAGGAAGAATGGTATCCAGTATTAAAAATCAGTCGCTAAGCAAAAGAAAAGTAGAAAAAACTTTAACAGATGATACCAAATATTTAATACCCAATTTAGATCCAAGAAGTGAGTTTGAAAGCTTTTTAAACAGGGATCTTGATACTGCAGTGGAGTTGGCGTCTATCGGAGCCGAATTTCATGGAGAAAAATATTCTAAACCGAGGTATAAACTCCCGATTTTGTATTCTTTGAAACTACAAAATCGAGGATCCTCGATTTCTCAACCCCGCCAGGGCGGTGGAGAAATCGGGACAATAGTTGCAACAAAATTTAATGAAAGTGAGGAAATTATTCCTATTTTAGCATTAGTAGACGAATCGATTGATGAAAACTATCAAAACATTCTTGCTCAAATAAATCAGCGAGTATCGATAGAACCGAAAGACGATTTTATTGGTGAACCAAAAAAGGTTGACGTTTTTAATTTAGGAATTCTTACATTGAAAACGCCGCAAGCGTCTCAAGGGTCACACGAACTCAACACGTGGATAAAATATTTTTCTCAAAAAAAAACTAAATTATCCATGATAAAAGTACCCAAACTAAGCCGAGTCTGGTTTTTGACTGCGGGTTTTGGGCTAATATTACTTACGGTTTTTGGTTATTACGGCTCGAGCATTAAAAATCAGCTGATTGTAGAGGGTAATTCAGCCGTTGCAAATCTTGAGAATGCCGGAGAAAATATCAAAAACATGGACTTTGTTTCCGCTTCGGATAACTTTGCCCAGGCCTATCAGGAATTTTCTAAAGCGGGGAACGATATGAATTTTATGGGAGCTGGTATAAGCTCCTTGCTTTCAGATCTGCCGGGAGCGGGAAAGTTGAAATCGGCAAAAAATTTAGTTGAGGCCGGCAAGCTGATGGCCAATGCCGGGCAGGCCATGTCCGATGCCATGGGCGAGATAGCCAAAACTAATTTGATTTTGAATCCATTGGCAGGGGGAACCGATGTATCGATAGGAGAAATATCAGTGTCTCTTAAAAAAGCCCTTACACTTTCCAAGAAAAATTTAGGAAAGGCCAAACAGCTTCTCGCAGATGTGGATGACTCAAGCATCCCCGAAGATAAAAAGGCGAGCTTTGAAGAATTTAAATCAAAACTTCCTCTTTTTGATAAACTTGTCAATGATTCAGTGGACTACTCTAAATTTCTCGAGGATTTCATCGGAACAAAGGGAACCAAAAAATATTTAATCTTGTTCCAAAATCCGTCGGAGCTCAGGCCCACCGGCGGGTTTCCAGGAACTTATGGAGTGGTTTCGTTCAAAGACGGAAAGCTTCAGGATTTTAAAGTCGATGATGTTTATAATCTGGACGGCCAGCTTCAGGAACTAATTATTCCACCCCTTCAGCTTCAGCACATCACGCCGAATTGGGGAATGAGAGACGCGAATTGGTTTGTTGACTTTCCAACATCGGCCAGGAAAATGACCATATTTTTCAAAAAGGAATCAGGCTACGATATTGATGGAGTTATTACCTTTAGTCCTCAGATTGTTGCTCATATTCTAGACATTGTTGGTCCCATCGAAATGCCTGAATATAATCTGACTCTTGACTCCAAGAATCTATTATCCGCTCTTCAGGATGAAGTTGAGTACAAAGGAGATCGCAAACAGCCCAAGCAGATAATCATGGATCTCGCGCCTCGTCTGCTGAAAAAACTATATTCAGCGGAATCAGGTAAATGGCTGGATGTGTTTAATCTGTTGGTATCCAGTTTGGAACAGAAGGATATCCTCATGTATTTCAAGGACCTTAATCTGGAGAGTTTTTCGGTGGACAAGGGTTTTTCTGGTCAAGTTAAAAACACAGACTCGGATTATCTAATGGTCACTTTCACTAATGTGAAGGGATCAAAGACAGATCTGGTCATGGATTCGTCACTGAAAGTGCAAACGACAACTGAAAGCGGAGATGTTAAACATAAGGTTTCGATAATCCGCACGCACAACGGAGGGAATAGTAAATATGGATTCTACAACAAACAAAGTCCGACCTATGTCAGAGTTTTGGTTCCGAAGAATGTTGAATTTGTCAGTCTGGTCGGTAATTCAAGGCCGGACTTTAAGCCCTTGATTGATTATGCCAACTCGGGATTTAAAAAGGATGATGATTTAGCTAAATTTGAAGAAACAAGTTATGTGGACAAAGAAACTGGCATGACTATTTATAAAGAATCTGACAAGACGGAATTTGGTTTCTGGATGATTATAAATCCTGGGGAGATGAAAACGGTCGATTTGGAATATACTGTTCCGTCAGCTGGTGATAACTATCAATTCTATGTCCAAAAACAGCCCAGCTTGAATATCAATGATTTTAAATTCTATATGGATGGCAATCTTTACTTTGACGGACGGCTGGATAAGGACATGTTAATTAGTCCGAAATAGCTGACACAACCTCTATGCATGCTCCCTCCGCCGGTTGCTTTGGTTATATCCAAGAAAAGTTAAATAGTACTTGTCTTGACTTTTGGAGGTTTATCAAGTATTTTAAGGGTAAATAGTGGGTTTTTGCCAAGGTTTAAGACATACAAACATGAGAATGAGTATTTTGGAAAAAGCTGGCCTAGTCGATCCTCTAAAGGTTTATGACGGTCTTCATGTTTCGGAGGGATTCTTGCGAGATTTGGCGCAATCTCCTGACAAGGTTGATCCAGTTCATCGAAAGGAAATTGAGGGACATTTTGAGTTCTGTGATCAATGTCTTAAAGAAAAAGAATCTTATCTCCCCATCGGTTCCTCAGATGATAAATAGTCACCCCGATAACTATCGGGGTTCTTAATATTTAAACTTGTTTATTATTGCACAAAATGCTAGTATTTATAAATGCCAAATAATAGATTGAAGATAACTTCAAGATCTCTTGGGGAGTTTTATTTGAACAAAAACTTCAGTACATATAAAATAGGAAAAATTTTAAATTGTAGTGCTAGTACTATCACGAATCGTTTAATTGAATTTAGGATTCCCATAAAAAGTTCAGCATTTGCGAGAATGAAATACAAGAAATTTGATTTTAATGGTAATGATGCACAAAAAGCATATATGATAGGGTTTAGAATAGGCGATTTAAATGTATATCGTGTAAGTGAAAACTCTGAAACAGTTGTTGTTCGTTGTCACACTACACAAATAGAACAGGTAGATGTTATTAAATCTTTATTTTCAAAATTTGGTCGGGTTGATGATTCAGTAAGACCGAATAGCCATTATTATATGAATTGTTTTTTAAATAATTCGTTTAAGTTTTTATTTCCCAAAGATAAAAGTGCTTGGGCTTGGATTCAAGAACCTGAAACCCGCCTTGCTTTTATTGCAGGATATACTGATGCAGAAGGTAATTTTATTATCAATCAAGATCGAGCTCGTTTTAAAATAGATTCTTATGATAAAGACGTTCTTGATACTATTGCTAAATGGCTTAAAGATGTCGGTATTCAATATAAGATGCGATTAATTTTTAAAAGTGGTGATAAGCAGAAAATATATGGTAAGATAGGCATTTATCATGGTGACCTTTGGCGACTAAATATTAATTATGCAGGCGACTTAAAGAGATTTATCTTTTTAATTAATCCGTTTATACGGCATAGTCAACGATTACATGATATGAAGTTGTGTATTAAAAATATTGAAAAAAGAATTAAAAATGGAACAGTCAAATAAAATAAGGAACTTTGTAATTGTGGCTCATGTGGATCATGGAAAATCGACTCTTGCCGATCGTTTTTTAGAATTGACCAAAACGGTAGAGAAAAGAAAAATGCACGAGCAATATTTGGATACGATGGAACTGGAAAGAGAGAGGGGGATTACCATCAAGCTTCAGCCAGTAAGAATGTCTTACGAACTTGATGGGCAAAAATATATTTTGAATCTGATAGATACTCCTGGGCATGTTGATTTCTCTTATGAGGTGTCGCGTTCTTTGGCGGCAGTTGAGGGTGCGATATTGCTTGTTGATGCTTCTAAGGGGATTCAAGCTCAAACTCTGGCCAACCTGCATCTGGCACAACAGCAAGGACTGAAAATAATTCCCGTTTTGAACAAAATTGATCTGCCTAACGCAAGAACTGAACAGGTAAAAGAAGAGCTGGCGTATCTATTAGCCGTTGAATCGGAAGATATTTTGGAGGTTTCTGCTAAAAATGGAACTAACGTAGAAAAAGTTTTGGAAAGAGTTATCAGGGTTGTTCCGCCTCCGAAAATTTCTGACAACGCTAATCTCAAAGCCCTAATCTTTGATTCTACCTTCGATGCTTATAAGGGTGTTATTGCTTACATCAGAGTATTTGAAGGCTCAATAAAAAGAGGAGACAAAATAATGGCTTTTGTTGCCAAAGTGAAAGCTGATGTTTTGGAAACAGGTTATTTTTCGCCTAATTTGATTGCTTCGGATAAGGGCATGTCGTCAGGGGAAATTGGTTATATTGCAACTGGATTGAAAGATCCGGGTCAAATTAGAGTCGGCGATACTATAACGGGTGAAAAGTTTAAGGTGCAAAGTGAAAAGTTCCAGCCATTGCCTGGATATAAAGAGCCGCGGCCAATGGTTTTTGCAAGTTTCTTTCCGGAGAAAAGCGAAGACTATGATATTTTAAAAGATGCTTTGGGTAAACTTAAATTGACCGATGCCTCTTTAATTTATGAACCGGAATCATCTGCCGGATTGGGGCGGGGATTTCGCCTTGGTTTTTTGGGCATGCTTCATGTGGAGATAATATCTGAACGGCTGAAGAGGGAATTTGGGCTGTCGCTTATTATCTCTTCTCCCTCCGTAGAGTATGCAGTAAAAATGCAGAATGGGGAGGAACTAAAAATACGCTCGGCCTCAATGCTTCCTGACTTTTCTGGAATCGCGGTAATCTCTGAGCCGATAGTTTCTCTTGAGGTGCTTACTCCAGTTGTTTATATGGGTAGTGTAATGGAATTGATGGCCACTGTCAGGAATGTGTATAAGGGGACGGATTACTTAGGCAAGGAAACTGCTTTGCTCAAATATGAAATGCCTTTGTCTGAAGTTATTACTGATTTTTATGATAAACTTAAAAGCGTTTCTTCGGGCTATGCCTCAATGAGCTATGAGCCCAAAAGTATGCAGGAAGGCGACCTGGTTCGGCTTGATATTTTAATTGCCGGAGATATGGTTGAGCCATTTTCAAGAATAGTTCCGAAAGAAAAGGCCTATCATGAAGGCCGGGCTATGGTTACAAAATTGAAAGAGGTGGTGCCTCCGCAGATGTTTGAAGTTTCCATTCAAGCTGCGATTGGCGGCAAGGTTATTGCCGCCGAGTCAATTCGGGCAAAGCGAAAAGATGTCACCCAGCATATGTATGGTGGCGATATAACTCGCAGAATGAAATTGTGGAAGAAGCAGAAAAGGGGCAAAGCCCGCATGAAAGAAACCGGCCGAGTCAATCTGTCTCAAGATGTTTTCCTGAAGATGCTTAAACGCTGACCACTCACACAACCTCCATGCATGCTGCGGAGCATACTTTTCTGAAATTCTACTGATTTCATAAAAGCATGCTCCCTCCGCCGGTTGCTTGGGTTACAATTCTACACTTGGCAATAGAGGTTCAAACTAAAAAGCGGTGTAAACTACACCGCACTGATGCCAAGCTTATTTAAGGGCTTTCTTTATACAAATCAATCCAACTGCTAATTCTAATGAATAAAGCAGGTCATAAATAACTAAATTAACCATGCTTGGGATTGCTATTTTAGCGACCTCGTTTGGATAAAAATTAACTAAGGCTCCGGTTACCCCCCACATAATTAAAGGGACAATCGCTGCTTCCACAAAGAAACAACCCAAAAAAAGTAATCCAAATTTAAGCATTACTTTTCTCCATGCTTTATTTAAGTAACTGGGTCAAATGTTAGCATGGCACCTCCTTTTTTGCAATAATTTTAAGCCCAGCCCAGCATCTTATTGAAGCCCGCCCGCCGCGGGAAGCAATGAATAGACAAATTCCTTTGTTTCTCGGACTCGGTCTATTCTTTAGCTTCTAAAATGATAAAATGAATATATTGTCTGACCCACTTAAGCAAATGCTGGAATGAGGAGGAATCCGACCATAGATACGACGACCAATAGTGATATAAGTATCCAAATAATTCTAATTGTTTTGTGACTTAGCATATGATTTTACGAGAAAACGAAATATTAATGAAAATCATCAGAAGGCATGTTTCAAGCCTGAATGGTTCATTTTCTTTGGCGGGCAGTATTTTGATAATCTATCTTCTAATTGTTTACTACTTTAAATTTAACTTTTTTGACTATGGTTGGCAAGTGTTAAGTGTGCTTATACTGGTTTTGATATTATTTGTTATTTATAAAACCTATGTCTGGCGTAAGAATACTTTTTTGATAACCAACCAAAGATTGATAAACAATGAACAGAGCGGTCTTTTTAGTCGGACGGTAACAGAAATTATATATGATGATGTGCACGAGATAACATTTAAACAGGAAGGCTTATCAGCGACCATCTCAAATTATGGAACCTTAGTAATAAGAACTCCTTCTGAAAATAAGATTATCCTTGAGAGGATTCCTGATCCGGAAAAAGTTGTGGAACTGATAAATAAGATTAAAAGTTCCTTAAAACATCATGAACACGAACATGAACAAGGTACTGAATTCTAAAGTATTTACTGCCTTAGCTAGTGTCCTTGTTTTGTGGCTCACCCTCTCTTCCATTAATCTTAATTCGCAGAGGGGTATAGTTGATAGGGAAGTGAAGAATATCGAAACTAAGATAGAGGAAGTCCAGGATGACGCAGATTATCTTAATAAATTTTTAGTTTATTTTAAAACTCCGGCTTTTCTTGAAAAAGAAGCTCGTTTGAAGTTAAATTATAAAGCCTACGACGAGGAAGTGGTTTTTATATACAAAGATAAGAATACGAAAAAAACCTCAGATTCTATAAGTTTTGAGGAATTATTAGGCAGAATGCCAAATTATAAAAAGTGGTTTTTGTATCTCCTCGGATACTAATTTCGCGGGTATCGTATAGTGGTAATACAGTTGCTTCCCAAGCAACGGACGGGAGTCCGATTCTCCCTACCCGCTCAAATATCAAAAAATGCGTTGTAAAAAACGCATTTTTTGATATGATAATGAAGTATTTTGCCGCCTTAGCTCAGCTGGTAGAGCAGCACTTTCGTAAAGTGAAGGTCCCCAGTTCGACTCTGGGAGGCGGCTCCACTTCAATAAACTAAATACGAGTAATAAAAAAGCCCCACAGAAGCGGGGCAAGAGTCTTACGCTGACTCTAGGAGTGTCTTGATTTCATTGGCATCAAGCACTTCTTTAACTATTAGTTCTGCTACTAATTTATGAACTAAATTTTTGTTTATTTCAATCAATCTTTTTGCCTGTTCAAATCCTCTGTAGATAATTTTGTTAATAGCCTCGTCAATCTTATTAGCCGTGTCTTGTGAATAGTTAGAACTTGCTTCTGACATTGCTCGACCCAAAAATGGATCTTCAGCTTGAGACCCGAATTTTGTAGGACCAAGTTCTGACATACCCCATTCACGAACCATGCGTCCGGCCAGGCCTGTGGCGACTTCAATATCGTTACTGGCTCCGGTTGTGATTTGGCCTATAAACATTTCTTCTGCCACTCTTCCGCCCATGAGAATGGCGATTCTTCCTTCCAAATACTCCTTGCTTAAATTATGCCTATCTTCAGTAGGAAGCTGATAGGTACTTCCCAAACTCATACCGCGAGGAATGATAGTAACTTTATGAATCGGGTCGGCCTCTTCGGTGAATAGGGTCACGATGGTATGGCCGGCCTCATGATAGGCGGTAACCCTTTTTTCTTGCGGTGATATCAGAACTGATTTTCTTTCTGCACCCATCATTACTTTATCCTTGGCAAATTCGAAATGATTCATCTCAACGACTTTTTTGTTAAGCCTTGCAGCACGGAGAGCTGCTTCATTACAAAGGTTTGCCAGGTCGGCTCCGGTAAATCCAGATGTTCCTCGGGCCAAAATAGTCATATCTAGCCCGTCTTCCAGAGGAATACCCTTAGTATGAACTAAAAGAATTTCAAACCGTCCTTTGACATCCGGCCTATTTACTACCACCCTTCTGTCGAATCGACCTGGCCTTAAGAGGGCAGGGTCAAGAACATCGGGCCTGTTTGTTGCTGCGATGATGATTACGCCGTTGTTGGTTGTAAAGCCATCCATCTCGACGAGCAGTTGATTAAGCGTTTGCTCTCGTTCATCTTGTCCTCCACCGATTCCAGTGCCACGGTGTCTTCCAATGGCATCAAGCTCATCAATAAACATGATGCACGGCGCTTGTTTACCTGCATCTTCAAAAAGTTCTCGTACTCTTGCGGCGCCGACTCCGACGAACATCTGCACAAACTCTGATCCGGAAGTTGAAAAAAATGGAACATTTGCCTCACCGGCAACTGCTTTTGCCAGAAGGGTTTTGCCAGTTCCGGGAGGTCCAATCAGTAATACGCCTTTTGGAATGTGGGCGCCGAGTTTCTGGAATTTTTGTGGATCTTTCAAGAACTCAATAATCTCTTGGAGCTCTTCTTTGGCTTCTTCGGCTCCTGCGACATCCTGAAAAGTTTTTTTAACATCATCTTGGCCTAATCTTACCCTTGGTTTCAGGAAGCTTTTCATGCCACTCATCTGTTGGCTTTGAGCTCTTTTCATGAAGAATATCCAAAACCCAACAAGTAAGATAAATGGAAGCATGTTAAATAAACCACCTAAAAATGAATCGCCGTCTTTCTTTATTAGGTTTATAGCTGCATCTGGGTTTTGGTCCTTGATATCTTTTCTTAGCGACTCGACATAATTCATGTCGGTGTTCAGGGCTTTGCTTGAAAACTTAGTCACATTTTTTATGGATTTTTTAAACTCGCCTTGTATCTCGCCAGTGTCGCTTATGGTGACCGAAGCGATATTGCCGCTGTCCACCTGATTCATGAAGTCGCCATAGGACAAACTTTTGACGGGACTGGACGACGGTTCATTAGGCTTGGAGTATACAAAGAGTGTACTCGTTAATACCATAAGTATCATTATTAAGCCAGTAATTTGACGAGCAGTCACATGGAACTCCTTAATTTCAATGTTCTGAATTGTTTAAAATTTAACCACAAAAGAGCTTATTTAGCAATATATCGTTGAAATTTTCATTGTTGAGAGTTATAATAAGAAGGTGTTGGAATATGAGCATAATAAGGCTCTTTTATATGTGTATTCAGGAGCCGGAGGTGTTGATGCCCAAGACTGGGCGTCTATGCTTTTGAGAATGTATCAGCGATATGCCCAGAACAAGGGCTGGGGATTTACCATTCTCAACGAATCCTTTGGAGAACAGAAAGGCATCAAGAATGCGGTTTGTGAAATAACCGGTGAGAATACATACGAAACTTTGAAAGGAGAGTCCGGCGTCCATCGCCTTGTCCGAATATCACCATTTTCTGCCAAAGGATTACGCCACACTTCATTTGCCTTGATTGAAATTTTGCCAGAGATAATAAGTAAGGACTTGAAAATCAATCCTAACGACTTGAGGATAGACACATTCCGTTCATCGGGGCCAGGCGGACAAAATGTGAACAAACTAGAGACCGCCGTAAGAATAACTCATATTCCTACAGGAATTATGGTCGCTGTTCAATCCGAGCGTTCTCAAAGTCAGAATAAAGAAAAAGCCATGCAAGTGCTTACTTCCCGTCTTGTCCAGAAAATGGAGGAAGCCAAAATAAAAGAACTTTCCGAATTGAAATCCGAAAGGCGCGAGATAGAATGGGGAAGCCAGATCAGGTCTTATGTTCTGAATCCTTATCAGATGGTTAAAGACCATAGGACCGGAGTCAAGTCATCCCAACCAGATAAAATCTTGGATGGCGACTTAGATAAATTTATTAAATCAGAACCAAAACCATAAATGATAGAATTCAAAGATGTTTCCACAATCTATGACAACGACGAGAGTGTAGAGATACTCAATGGGGTAAACTTGGAGATTAAAGACGGGGAATTCATTTCCATTATCGGGCCGGCCGGAGCCGGTAAGTCAACACTACTTCGTCTTTTGACCAGAGAGATAAGTCCATTCAAGGGAAAGGTCATTCTAGATGGCGTCAATTTGGCCCAGATTTCTTCTAAAGCTATTCCTTTACTCCGCAGAAAGATAGGTACTGTTTATCAAGACTTTAAGCTTCTTTCGGCTAAAACTGCTTTTGAAAACGTAGCCTTTGCTATGGAAGTCTGCGGAGCCGACAGGGGAGAGATAGATAGCGATGTCCCTAAAATTCTGGGGATTGTTGGTTTGGGAGATAAGCTCAAAAGTTTTCCTCATCAACTATCAGGCGGGGAAAAACAGCGTCTGGCGATTGCCCGTGCATTGATACATCGACCTAGGATCATATTGGCTGACGAGCCGACGGGAAATTTGGATTTGGTGAATAGCTATGACGTGGTAAAATTGTTAATGAAGATAAACGAACTAGGTACGACCGTTATTCTGGCCACTCACAACAGGGAAGTGGTCAATGCTATCGGCAGGAGGGTTATATCAATAGAAAAAGGCAAGATAGTTCGGGATCAAGTCGAAAACGGTAAATATGTAATATGATCGAAAATTTCCAAGAAACAGCAAAAAGAGTTTTTAGCGTAGGGTGGACCAATTTTAAACGTAATTCCTATTTGAGCATGGGCACTACTGGAGTTATGGTCTTGGTTTTGTTTTTGTTTTCAGGATTGATGTCTTTGAATTATCTTGCGACGCAAATCGTATCGGGCTTGGAGGAAAAGGTGGATGTCAGCGTTTATTTCAAGAACGGTGCATCCGAAGAAGAAATAGCTAAAGTTAAAAGCGATCTTGAATCATTGGGTACAGTAAAGAATGTTGAATATGTTTCTAAAGACAAAGCATTGGATGAATTTAAACAAAGGCATATTGGAGATACTTTAGTTCAGGATTCCTTGGCGGAGTTGGATGAGAATCCATTACAGGCATCTTTGAATGTAAAAGCGAATGATTCTTCCCAGTATGCTTCTATTGTCACTTTTCTTGAAGGAAATAAATTCAGGAGTTTGGTAGACAAGATTAATTTCTATGAGAACGAGCAAGTTATTAAAAGAGTCCTAGCTATATCGGGAGGCCTTCGGAACTGGGGTTTCTTGGTCACGATGGCTTTGGCGGTGATTGCTGTTCTTGTGACTTTTAATACTGTCCGGCTTACTATTTACAGCCAAAAGCAGGAGATAGAGATAATGCGACTAGTTGGAGGTTCCAATTGGCACATCAAAGCGCCATATTTAGTTGAGGGGGGACTGTATGGAGCTTTGGCAGCTGGAATCGTGGCGGCGATCTTCTATCCGGTGGCATATTTCATTTCGCCTAAAATTGAGACTTTGATGCCAGGAGTGAGTTTAGTCAGCTATTTTGTTTCAAATATTTTCCAATTCGTGCCTCTTATTTTCTTTATCGGAATTTTGCTCGGTGTGACTTCGAGTTTTGTAGCGATAAGGAGATTCCTTAAGATATAGAGTCTTAATTTGGGGTAAAATTATTCTTTATTGTCTCTGCTTCTCAAAAGCGGATTTTTGTTGTAGAATAGGGCAGTTCTTTGATGGAGATAGGAGTTTATATGCTGCAACCACGGTTTTTTCTTGAGAGTCTTATTAATATGATAGATCCTGAAAATAGGCGTCAATGCAGAGATTTGATGAGTGAAAACCATCTCTTATTTGTGACTGCTCCAGGAGCGTTACATAATCATCAAAACTGGCCGGGTGGATATTGGGACCATATTGTTGAAGCTATGAATTATGCGGTTGTTTTTTATCAGGCCGATCCACGACCGTTGCCGTTCTTGCTTTCCAGTGCTCTTCTTGTTTTGTTTTTACACGATATTGAAAAGCCGTGGAAGTATGAAGCAGGTTCTGATGGCCAGTTAAGGAATAAAAAAGAATTTGACACAGAAAATAAAAGTCATGCTTTTAGAGACGACATAATCAAGCATTATGGCATCAGACTGACACAGGAAGAACAGAACGCATTAAAGTATGTTCATGGCGAAGGCGGTGATTATACATCCAAGCGAAGAGTGATAGGGCCGCTAGCGGCATTTTGTCATGTATGCGATGTGTGGGTTGCGCGAATCAGATTCGATTGTCCGATGAAGAAGGATGATCCGTGGATTGGTGCAGAAAGAATTAAAGGTTAAACCGTTGAAAAAACGGTTTTTTTATTGTATATTATCTGGACAGTATTCCTCGTTTCTCTCGGGATTAAATATCCTCCAGAAACTGGAGGATATTTAATTGCGGGATCGTATAGTGGCCCCGCCACAGCAGGGTCCCGCTGTGGCGGGATAGGATAAATTATGTATTTTGTATATATTTTAAAGAGTTTAAGGGACGAGGGTTACTATATTGGCCAAACGTATAGTTTAGAATTAAGAATAGAAAAGCATAATAAAGGCCAAGTCCATTCAACTAGAAGTAGAATACCGTTTGTGTTGATTAAAAAAGAAGTCTTTGATACCAGAGGAGAAGTTAGAAAAAGAGAAAACTATTTAAAAAAATTAAAAGGAGGAAATGAGTTTAAAAAAATAATAAGCTTCTAGTCCTGAAAGCTGCGGGATCGTCTAATGGTAGGACACATCCCTCTGGAGGATGGTATCTTGGTTCGAGTCCAAGTCCCGCAGCTTTCAAGGTTAGAAAAATGGCCCCGCCACAGCGGGGTCCCGCTAAGGCGGGATAGGACACATCCCTCTGGAGGATGGTATCTTGGTTCCCTGGCCGGGCAGGCGAGTCCAAGTCCCGCAGTAAGTGAACGAATGTGAGTGAAATACTGAGCACAGTAGTGCGAATGTGCCAAGTCGTGATAGGTTATTCCGCTCGAGAGATGTTATTAAAAAACAGACGATCAGCAAACGAGTATAGTTATATGTATTACGTCTATATTATAGAGTGCAAAGACGGGACTCTTTATACCGGTATTACCACGGACATTCAGCGTCGATTCAAGGAACATAATTCTGGTAGAGGAGGGGCCTATACCAGAGCAAAGAAAGTGAAAAAGGTTTTATACACTGAACAAATTGAAACTAGAAGCGAAGCCCAAAAACGTGAAGCGGAAATCAAGAGTTGGCACCGTGAGAGGAAATTAGCTTTAATTAAAAAATGAAAAAACTCAAAATTTTTCTCCTTCACTTTCTAGTTTTTATCATTGGTGCAATCGGCATCGGTATCTATGTTTTTTATCGCTTGGCCCACTCTTCAAATGGAGTAGATTTAGGCGGTATAATTGTGATGCCGGCGGTGATCCTTGTTTACATAGTTATTTTCGGAATTTTTTGTATTATTTCTCTAATCAGTTGGTTTTTAATCGTCTATTTTCGCAATCGGTAGGAATCTTTTTATAGGGTTTAAGGGGACTTTATAACTCAAGAATAAATTTTTGACAGAAAACACCCTAAGGATGTAAAGTGGGGGAGAATCTCAAATAATGGCTGTGGATAAGGGTATTTTCAATATTTTATGAACCATGGTATTGTATTAGTAATAAATAAGTAGCGTGGTTCATATCAAAAAAAACAATCCCAAAGAATTTGCAATTGAACTCCGAAAAGGTGGATATTCGTATTCAGAAATTCAAAAATTTGTTCATGTTCAGAAATCAACTCTTTCTTACTGGTTTCAGGACATAAAATTATCAGAACCTCAACTGTCAAGATTAAAAAAGAAGAAAATTGAGGCGGCTCAAAGAGGCTCTAAAACAAGGGTTTTAAAAATTTCCAAAGCAATCGAAGAGATAGAAAAAACTTCAGCAAAAGATGTTGGTAAAATTTCCAAAAGAGAATTGTGGTTGATGGGAGTTGTTCTATATTGGAGAGAAAGATTGTTGAACAAAAATGATAGTGATTTAAAAAAAGGAGTTCGATTCACAAGCTCTGATCCGCACCTGATCAGGTTCTTTCTTAAATGGCTTGCGGAGGTTGGAGGAATTAAGAATGAAGAAATTAGTTTCGATATTTATATCGGAAAAGAGAAAAACTTGCTTAATGAGGCCGTAAATTATTGGGCCGATATAACTGGATTTTCAAAGGATAATTTCTCTCGTTATTATGTGTTAAAAGGAGCTAAACACAGCCTTTTGAGAGTCAGGGTTAAGGCAAGTTCAATGTTAGCTAGGCAGATATCTAGTTGGGTCATAGAGATTATTAAACAATTATAAACATTAATAAATTACTTTGATAAAACTTGATTACGCATAGAGTAAAGGATGATAAATAACTAATCTTAAACGGGAACTTTTTTTGACATAAATTATTTATTGGGTTATTGTATTTAATGCGTGCAGGGGTCAATTTTAGACTCTGCCGAGAAGAACTTTAACAAAAGAAGGAGAAGAAAACATATGGGCAAATGGGTACTCGGAGTTGGTGCTGTGGTTGTTGCGGCCGTTCTTATCGGGGGCTGTACTGCGGGAGTAACTATTTTGAATTCTTATAACACCCTTGTCACTAAGCGGGAGGTCACTAAGGCCAGCTGGGGACAGGTAGAAAATGTCTATCAGCGTCGAGCTGATCTAGTACCAAATCTTGTTGAGACGGCACGTGGTTATGCAATTCACGAAAATGAAACATTTGTTGCCGTGACTGAAGCTCGGGCGAAGGTCGGTCAGGTAAACATTAAAGCAGATCAGATTCCTGACGTGGCGTCTTTGGCAAAATTTCAGCAGGCGCAAGGTGAGCTTTCAAACGCGATGTCGCGTTTGATGGTAGTGATGGAAAAGTATCCGGATTTGAAGGCCAATGATTTGTTCAGAGATTTAATGGTTCAGATGGAAGGAACTGAAAATCGCATTGCCGTTGAGCGGATGCGCTATAATCAGTCGGCGACGGACTATAATTCAACGCGGAATGTTTTCCCTGCCAATATTATTGCTAACTGGTTTAACTTTGAAGTGTTTCCGTATTTCAAGGCCGAAGAAGGCGCTAATAAAGCACCCAAGGTTGATTTCAAGGATTTTAGAAAGTAATGGTTGAAAAACAGAAACAAGTTTCGGATTATTTTCCTGCTGATCATCTAGGTGAAATAAAGGAGGTTATTACTGAAGTCGAAAGGCGGACTTCCGGAGAAATTCGGGTCAAGATTGTTATTGATTGCGATCCTGATCTGAAGGGTAAAGTTCATGAGCAGGCTGTTCGTGATTTTGAAAAGGCGGGTATGCACAACACTCGCGACAAAATAGGAGTACTGATTCTTGTCGTTTTGAATGAGAGGACATTTACAATTCTTGGTGATTCTGGAATTTACTCCAAGCTCCTGCAGGGGTATTGGGATAATATGGCAAGAGTCATGTCCATCTATTTCAAAAACGGAAATTTCTATGTCGGTATCTGTGCTGTAGTAGAAAGTGTCGGCAGACAGCTTGCCAAACATTTTCCAAAGCAAATGGACGATGTTAATGAATTGCCGGATGATGTCATTGTGAGAGGTGATAACTGATGGTAAAGAAAAGTTTCCTGACGATTTGTTTTATTTTTGCGGCCACAGTTTTATTTGCCGGGCCGAATTATCACAAGCCGGTTGGACACGTGAATGATTTTGCGAATATCATGTCTGCTGAAGCCAAACAACAACTTGAGTCACAACTTCGAGATTATCGTGATAAGACATCTATTGAACTGGCCGTAGTCACGGTTCCGTCACTGGAAGACCTAACCGTGGAGGATTACACTCTCGGATTGGCCCAGTCATGGGGCGTCGGAGACAAGAAGAAATCAAACGGTATTGTATTGCTGATTGCTCCCAACGAAAGGAAAATGAGAATTGAGGTCGGGTACGGAATGGAACCTGATCTGACTGATGCCCAAGGCGGACGAATCATCAGAGATGTCATTATCCCTTATTTCAAGGAATCGGTTCAACAGTCTAACGATACGGCGAAAAATGCCAAATTGACCGAAGGTATCATTGCCGGTGTTAATGCGATTTTGGCCGGTCTGGGCAATACTCCATTTGAGGCTCGCCTTGAAGAAAGAAAAATTGCAGCAGAAAAAGCAGCTGCCAAACAAAAACTTCAGGATGAAAAGATAGCCGCATTTGTGATGGTGGCCGGACTAGTAGCATTGTTTATTACAATGCTTGTGATAATCGCGTGGCTTATTTACAAAGCAGAGGCAAGACGCAAACATCTGAAGAATCTTTATGACAAGAATGGGCGAGATTTGAAAAAATCCGCTGATATGATAGGGAAGGCAAAACAGGAATATCCGAAAGCCAATGACAAACTTGAGCAATTCAAAAAAAGTAATCCAAAAGAAACATGGCAAGATCTTGATAAAATTCTAAGAGAGTCTCCGGCCAGCATTGAAAGTTATAGTAAGAGACTCGATCAATTAGTTAGCCGACATGAAAAAAGTAACTGGAATAATTCAGAAATTTTAGCCAATCACATTACAGCACTTATTGCGGCGATTGCTGTTTACTCTGAAATCCTGGAAACAATTACTGCAAAAATAAAGGAAACAGATACAGCAAAAGCCAATAGCTCAAAGTTGATTGACTCGGTTCAGGATGCTATCAAAGCGACCCGAAAAGAACTTGATGACAAAGATGTGAAAGATAAAAGCCGCAAGTATCTTGATCAGGCCGATAATAAACACAAGAAGGCCAAGGAGTTAGCTGATAATCAATCAGTCAACTGGCTTGTGGTTGTTGCTCTGCTTACCGAAGCAATGGCACTCGTGGCCAATGCTAAGTCGCAGGCTAAGTCGGATAAAGAAAACGCCGAAGAAGAACGGCATCCCAAGCCGAGGCGTAGTTCCGATGATTCGTATAGCAGTCCAAGTTACTCAAGTTCATCAAACTGGTCTTCTTCCGACTCCAGTTCTAGCTCAAGTGGTTTTGGTGGAGGCGGTTTCGGCGGCGGCGGCGCTTCCGGAAGCTGGTAAATTTCCCAAAACGAATTGCTCCCAAACGGGAGCTTTTTTTATTTCTAATTTTCACAACTTACTCCGGTTGAAAAAAGATCTTGTATGTATTACAATAACAATATGAATCCCGTTAGAAGTTAGCCCTAACGGGAATAACATGCATTAAGCAATATAACGTTTTGGTAAGCTTGCCACTGGTTAAAAGCGGTGGACGGTTTGCAAAACTTCTAACGGGATGAATAAACTCACATGGGCGGTATTAGGAATAATAGTGGTTTTGGTTTTGTATTCTTGGTCTTTATATAATGGTTTGGTTAAGGCAAATGAAAACATTACCGGCCAATGGGCACAAGTTCAGACCCAGTATCAGAGGCGATTTGATTTGATACCTAATTTGGTTAATTCCGTGAAAGGCATTATGAATCAGGAGAAAAAAGTGTTCAGCGATTTAGCTGAAGCCAGAACCCGTTACGCCGGAGCCGCCAACACAGATGATAAGGTCAAAGCTGCCAACGATGTGGAGAGCTCTCTTGGCAGGTTGCTTGTTATTATGGAAAACTATCCCCAACTTCGTTCTTCGGAAACCGTCTTGACTTTGATGTCTCAGCTTGAAGGCACGGAAAACAGGATAAGCGTTGAAAGGAGCAGATTCAATGACGTTGTAAAAATCTACGATACAAGGATTAAAGGATTTCCTGCAAACTTCTTTTCTTCTCTCTATGGATTTAAAGAAAAGGCCTATTTTGAATCTCAACCCGGAGCGGAAAAAGTTCCAGGTGTTAATTTTTAGTAATTTCTCGTTAGATTCTTATGTCTAAGATGCTCGCAAAATTTAGCGGAGCAATTGTTTTACTTTTGATTCCTTTGTTTGTTTTTGCCTACCAAAAACCCGGTACCCCAACTGGTTTCGTTAACGATTTTGCGGGGATGCTTACGGCGGAACAGAGACAATCATTAGAAACGAAGATTAGTAATTTTGAAAAAAATACCAGCAACGAGCTGTCTGTGGTTACTGTTCCAAATCTTGGTGGAGACACTATTGAGAATTTTGCTGTGAAACTTTTCGAGGACTGGAAAATAGGAAAGAATAACAAAGACAATGGCGTCTTGCTTCTTATCGCCCGTGATGACAGGCAGATGAGAATTGAAGTTGGATATGGTTTGGAAGGAGCTCTGACCGATGCCCAGAGTTTTTGGATAATACAAAATGTCTTGAGGCCCGCTTTTCAAAAAGGAGATTATTATGGAGGCATCAGCGTGGGCATTGATAATGTAATTTCTATAACCAAGGGAGAGTTTCAACCGAACACTGGTTCAACCAGCAACAGCGGATTTAATGCCAATTCTATTTTCTTTTTGATTTGGGTGTCTTGGATATTTTTTGTGTGGACAGGAAGTATTTTAGCCCGTTCCAAGTCTTGGTGGGGTGGAGGAATTGTTGGAGTAGTGATTGCTTTTATTATCGGTTTTGGCTTTACTTTAGTTTCTGGATTTGTTTCAGCTTTAATTTTCATACCTCTGGGCCTTTGGCTTGATTATATTATTTCCAGAAGATATACAATTGCAAAAGAAATGGGTCAGCCATTACCTTGGTGGATAGGAGGCCGAGGTGGTTTGGGCTCTGGTAGTGGGGGATTCGGCGGTTTTGGTGGCGGTCGTTCCGGCGGAGGTGGTTCATCTGGAAGTTGGTGAATCCTTGCTGTGAACAGGTGAAATATAAAGACCCCGCTATGGCGGGGTCTGACCCATTAGTCGTAATAAGTTGAATCTACTGATGACCCCATAAAGGGAGTTAAAAAATTAAGAGTTCCAGTTATAAATATTCCAACCGATAAAAACATCAGAACGCACATTGAGAATTCTGACCAAGGCCAGAGGACACAGAACAAAATAACTGGTACACAAACTGTCAATGTCTGTAAGACAATTGCCCAGTGATAATTTGTGTGTTTGGCGAACCAATGAATTAAATCGTTTTTTTCGATTTCCCAGCCATCGCCATAAATGTAGACAAAAGTATAAGTACTTAATATATCCCAAGCATTTGCCAACAGGAAAACATAGAACCAGACGAACAATGTCCAACTATTAGGCATGAAATAGTAAATGATGAGAGTAAGAAAAAGATGAAAACGATTAGATGTCAAGATACTGATTAAACCCACCAGCATCATTTGCCCCTATTTTAAATAACAATTCTTGAAATATAAACCATTTGATGTATCTTGCCAAGCCAAGTATTACGTTTAGATTGACAATTCTCATGATTTGTTTTATTATCTACCAAACTTTAACAAAAGGATAGACAACAGATGAGTACACAGACAATTCCTTACAATATTCAGGGTTATGTTGCCGCTCTGGCTGAGGGCTTGAGTTATGCCGACAGGATTCATCTCAGAGTTCGTGGAAATCATGTGACCGAAGACGCTTTTTTTATTAAGTTTCACGAACGTAAGGGAATTATTATTGCCATGAGTAGTGTTAATGGACGAAGGATTAATGAGTCACTTTTGTGGGGCAACATAATTGTATTGTGGCCCTTGGAAGAGAAGCCAGACGTTTATCATTCCGATGTGCCTGAAGTGGCTGGTATTTTGAAAAGGTTGAAGGTTGGTGTTCAAAAATGTGTTGAGGCTGATGACGGTCCTGGGGTTCTGTATCTTTTAGACCAGGTTGTTGAGGTCAAAAAGGTGGAGCTTCTTTTCGAGGGGGCTTGTGTAAAAGAAGCTCGTGAGATAATCGCCGCTGGTCGGTTCTGATGAAAGAAGGATGCCATGAATGCTAACGAACTGGTTGAGACAGAACTCGACGATGATGGAACCAATATAGCAGAACTACTTGAACGGGCCGAAAGTTCACTCCGCAGTAAAGGTGACAATAAATATTATATTACTCGCGATGAGCTATTTCTTATAGTGTCACAGGAGGATTTGGATAGAGAGCCCAGAATTGAAAAGGACATGAGTGGCAATTGGGTCATCGAAATCTATTATTCCAGAATGATTTTCATTCATGTTACTTCATTTCAAGGTTTCATTGGTGAGAGAGTCAATTAATCTGCACTTACAATAAGCCCCGCCTTGGCGGGGTATTTTAATTGACAGAAAATGTTAATTGGTTTAATATATAATGACCCAAATGGATATCGGCATTTCCGCCGGTAGACCTAAAAAGGGAGGTTCAATGACAACAGAAATGGCGACAGGGACAGGGGAAACAATGACTGGCATGGTCGTCCGAGGTCAGCAAAGGCCGAGGAAGCCGACGAGGCGTTTGGTCGCACAGCTCGAGCGCGAGCTGGCTGTGGCGCGAGAGAAATGTGAGGCCGCCAACGCCTCACTGACCTCCATGGCTGATGCTTTGGTGGAGAAGAACGATCAACTGGTTCTGGCGCTCAGCGAACGTGATGCGGCGCTTGATCAGCGCGATAATGTTCGTCGACTGGTACAAGCCGACTGGGAGGATCGTCAACGCATGGAGCAGGTGCTCCGGGGCGACTTGCAACAGTTTCGAAAAGAATATGACCAGTTGAGGAGGGAAAACCTCCAACTGAAGAATGTCAATCAGCGCAATTTCGACAAGGCGAATCGGAGCGCCGACGTCTCGGCGGTGCTGGCATCTCGTCTTCTTGCCGAAACGGACGAAGGGCCGGTTGAAACGAGGACCATGTTTATCGAATTTGCCGAGCAGATGGGTGTTTCTCGAGAGGTCTTAGCCGAAGTTAGGGCCGCTCTCAAGCGCGCTTATGTCGCACGAGTGGAGCAGACTTTCGACGAAGTCGAGAATGCAGTGGCTCTGCAGGCATCGTCTCCTGGCCCCGGCGTTGTCGACATTCTTGAAGTCGACGGCGGCGAGTTGCTTTCCTTGCTCAGGAGATCTCGAGGCGGAGCGACCCGAGATATCGAAAGGGAGTCCTTCAGAGAGTAATTAGCAGATCGGA
>Ga0209515_10001913_pt1 | contig 33311 bp, 43 predicted proteins | sample Subgroupgradi54m_FD_187454 | JGI IMG/M metagenome (GOLD analysis project Ga0209515, IMG submission 187454) | Subsurface groundwater microbial communities from S. Glens Falls, New York, USA - GMW60B uncontaminated upgradient, 5.4 m (SPAdes)... ... | reverse complement strand
CGTCTATGTGGACGGGAACCCGGTGGACCGGCCCTATCGGGGCTGGAAGCCCTCGGATCCGTACTATAAAGTGGCGCGGCTGATGATCCGGGCCAAGTACAATCCCTCCTATCCGTACCACGTGACGATGGCAAAGCACGCCCCGTACGTGGCGACACCGAAATCGGTCAAAGGCCATGAGACGCGCCCGGACGGACGCGCCATCGCGGTGGACACTGGCTATCAGTCCAACTTCCGGTACGGGGCTCAACAGTCCTTTACCCGGAACTGGTGTGCGCCGATGCACCAGACCGATTCGTTACCGGGCAAGCACGCCGTCGCGTGGAAGTTTAAGTGGGGCTACCAGGTCGATCACCATGCGATCAATACGACCCCGAAGGAATGTTTGATCCGCATCACCAAGGCCGAAGACGGCGGCATCGGGGCGCGCGGGCCCTGGGAACCGGTGCGAACCGGGTTCACGCCGGGCCAAGAGAATGAGTTCATGATCAAGTGGCTCAAAGGCGAACACATCAAGATCAAAGTATAACTGTGAGGCGTGAGGTGACAGGACGAAGAGCCGACTCTTTCATCCCGAACGCCTAACGTCGAACGGAAAAGGGAGGATGCACAATGCCTGAAGTCTATAACTGGCACCTGGGACGGAAGATGCTGTATCCCTACGAGGAACGGCATCCGAAGTGGCAGTTTGCCTTTGTCTTCAACATCAATCGGTGTTTGGCCTGTCAGACCTGTTCGATGGCGGACAAGTCGACCTGGCTCTTCTCGAAGGGGCAGGAATACATGTGGTGGAACAATGTGGAAACCAAGCCCTACGGCGGGTATCCCCAGTTCTACGACGTGAAGATCACCCAGCTCATCGAGCAGGTGAACCCAGGAGGCCAGGTGTGGAACGTCCGGGTGGGCCGCAAGCACCATGCCCCCTACGGGGTGTTCGAAGGGATGACCATATTCGACGCCGGGGCCAAGGTCGGCCAGGCGGCGATCGGCTACATCCCCACGGACCAAGAGTGGCGGTTCGTGAATATCTACGAAGACACGGCCACCTCCATGCGCGCCCTCGTGGAAGGCATCGACAAGACCGGCTTCTCCCGAGATGAACCGTGGAAGATGACGGGCAGCAGTCTGCCGGAGCACGAGACCTTCTTCTTCTATCTCCAGCGGATCTGCAACCACTGCACCTATCCTGGCTGCTTGGCGGCCTGCCCGCGGAAGGCGATCTACAAGCGACCGGAAGACGGGATCGTGTTGATCGACCAGAATCGGTGCCGGGGCTACAAGAAGTGTGTCGAACAATGCCCCTATAAGAAGCCGATGTATCGCGGCACGACCCGCGTGTCGGAGAAGTGCATCGCCTGCTATCCACGGATCGAAGGGAAGGACCCGCTGACGGGCGGCGAGCCGATGGAAACGCGCTGCATGGCGGCCTGCGTGGGCAAGATCCGGATGCAGAGCCTGATGCGCATCGGCGACGATGGCCTGTGGGCGGAAGATCGGTGGCATCCGCTCTACTACACGATTCGCGTCGAGCAGGTGGCGCTCCCGTTGTACCCGCAATGGGGCACGGAGCCCAATGGCTACTACATCCCCCCGCGGCATAGCCCGCGCGGCTATGCGCGCCAGATGTTCGGCCCCGGCGTCGATAATGCCATTGAAAAGTATCTGGTGCCCAGCCGCGAACTCTTGGCGGTGCTCCAGCTGTGGCGCGCCAGCCAGCAGATCGTCTTCCGCTACGACGTCATTCCCGGGCCGAAAGTGTTCGAGACCCAGATTCACGGGAAACGGTTCGAGATGTACAACGATACCGTGCTGGGCTTCAACAAGTCGGGCAAGGAAGTGGCGCGGATTCAGGTCGAAGAGCCGATCTACATTCGGCCGGCCGAACGGGTCAACTGGTTGTAGCGGTCAGCACGACCAGCGCGTGACAGGGGGCGGAGTTCCTTCAGGGGCTCCGCCCCCTTCTATTTGAACCAGCTTCTTGAGTCTTCACCGGTCTTTCGGCTCAGGCCTTGGCTGCTCCTTCTGCGCACTTGACGCGCTTCAAGATGTCCAGTAGAGTTGTCGGATCATACAGAATTCCTCTATCGCAAGCTGAGGTATCATCGGCGTGACCTCTAGTCAGCAACCATCTGTCCCATTTGCTGCGCAAGCCATACCCTTCGACGAGTTTCTGGCTTCAGGAAAACTCCCGGATGGCTACCTCGCCAGCGAATATCTCGCGCAACAATTTGTCGAACGCCTCGTGCACTATGTGCTCAGTGTTCCAACCGGCAGCTATACCATGGCTAATTTGGGTCAGCTCCTTGAACAGATCGACTCTCGAACACAGGTCCTCTTCTTCAAACGTCTCAAAGAAACTAGCCCCGAGAGCCTCAAAGATTTCGCCCCGCTCTATTACGGATTCATGAACGAGTTTCATTCTCTCCTGTTTACCTAGCCCAACAATTTTTTCCTTGTCACCTTGGCATTCTCGTGTATAATCAGACGGTTGATAATTTGTGCAAAGGAGTGACATGAATCCAACCTTACAGCGAGCAGTAACCAGCTTCTATAATCTTATCTACGAGGCCCAAACATTTGCCACCACGATGTCACGGATTGACACTGCCGAACAGGAACATTACGCCGGACGGATAGAAGGGTTAAATTGGGTACTTGATCGCTGCCAAGAGCTCGAAGACATGGATGCGAACCTGACGCCTTCGTCCCTCCAGCGAGTTCTCACGGAGGTTAAATCCGATCTTGACCACGAATTATCGGTTCAGCGGCGAGAAAAGGGACGTCGCGCGGACGGACGAGAGGAGGCGCTCAATTTTGTAGCTGATTATTTATCGAGTCTGATCACAGCAACAGACATTGAGTCAGCCAAGACGCCGGCAGTGTAACATTCCTATCTCCAATCAGGCTTCTCGCCCCAGCTTCACTTGCCGCCCTCCATGACGCATGGCCGATCGTTAAGGTCATGCAAGAGGGGGTCGTTTTTGCGCTGTGCCTCGGTGTCGGCGGCCACATTGTACTCGGTGTGGCCATGCATGACCCTAGCCTTTGGCCATGGAGTACGACAGGATTCTATGGTTTGTTGAGCGGATTAGCCATCTATGGTCTTGTGCAAACAGGGCGAGGGGTTTGGAAACTGCTCCGGCACACCCCCAAGTTCTCGTCGAAGGATGGACCCAACGTCTTATCGTGAACAGGCGAGCAGACGGAGGCCGGACTCTCGGCATTGATCCATCCGCCTCAAACTGTGTGGAATTGTTTTATGTCAGGCCTTCCGCGTAGACCAACTAGCCAAACTTGGTCGACTAGTCTATCTCACAGGACAGCTCGACAGCCAAGACTGGATGCCTCTAAACAACCGGACCAATTCAGATCGTTGAATGCCTCGTTGCTCTATTGTCCTTCCTGCCGAGTGGCAACCCCAACAAGAGAGCGACTCCTGCTCGTGCTTCCGACCGGGAATCTGTACGAATATCTCTGCCAGCACTGTGGAACATCGACCGGCTCCAAGACCGACAACGAATAGGCGAGGGCACTCGCTGTTGCGCTTCAAGACGATCGAGAAGAGAAGTGTCTTTTCCCTCATACACAAGAGACAGAACATTTCGATAAGATATGTCGACTACGAATTTGCCGAGGAGAGCAGCGGTTAACCAGCCTTGCTAGATTATCCCTTCCAGGGGAATACCTTCTTCGATGAGCATGACAGGAATGTCTTCGCGGATAGGATACAGTATCTTCCGGTCGCCTCTGATCAACCCTCCGTCGAGGGGTTCCGAGACCGGCTTATTTGCCTTATTTTTCAATTGCCCACGGCTCACGGCCTCGTTTAACTTAGCAATCAGCGCCGTATCAGCCAAACTCACATCCTGTTTCGTATCGGGGCAACAAAGAATGGCGAGAAGATCCTTGTCGATATTGACCGGACGCCTTGCTTCCGTATGTTCCGTCATAAGCCCCTCCATGTGAACCTGACCGATACTATATGGATAGAATAGATCACCGAGATTGATGAGATCAAGCCCTGGGTGCAGACTCTATTTCTGATAATGGTTTCTGCTACACTACTACCCTTGTTTGACTGTATCGAAGGAAACAAGCGGCGATGTCAAAAGCTTTATGGAAATACTCCTTGGCTGGATTGTTGGTCCTCGTGCCGGCCTGGGTCACATTCTTGATCCTTTCCACACTATTTCACGCACTCAACGAATTGATCCACGACCTCCCGTGGAATATCGGAGCCCGACAAAGGCCCGAACTCAGCCTCGTTCTGTTTCTGCTCCTTGTTATTATTGTCGGCGCGATCGCTACTCATGTAGTCGGACGGCGCATCATCATTCAGGTAGAACGGTGGATTGAACGCGTTCCGTTGGTCCGCAGTGTCTACATCACTCTCAAAGGAATGACCGATCTTCTTAATTTCCGTTCTCGCTTCGGGCGCAGCACCGTAGTGGCCTTTTCGTTCCCTCGAGACGGTCTCTGGGCAATCGGTTTTGTCATGGGAGCCGCACCGCCGTTACTGCAAGTCGCACCACCGAAAAGTTTAATCATGGTCTTTGTGCCCACGGCTATCCATCCGTTCACCGGCTTCCTTGCGTTTGTCCCCCAGCCACAGCTGCGTCCGATCAATCTGTCACCGGAAGACGCCGTTAAGATGGAGTGTACCGCTGGTTTGTACAGGCCGAAAACTGGATGGTTACAAGCCCCAAAGACAATGGCCTGAGCCCCATGACAGTCTTGAACCACCTGAATGTCCGACTCGCCAGGCCAGAAGATGCGGCGACAATCGCGTCGTTTAGTGCGGCCATGGCTCTTGAAACAGAAGGCCGCCGCCTCGACCTCGACCGCCTGCATGACGGAACCGTTACCCTCCTTAATTCTCCCGATCGTGGATTTTTCATGGTCGCCGAACTGGAACAGGCCGACGATCGCCAGCTGCTGGGGCAACTGATGATCACCTATGAATGGAGCGATTGGCGCAACGGTGCATTTTGGTGGATTCAGAGTGTGTATGTAGACCCCGCCTGGCGTCGGCAGAGCGTCTTTCGCCGGATGCATGAAACCGTGATGGTTATCGCCAAGACAAGCTCGAACGTCTGTGGGGTCCGTCTGTACGTCGAAGGGAGCAACAGCGCCGCGCAAGCAGTGTATCGTAAAGTGGGACTCACCCCGTCATCCTATGCCATATTTGAAACAGATTTTGTTCTGGCACGCTCAAAGGGTTTAGAGGATCGTCCAAACGAAGCCTAGCAAAGGAGCCATCGTGTTATTTCCCAAGCCTCTGGCGGGTATTATTCTCATCCTGGCCCTGGTCCTAACTCAAGGCTGTATCGTGACCAGGGCAACGGTCGGCGAGCCACTGCAAGACGATGCCATATCGGCCATCAAGAAAGGCACGACGACCATGGCAGAAGTCGTTTCAATGATCGGTGCCCCGGATCGGATTGTCCGAGGCAACGATCGTGAGATCTTTCACTACTATTACTATGACGGGAAATCGCCGGCGATGTTGCTCCTGATACTGAATTTCATCCGCATGGATGTCAAGAGCGATAACCTCTACGTGTTTTTCAACAGAAACGGGATAGCCGAAGAAGTCGTCTACGGCAAACGCACTGGCCGCACACAATTCAAACTGTGGCCCTTTGGTGACTAACGTGGCGGCACGTTTCGACTCAATCAGATTGACCATCGGTGCGCTTTGCATCCTTCTCCTCTGTGCTGGATGTAGCGTCCGCCGAGTCACATTTAACGACGTTGTGACCCCGGAACAGGTCAACTTTATTCGTATCGGGCAGACTACGATATTCGAACTGGCCGATCACATCGGAGCCCCAGATGAGGTTGCCGAATCTGATTTCGGGTTCGTGGCGCTCTATTATTGGAGTGATACCAAATCTGCGGCTCTTGACTTCGGCGCCATCGGTCGCCTGTTCTTGCCCTATTCCCCGACGATGGCTCTGAACAAGACCGGAGTGACGCCTGAACAATTCCAGGTGGTGTTCGATCCTCAGTGGACCGTGCGCGCTTATGGATTTTCCCGACGAACCACGGATGAGCCGGTCATTTGGTTCTGGCCATTCTAGAATGTTGCGTCCCATCCAGAATTGCCGGGCCTCTCTAATCCCTCTATAATCGCCTCATGATTCCTCCATCTGATCCAGACTCCATCAATCCCGCCGCAGAATCCTCCTCCTACATTCCCGCCGATCGCGACACAGAATTTCTCCAGCGGGAAGAACTCCGCTCCCTCCGCATCGGGATCGAACTTTTGAAGCCCGAGCTGATCCAGCGTGAACAGGGAATCAACTCGACCATCGTCGTGTTCGGCAGCGCGAGGCTGCAAGAGTGGGCAGCAGCGACACAGGCGCTCCACGTGGCCGAAGAAGAAGCCGCGCGAACTCCACTCGATCCAACGCACCGGCAAAGGGTGGCGATTGCACAGCGGCAACTTGCTCTTTCGAAGTACTATGACGTAGCGCGCGAGTTTGGTCGGCTAGTGTCATCGACCTGCCAAATCGATGGACGCTGCGACTATGTCATTGTCACCGGCGGAGGGCCCGGCATCATGGAAGCCGCCAACCGCGGAGCCGCAGACGTCGGAGCGAAATCGATCGGTCTGAATATCACCTTGCCGCACGAACAGAACCCGAATCCCTACATCACACCGAAGCTCAGTTTTCAGTTTCGCTATTTCGCTATCAGGAAAATGCACTTCTTAATCCGTGCCAAGGCGCTGGTTGCTTTTCCCGGAGGATTCGGCACTCTTGATGAGTTATTCGAAACGCTGACGCTTCTCCAAACAGGCAAGACTGAAAACGTGATGGTCGTGCTGGTGGGGCGGGACTTTTGGGAGCGCCTGATCAACTGGCAATGGCTCGTTGAGAACGGGCTCATCGCTCAGCAGGACCTTCAACTGTTTCACTATGCCGAAACGGCTCAGGAAGCCTGGGATCTGATCAGCCGCCACAATAGAGTACCGTCATCATGAGACTTTCATTCCACGGGGCTGCGCGATCCGTCACCGGGAGTCGCCACATGGTCGAAACGCCCGGTTGCCGCCTGTTGCTGGATTGCGGGCTCTTTCAAGGGCGCCGAGAGGAGGCGCTTCGTCAGAATCAGGATTTGGGATTCGATCCAAAATCGATTAGAGCCGTCTTGCTGTCCCATGCCCATGTCGACCATTCCGGCGCCTTACCGGTGCTTCCGAAACATGGATTCTCAGGAAAGGTCTACCTCACCAGAGCCACCGCCGATTTGACAGAACTTATGCTCGAAGATTCGGCTCATGTTCAGGTCAGTGATTGCAGCTACGTCAACAAGAAGGAACGTCGGCGGGGAAAAACCTGTGTCCGATCCTTGTACAATACCGATGACGTCCGTAAGCTAGTCCGGCGATTCGAAGGCACGCGATACGGAGACCTGCTCAAGATTGCCCCCTGCGTCACGGCGTCCTTTCACGATGCCGGCCATATCTTAGGATCTGCGGCCATTCGGGTGAAATACACGGCACGAGGTAATACCACCACCCTGCTCTTCAGCGGAGATCTTGGCCGCTCCAACATGCCCATTCTTCGTGATCCTGAGCCACCGCCGTCATGCGACGTATTGATTCTTGAATCGACCTATGGCGATCGCCTGCATGAGGCTGATCGAGCGGTCATGAAACAACAGGCGCTGGACCTTCTCACCCATGCCAAAACCTACAAGAGCAAGATTATCGTCCCTGCATTCGCCGTCGGGCGCACTCAAGAACTGGTCATGCGGATCAAGGAACTCGTCGGCGAGGGCCGCCTCGATCCCATCCCGATCTATATCGATTCCCCACTGGCCTCACGGGCCACAGAGGTCTTTCGCCGCCACCCGGAATGCTACGATGAAGAAACCACCCGTACCTTCACGTCTTCAGGCGACCTCTTCGCTTCACGCTATATCCACTTTGTCTCGTCACCGGAAGACAGCAAACGTCTGAACAGTATGAAGGGCCCTTGCGTTATCATCTCCGCCTCCGGCATGTGCGAAGGCGGCCGTGTCGTGCATCATCTCAAACACGCCATTCAAGACGAAGCGAACGTGATCGTCTTCGTGGGCTTTCAAGCCGAGCATACCCTCGGCCGCAAACTGGTCGAAGGGTGGGATGTCGTGCCGATTTTCGGCGTGCCCACTCCACGCCGGGCGCAGATCGTCAAGTTCAACGGACTTTCGGCTCATGCGGATCGCCACGATCTTTTGGCCTACGTCCGCGCAATCAGCCCAGCCCCTAGTAAGATTTTTCTCGTCCATGGCGAAGAAAAGCAGGCCCTCTCGCTGGCCGCTGCCATTCAGACGGAACATCCCCAGATCGAGGTCACCGTTCCTCATGTGGGATCGACTCATGAGGTCTAACGGCACTGTCCGTCTGACAATACTGCTGCTGATCCTGGCCATCGGGGTCTGTGCAGTCCCGCTCTGGTCTGCCCAAGCCGACGAACCAAGCGAGTCCCGACTGCGATCTCGTGCTCTTGGCATCGTCCTTGGCTCCTATACCCCGGGACCGCTCAACGCGATTACCGACGTGGGTGGCGTCACCGTGGGTCAGACCACCCTCATATCCGGCGACGGGCCGCTCAGGCCTGGGCTTGGCCCGGTGCGAACTGGCGTGACGGTCATCATCCCGCGCGACGATGTATGGCACAAGAAAGTGCCGGCCGGGTCGTTCGTCCTCAACGGGACTGGTGAAATGACAGGACTCGCTTGGGTTACCGAGTCTGGATTTCTGGAGTACCCGATTGCCCTCACGAATACGTTGAACGTGCCCCGCGTCACCAATGGGGTCATGACCTGGATGATCGCGAGGTATCCGGAGATCGGCATTACCGACGATACTCTGACACCAGTCGTCGCCGAATGCGACGATGGGCGGCTCAATGACATTCAAGGGCGACATGTCTCGGAATCGGATGTGGTGAGCGCCATCAACGGTGCTTCCTCCGGGGTCGTGCAAGAAGGGACTGTCGGCGCCGGAACAGGGATGGTGTCCTACGGTTTCAAGGGGGGTATCGGGACCTCGTCACGGCGATTGCCGGAGACCGAGGGTGGCTATACGATCGGTGTGCTCGTCAATGCCAACCATGGGCGACGGCCTGAGCTCGTCGTAGGCGGCATGCCGGTCGGCCGGCTCTATGAGGCCGTGCCTCCCGTCGCGCAGGCTTCTTCACCTGGACAAAGTGAAGGCTCGATCATCGTCATCATCGCCACCGATGCTCCGCTCGACAGCCGGCAGCTCACTCGGCTGGCTAAACGTGCCGCATTGGGTCTGGCGCGCACGGGCTCCACTGCGCGCCACGGCAGCGGCGACTTCATGCTGGCCTTCTCTACCGCGAACAGTATTCCGCATTACCCGAAAGAGCCGACGTTTCAGCAGATACACCTCGCGGACACGCACCTGAACCCATTGATTACGGCAACGGTCGAAGCTACGGAAGAAGCCATTCTCAACGCGCTGACCATGGCGACGACGGTGGTGGGGCGCGACGGCCACCGCGTCGAGGCCATCTCCCTCACCAGACTCCGTGCCATACTCGATCGCCAGGCTAAGTAACTGTGGAGAATCGGCATCCTTCAGACTAGAGGATTCCCTCACTTGCATTTTCCTCTCGTGCCTCGCTATCCTTTCGCGACTCTCTTGCCTTTGGAGGATTAGCATGAATGAGTATCAACTCGGCGGTAGCCTGAGTCTCATAACTGCCCTAGGTAAAACAAATGCGTTCGCCGAGTTTTTGCAAACCCGCATGGCTCGTGCCGTGGAGACTGAGGATCCTGCAGAACTGCACTATCTCCTAGCCCAACTCGACGACTACCATTCCTATATGTGGCGCTATTATAAGAAGCTGGCCAAGGACCGCCCAGAACGGATGGACCCAGGGGTCTAGCGGGATGCTGAAAAAGTCCGCCAGCGGCGTTCTCGCATCGTTCAGACCCTCAACGTACCCCAAAGGGTACGCGTCGGCCCTTCACTCGCTGTGGCCTTGCTGGACGGCCTTTTTGAGCATCCCGCTAACCTATCGGCGACTGCGGGAAGAAACACTCGCACCATGATGATCCATTCCACAGGCATGACCACTCCGGCCACGCTTCAATTCGCGACCGCACTCTCACGCAAGACCGATACGGAAGCTGCCACCCGTGATCTCGCAGATGCCATCCTGATGCAAATCGGCACGGCTTCCATCGATCTGGCCTTCGTCTTTTTTTCTGCCCACCATGCGGCCAACACCTCCATGATTTCTGCCATGCTGCAGAGAGAACTGCGGGCGAAAGTCAGTCTGGGCTGTTCAGGTGAAGGTGTCATCTCTGGCTCAGAAGAGATTGAAACCGCTGCCGCATTGACTGTTTGGGTCGCATGCCTTCCTGATGTCAAGCTGACTCCGCTGCAACTCTCTGTGTCTCAGCTACAGGACCAAATCCGCATGCCTGGGTGGCCGGAGCCAGGACTCGAGGATTCGACATTTCTCTTCTTCGCCGATCCATTTTCCACACCGATGCAGGAAGTCTTGTCCCTCATGAACGACCGATACCCTCATGGCAAAGTTGGCGGAGGCCTTGCCGGCGGAGGCCAGGATTCTGGAGAGAATCGACTGCTCCTCAATGATCAGACCTTTGACGGGGGCGTGGTGGGAGTGCAGTTCACGGGGCCAATTGCGGTGCGAACCGTGACCTCGCAAGGCTGTCGTCCGATCGGCGAGCGGTTCGTCGTGACGAGAGCGGAGGAAAACCTGATCTATGAATTGGGTGGAGCCTCGGCCCTCAAACGGCTCCAGGACGTCTTCGATTCCCTGGGGGGAAATCAACGACGGGACGCCCACCGCGCGTTGCATCTGGGCATCGTGATCGATGAACACGGCAGTCATTTCGAGCGGGGTGACTTCCTCGTTCGGAACCTCATCGGAGCGGATCAACAGGCCGGAGCCGTCGCGATTGGAGACGTCGTTCAAGAAGGCCAGACTGTACAGTTCCACCTTCGCGATGCGAAGTCCGCAAGCGACGACTTGCACGTTTGCCTGGCTGCGGATCGAGCGAAACACAAAAATCCCCCACTCGCGGCCCTCTTGTTCAGCTGTTGCGGGCGTGGAGAGGGACTCTTTGGCCAGCCCCATCACGATAGCGGCGTCGTACAAGAGCGGCTCGGTCCCATCCCGACAGCGGGATTCTTTGCCCAAGGCGAGATTGGTCCGGTCGGAGGGCGTAACTTCCTGCACGGCTATACGGCGAGTGTGGTCACTTTCTCAGAGCCTGATTCCTGCAAGGAACATCCGTGAGCGCCGTTCATTGAGCCCCCGAACAGGATCGCAGGTTCAGATGTTGGCAAGAGTTTCTGTGGTTGAATAACCGACGATTAGGAAAGGAGCCGTCATGCCGTTTCGGGAAGCAGGTGCCCAAGGGAATGAAGTCACGACGTCATCGGGATTGCAGTATGTCGAACTCACGATCGGAACTGGGGCGACGGCAGAGGCGGGACAGACCGTCAGCGTGCATTACACAGGCTGGCTAGAAAATGGGAAGAAATTTGACAGTTCCGTAGACCGGGGCCAGCCGTTCTCTTTTCCACTGGGCGCTGGGCGAGTCATCAAGGGATGGGATGAGGGCGTCAAGGGCATGAAAGTGGGAGGGAAACGAAAGCTGACCATTCCTTCCAAGCTCGGTTATGGCGCACAGGGCGCTGGTGGTGTCATTCCACCGAATGCCACCTTGATTTTCGATGTTGAATTGCTCGGTGTCCGATGATTGAGCCGACACGGATGCCAGCACGACCATGATGCGACAGACTCCTCTCATCCAGCAACATCGTGCAAGCGGCGCCAAACTTGTTGACTTCGCGGGCTGGGAGATGCCTATCCAATACAGCGGTGTTGTGGACGAGTACCATACCGTCCGCTCCCATGTCGGGCTCTTCGATGTGAGCCATATGGGGCGGGTGCGGATCGCTGGAACTGGCGCTGTCTCCTTCCTCCAGCGAGTCACCACCAATGACGTCGACAAACTCGCCGTGTCTCAAGCCCAGTATTCCATGGTCTGCAACGAGAATGGCGGCATCAAGGACGACATCTTCGTCTATCGGCTCGCTCCGGACGAGTTCCTCTTGTGCGTGAATGCCTCGAACCGCGAGAAGATCCTGTCGTGGCTACAATTCCAGCTTGCTCAGGACAAGACGGTTCGTCTCGAAGACCGGTCAGTCGAACTGTCCCAGATCGCTGTCCAAGGTCCCAAATCTCGCGAGTTACTTATGAGTCTTGGGGGGACAGCACTTGAAGGACTCAAGCTCCATCACACCTGTGACGCCACGATCGGCGGCCTGTCCTGCTTGCTGGCCAGAACCGGCTACACCGGTGAACTGGGCTATGAGATTTACATCGACGCAGATAAGGTCGGACGCCTCTGGAACCTGCTCGTCGACAAGGGACAGGTCTGGGGACTCAAGCCAGCAGGACTTGGTGCGAGGGATCTCCTTCGGTTGGAGATGGGCTACCTGCTCTATGGCAACGACATGGGCGAAGACACGACGCCACTTGAAGCCAATGCGGACTGGACTGTCAGCTTCCAGAAAGGTGAGTTTATCGGCAGCCAGACACTTCTGGCACAGAAACAGGCCGGAGTCCCTCGCCGATTCGTTGCCTTCGAACTCATTGAGAAAGCCGTGCCTCGCCACGGATTTAGAATCCTCGACCCCGCGACCTCCCAACCCATCGGCGACGTGACCAGCGGCAATCTCTCGCCACTCTTGCAAAAGGGCATCGGTTTGGGCCATGTGCCCGCGCGCTTTGCGGAGCCCGGCATCTCCATCCTGATCGAAATCCGTAGCAAAAATGTCCCCGCACAGATCATCAAAGCCCCGTTCTATAAGAAGCCCAAAGCGAAGAGTCTATAGCCTATGGTTTATGGCACAAATAGGACCAGAGGTCGTGCCCTTTCTCTCTCGTGCTATAAGCCATAGGCCATAGCTATCTGTTCCCATGACTAAAAACATTTACACAGGCATCGTTGTGAACTTGAACGTCGACACCGTTACGCTGCCCAATGGTCTCACGGTCGACTTGGAAGTCGTGCGCCATCCCGGAGCGGCTGCTGTGGTGCCGCTGAAAGACGATGGCACGGTCATCTTGATCAGGCAGTTCCGCCATGCGGCAGGGGGGTTCATCTACGAAATCCCCGCAGGGAAGCTTCATCCTGGTGAAGACCCCATGGTCTGCGCAGCACGAGAACTTGAGGAAGAAATCGGATACCGAGCCGGCAGACTTGAGCTTCTCTCCAGCATCTTCACCGCGCCGGGGTTCACCGACGAAGTCATCCACATCTATAAGGCGACCGGGTTGACAACGGGGCGGCAACAGTTGGATCGTGATGAGGTCCTCGAAGTGATCGAGATGCCTCTGCTGGAAGCAATCAGGATGATTGAGACTGGGGCGATCAGGGATGCAAAGTCGATCGTAGGATTACAAGCGGTCTATCTTCGGAGCAGCACCAAGTAGGAATAACGCACAAAGGGTCTCCCGCTTAGGCGGGAGACCCTTCAAGCTGACCAGCCTCGCCAAAGAAAGGCGATTACTTGCCTTTTTCGTCTTTCTTCTTCTCGTCCTTCGCATCGCCGAACGTATCGGCGAACTTGCCGTCCTTTTTCTTCTCGTCCTTCTTCTCGTCAGCGTACACGAGGACGTGGCCGCCCTTCTTCTCTTCCTTCTTACCCTTCGTCTCTTCTGCGAAAGAAGGAGCGCTGAACGCCACTAACACTGCCACTGCCATGATTGCCATCAACATGCTCTTCATAATATGTGTCCCCCTGGTTTATAGAGTTTGAACTTTGTGCCATTCATTGGCACTTGGTGGGAGTATCAGCAAGCTTGGTGCCGAGCCGTGCGACCTATGCCTTATTATACTTATCAATCTGTTATGTGATTTTTAGAATTCCCAATGATGGGCCGGACCGTTTTCTCTGTGGCAGAATGGTTGAAAGCCGACAAAACCGCCTCAATGTTGGGATGTCACCTCCCAGTCGAAACGGGAGGCGATCCATGTCAAACGATTCTACCCTACATCAGAAGGGACAATCATTGTGATTAAGAAAAAGGCGACCCAGGGGGCAAAGTCGATAAGGAGAACCGTTGTGCGGGAATCAACAGGGGCGCTGTCTCGCAAATGGCTCACGGATCGTGTCGGGCCAGGACTCCGAATCCTCTTTGTCGGGATTAATCCAGGCCTTCGTTCAGCCGCCACCGGACATCATTTTGCCGGGTACTCGAATCGTTTCTGGAAGCTCTTGTTCGAGTCGAATCTCACGCCCGAGCCGCTTACGTTCCAAGACGATTGGCGTCTTCCTGATTGGGGGCTCGGCCTCACAAACATCATCCAACGACCTAGTTCAGGCATCGATATGCTCAAGCCACGAGAGTATGTAGCCGGCAGAAAGAGGCTCATCGCCACAGTCAACCGCTATCGCCCCCACTCAGTTGCCCTGCTCGGTGTCACGATCTATCGTACATTGTTCCCAGAATACCGGATCGGACGAATCAGCCTTGGGCTGCAGGGCAAGACCCTGGCTGGCCGCCCTGTTTTTGTCCTGGCTAATCCCAGCGGTCGGAATGCCCATTATTCCTATCGAACGATGCTCAAGACGTTCCGCACGCTACGCAATGTAACAAACAAGCCTGTTCTAGATAAGACGTCGGGAACGATTGTGGCGGGGTGCCAGAACTAGCCGTAGTAAATTTCTCACGAGCTATGATATACACGCCATGTCGAATTGGTATATGGATTGCTGAATCTCGCAGGTTCCGCTTGTAGGTTTCTCTTTAACTGGTAGAGAAAGATGAAGAACACATTCCTTGTTCTGCTCGGCTGTTTGGCTCTGGCAATTCCCAATGCCCTCTTGGCCCAGCAGTCATCTCAGTTGTTGACTCATGGAGCGATGACGGAGTGCTACGCGGGTCGTGTTGCTCAAGACCGGACCAGCCGAGTTAGCCATTTCGAGAAAGGCCAGGCCCTGGGGGAGCAAGCCGTGACCTTGGACGATCGATCTGCCGATGCACACTTCGCCCTGTTCTGTAATCTGGGTGAATTAATGCGGATCGATGGGGAATTGAGCATCACATCGGTCATGGGCTTCCGCCGCATGACGAAAGAGCTCGACCGGACACTGGAACTCGCACCTGATCACCTTGACGCCCTGTCGGCCAAAGGGACTTTCCTTCTCAGACTTCCTTCCCTGCTTGGTGGGGACAGAGAAAAGGGCGAGAAACTACTCCGGTACGTACTTCTGAAATCACCGCAGTCGGTCAATGCCAGGCTCAGCCTGGCCAAGAGCTATTGTGCCGATGGCCGCCACAGTGAAGCCCTCTCGCTCGCCTCCGAAGCACTGAGTCTCGCTCAAGCCCAACGGCTGGATGACTTCGCCCCTGAAGCGGCAAAAGTCTTGGCTCAACTCCAGACGAACGCCGCCAAGGCGAATTAGCTCCTCCCCCTGTCCTCCTGGCGCCAGGTATTAAACCATGCTATCTTCAGCCCCCAAGCAGGGCGCGTACGCGTCTGTTCTTCTACTGTACGCTTTACGAGATACAGGATTAGGTTTTTCACCATCCTATCAGGGGCATATCATGTTACTTGACGGTAAAAAGGGGCTCATCATCGGCGTGGCGAATAAACACAGCATCGCCTGGGCCATTGCGCAGTCAGCAGTCGGCCAAGGGGCGCAACTTATCTTCAACTATCAGAACGAACGTCTACGGGAGAACGTCGAAGAACTGGTCGCCACCATGCCGGGTGCGAAAGCCTTTCCCTGTGATGTGGGAGATGATGCGCAAATTGCAGCATTGATGCAGAGTGTGGGGAAAGAAACTGCGAAGCTCGACTTCCTCGTGCACTCAGTCGCCTTTGCCCCTCGCGAAGAACTCACGGGGCAGTTTGTGAATACCACACGGCAAGGATTTGCCACGGCACTCGACGTGAGCGCCTATTCCCTTGTGGCTGTGACGAGAGCGGCGGTGCCGTTGATGACCGAGGGGGGCTCCGTCGTCACGCTCACCTACCTCGGAGCGGAACGGGTCGTGCCCCACTACAACGTCATGGGGGTCGCCAAAGCCGCGCTCGAAGCCACCGTCCGCTATCTCGCCCATGACCTCGGCCCCAAGAACATCCGGGTGAACGCCATCTCCGCCGGTCCGATCAAGACGCTTGCGGCCCGCGGCGTCTCCGGCATCAGCAAGATGGTGGATCACCACCGAGAGTTCGCACCTCTCCGCCGCGCAACGGAACAAGGAGAAGTCGGCGACACGGCGTTGTTCTTGGTCAGTCCGCTAGGACGCGGAATTACCGGAGAAGTGATTTACGTGGACGGGGGATACCATATTCTGGGGTCGCTAGCTTCAGCGGAATAACGTGAGGCGCAGGCTTTGTCCTGCGAGAGACGAGATACGAACGACGCTTCACGTGCGATAGTTACTCCAGCGTTCGCCTGAGGGTTTTCAGCTTCCCGCGCTTCGTCTTACTCTCCAACCGCCGTTGCTTCGAGCCCTTCGTTGGCTTCGTGGCTCTGCGCTTCTTGCGCGGGATCGCCACGCTCTGAATGAGCTCGGTCAGCCGAGTGAGCGCATCCTCTCGATTCTGCTCCTGGCTTCGATGCTGCTGGGCTTTGATGGTGATCACGCCCCCCTCTGAGATGCGGTGATCTTTCAATTTCAGCAATTCTTCCTTATAAAACGGGGGCAACGACGAAGCGGCAATATCGAACTGCAAATGAATCGCGGACGAAACTTTGTTGACATTCTGCCCGCCAGCGCCCTGCGAACGCATCGCATGGATGTCGATTTCAGAATCGGGGATATTGACGTGTGATGAGATGTGCAGCATCGAGATCACAGATGTTGAAAAAGGCCGCCAGCGTCGTTCTCGCATCGTTCAGACCCTCAACGTACCCAGAGGGTACGCCTCGGCCCTTCACTCGCTGCGGCCTTGCTGAACGGGCTTTTTGAACATCCTCTGTCGCTAGCCCCTGTTATCATCTACGCCATTGGCGGCGAGTCCATTGCATCAGCTTGTGAATTCGTCGAAGTCAGTATCCACTTCAGGGGAGCGATAAGCCCTTCCTTTCATGGCATACGTGTTCCGGCAAGTATTACAGACCCAATAACCGTTTTCGAGGTCTTGGAGCCTAATAAGTGCACTATCTTTGTCGTAGCATTGTTGGCAAAACGGACCGTCTTTCTTACCTTCATCCATGTGCCAATACCATGGCGCTTCCCATAGAACATTCTTTTTCGTGTCTGCTCTTTCTTCTAACTTCTTGATCTTGGCTTCTTTCTCTAGGAGAAGATCTTGCACCTCAGCAATCTGAATTTTTGCATCAGCGAGAGCTCCAACAAGCTCTGCTAGCTTGAGCTTGGCCTCAGCTTTCTCCAGAGAAAGGTTGGTATCTTTGAGAAGCCTCGCGATATCAGTTGCGGCCTTTATGCTACTGAGAACAAGCGATACGCCTGCCAAGTCGGTCACGCGAAATCCTCCTTACCTTTCCACGCATTGATCGGAAATCAAAAGACAAGCATATACTTTTGGAGTCTATCCTTCCCAAGTAATGAGCGTCAAATAGGCGGCCTCGACCATCATTCAAGATGGAAGATGATTGGCAAAGATTTTCGGTTACAAGATATTTGAGGCAGTCTACTGCAGTTCTGGCAGGCGATCGATAATTCTCAACCGTACCTCTTCTCCCACCTGCATTTGCACCATCTTGGTCGTCAAGCTTTCACGAACCCTATTGGCATCCTCCAACTTAAATTGAATCTGTCCGCCACTTCGCTCAACCAGGTGGAAGAGCAGCAAGTTCGTGATGTGCTGTAGTTCTTCGTCACTCGTGTGCGAACTCATGTTCAAGATTTTGGACATTGGCGAGGCTCCAGTTTCGTCATCAGGCCGGCCTCATTTATGCCGAATCCTCTGTTGTTCCACAATGCCCCAAAGGGAGGGGGAGGCATGTTGCTACCAAGAGGTACCCCCTCGCCTGTCACATCGGCTCACGATTAATTGCACCAGCATTACAACGATTTATGGGTAACAGCCTGCTTACAGGCTGGGGAAACATTATTGTGGTGCCGGAGCTTCAGTATGGCTTCGAGGTGGGAAGTTCACTGATTCAGGACTTGGAGTCTTGATATTCTTCGTGCCAGGCCATCTGGATCGCTTCGAGGATTTTCTCGTTCGATTTCTTGGGATCGTCCTTGAAGTCGGGGAGCGCCACGATCCAGGCGTGCATGTCCGTGAATCGAACCGTGAGCGGGTCCGTCTCAGGATGTTCTTCGACTAAACGGATCGCAATATCCTCGGTATCCTGCCACTTCAGCTCCATTGTTTGCCCCTTAGTGATGGGTGATCAGTGATGTGTGATGCGTGAAATTCTGAGGGCGGATTCTTCTGATTGTCCGGCTCATCACCCATCACCCATCACACGTCACTGAACTCGGACAGCTTCTTGTTCTCCAAGGCTTCCTTCAGCGATGTGTCCATCAAGACTTCGGCGAGATGATGGGTGGCCTTTTCCAGATCGGCCATCTTGGCTCTAATGGCCTTGTGATCTGATCCAGACTTGGCTGCCTCGACTGCGGCTATCGCGGCCCTGATCGAGGATAGTTCTTCCTCTCCGACCAGGTGGGAGCCTTGCTTGAGGGCTTTCCCTGTGGCCATGAGGATGGCCTCAGCCTCGGTTCTGGCTTCAATGAGCTGGCGGGCCTTCAAGTCGTCGGAGGCAAACTTGTACGACTCACCGATCATCCGTTCGACCTCGTCGTCGCTCAAGCCATACGACGGTTTTACAGCCAGCGATTGGATGTCGCCGGTGCGAACATCCCGTGCCGAGACATTCAGGATTCCGTTTGCATCGATTAAGAAGGTGACTTCGATGCGCGGGACGCCAGCCGGCAGCGGGTGGACCTTCAGCCGAAAGCGGGCCAGACCGCGGTTGTCCTTCACTAGTTCGCGTTCGCCTTGAAGGATATGGATATCCACGCCGGTTTGGCCGTCGACATAGGTCGTGAACATTTCCTTGGCGCTGGCCGGGATGGTCGTATTGCGTCGTATCAAGCTGCTCATCACTCCACCCATGGTTTCGATGCCAAGGGAGAGGGGTGTTACGTCGAGCAGCAACAGATCGGTCGTTCCGCCACTGAGAATGTCGGCCTGGACGGCTGCACCGAGCGCGACGACTTCGTCGGGGTTCAGCTCACAATGGGGTTGTTTCCCGAAGAGGGCCTGAACCTGCCGACGGACCAACGGCATACGAGTTGAGCCGCCTACGAGGACCACCTCATCAATGTCGTTCGGAGTGAGGCCTGCGTCTTTCAGGGCAAGGCGACAGGGGCCGAGTGTGCGCTCCACCAGTTCCATGGTGAGGGATTCGAGTTGATCGCGGGTGAGATCTCTCGAGTACCGGCCTTTGCCTTCTGGTAGATCAAGGATGGCCGTGGCCTTGAGCTCATCTGAGAGCCTAATTTTTATCCGTTCGGCTTCCAGTCTGACCGCCTGCATATGGTCGGGATAGGCGTTCAAATCGAGACCATATTGTTCGCGGATTTCCTTTACGAAGAGGTCAGCGATCTGGCGATCGAAGTCATCGCCTCCGAGATGGGTGTCGCCGTTGGTCGCAAGGACTTCAAAGATGCCGTTCTTGAGTTTCAGGATGGAAATATCGAAGGTTCCTCCGCCAAGGTCGTAGACGGCGATTGTTCCCTGAGTCTTTTGTTGGAGCCCATAGGCCAGCGAGGCAGCGGTCGGTTCATTGATAATTCGTAACACCTCGAGCCCTGCAATCATGCCCGCATCCTTCGTTGCTTGCCGCTGGCTATCGTTAAAATAGGCGGGGACAGTGATGACGGCCTTGGTAATGCTCTCGCCGAGATGCGCCTCGGCCCGTTGCTTCAGTTCCTTCAGGATCATGGCCGAGATCTGCGGAGGCGAATAGGTTTTCTCACCGAGCTTGATTCGGATGACTCCGCCCTGTTCCGTCAAGTGGTAGGGGAAGTAGGCCAGCTCGCCCTGTACGTCCTCAAGACTCTTTCCCATAAATCGTTTCACGGAATAGACGGTCCGTTCCGGGCTGCGCGTTAAGTGTTCTTTCGCCGGATCGCCGACGATCAGCCCGTTATCGGTCATCGCCACGACCGAGGGAACCATGGTCCGCTCGTTCCGGCCTGGTATGACACAGGGACGCCCGTCGGCCATGTAGGCTACGAGAGAATTTGTTGTGCCGAGATCGATGCCGACGATACGTGCCATGGCGGTGATTATCCGATAGTTGAGGCGAGATCGCTCACGATGTTCTTGACGTAGGTGCGGTTGGACAGATTTTCGCGCATCTGTTTTAGTATCTGATTGCGCTCGGCCCTCGCCTGGCTGGTCGCCTCCCCGCGATCTTGGAGTGCGTCCCACTGAACAAAGAGCTGCTGGAGGGTGGCCTCCATGTCCCGTTGCCGCTGTTCGAGCGTACTCCGTTCCGATTGGAGCTTCGCACGGAGCGTCGACTCGGTTTCTGACGTCCGCCCAGCAGCTCGGTACTCATTCAATGTATCTTGGAGTTCAAGAATTTCTTCAAAGAGGTCGGCAGGAGGAGAATTCCGAATCTGCTTCACCGATCCTGCTTCAAGATCGAGAAGATACTCAGCCCGTTCGATCGGGTCACGCAGCGTCCGATACGCGGTATTCAATAGGGCGGAATTGCCGAGGCTGATGGTCTGTTCGGCAGCGCTCTTGTTCTGATAGAAATCGGGATGGAATGCCCGGCTCAGGTCATAGAATTTGGCTTCCAGCTGGCGCTGGTCGATCGTGAGGCGGCGGGGGAAACCCAGGCAGGTGAAGTAATCGAGTTCTTTCGAAACCGGCTGGACCTTGACGCAACGATCACAGAAATATTCACCTGCCACTTCAGACTGGCAGTGCCAGCACATGCTGCGAGCCATCTGCAGCTCACGTGGGCCGGCGGTGCTATGGGTGTGATGGTCCATGCGGTCTCCTCTGACAGCACGGGCATGGCGGCCTGCCATGCCCGTAGGACAATTGCTGTGCTCTACTGACACTCGTTAGGCCGAAAACGACTCTCCGCAGCCACAGGTCTTGTCGGCGTTCGGATTGACGAATTTGAAGTTTCCGCCCATCAGGTCTTTCTGGAAGTCCAACTGCGTGCCTTGAAGATAAATGGCGCTCTTGGCGTCGACAATGACTTTCACACCGTCAAAGTCATGGACTTGGTCATGCTGACCGATCTTTTCGTCGAAGTTGATCGTGTAGCTGAGGCCTGAGCAGCCGCCGCCCTTCACGCCGAGGCGGAGCCCCCCTTCAGTGAGCCCCTGCACGTTGATGAGGCGTTTCACTTCCTTCAGTGCCGCCTCGCTGAGCGTAATCACCGGAGCTTGGGTTTCTGCGTTCGTCGTGTCCATGGCACACTCCCTTTGTTCACGTTACTTCGCGTCGACCAGCGCTCCGTCGGCTTTCTTCTGATAGTCCGCGAGGGCGGCCTTGATCGCGTCCTCGGCGAGCACGGAGCAATGGATCTTTACAGGCGGCAGGTTCAGCTCCTGCACAATGTCGGTGTTCTTGATCTTTTGGGCTTCCTCGATCGTCTTGCCCTTCAACCACTCGGTGGCGAGGCTTGAGCTGGCGATTGCGGACCCGCAGCCGAATGTTTTGAACTTGGCGTCCACGATCGTATCGTTCTGCACCTTGATCTGGAGCTTCATGACGTCGCCGCACTCCGGAGCCCCGACCATGCCGGTGCCGACACCTTCCTCGTCCTTCTTGAAGCTCCCCATGTTGCGGGGGTTATTGAAATGATCGACGACTTTATCACTGTAGGCCATGGTTCATCCTCCTCTTGACTATCCGGGTCAGTGGGCAGCCCATTGAACTGACTTCAAATCGACGCCTTCTTTTGCCATCTCGTACAGCGGGGACATTTCGCGTAACTTGGTGACGATCTCAATCACCTTCTTGATCGTATAGTCGATCTCATCGTCCGTGTTGAAACGGCCCAGGCCGAAACGGATCGAGGAATGTGCCAGTTCCGTCCCGACCCCCAACGCGCGGAGTACGTACGAGGGCTCCAATGTGGCCGAAGTGCATGCCGAACCGGACGAGAGGGCGATATCCTTCATGCCCATCAGCAACGACTCGCCTTCCACATAGGCAAAGGAGATATTAAGGTTGCCGGGGAGACGATTGGTCGGATGGCCGTTCAGATAGCTTTCTTCGAGGGCCTTCATGATACTGGCTTCCAGCCGATCGCGCATCGCAATCAACCGCGCGGTGTCTTTGGCCATCTCCTGCTCGCAGAGCTCGCAGGCCTTGCCGAATCCCACGATTAAGGGTACCGGGAGCGTGCCAGAGCGCATGCCGCGTTCGTGCCCGCCGCCGTCCATTTGCGCCGCAATGCGAACTCGAGGATTCTTTTTTCTCACGTAGAGGGCCCCAACTCCCTTGGGTCCGTACATCTTATGGGCGGAGAACGACATCAGATCGATGCCCATATCCTGCACATCAACCGGGATCTTGCCGACGCCTTGCGTCGCATCGCAGTGAAACAGGATGCCCTTTTCCTTGGCGACTTTGCCGATCTCTTTGACGGGGTTGATCGTGCCGATTTCATTGTTCGCCAACATAATGGAGATGAGGATTGTCTTCTCTGTAATGGCTTTCCGGACATCTTCAGGATTCACCATCCCGAATTTATCGACGGGGAGATAGGTGACTGCCGCTTTACTCTTCCCCTCTAACGACTTGACGGTATCGAGCACGGCACGGTGTTCGGTGGACGACGTAATAATGTGCTCGCCCTTCTCTTTGTACATTTCCAACACGCCCTTGATCGCGAGATTGTCCGATTCAGTGGCACCGCTCGTGAAGACAATCTCTTTCGGATCAGCCTTGATCAGCTTTGCGATCTGTTTCCTGGCCTGTTCGACGGCTTCTTCTGCGGCCCATCCGAAGGCATGGTTGCGGCTGGCTGCGTTCCCGAATTTCTCGACGAAGTAGGGAAGCATGGTATCCAATACGCGTGGATCCATCGGTGTCGTGGAATGGTTGTCCAAGAAAATCGGCAGTTTCATCGTTCAACTCCTTGTGCCGCAGGGGACTGAATGGTAATGAGGGGTGTGCCACCCATCATGTCTTGCAGGGTCATGTTATTGAGCAATTGGGCGATGCTGTCCTGAACCTTCAAGAGCGGTGTGCGGATATGGCAATTTTCCCGCTGCATGCAGAACTCTCCATCCTTCTCGTGCGAACAATCGGTGATACCCAAGGGCCCCTCAATGCTTTCGAGAATTTGTGCGATCGTAATCTGGTGCGCGCGTCGGGCTAGCAGATATCCGCCCTTGGGACCATTGTGACTCTCGATCAATGCGTTCTTGGCAAGGGTTTGGAGCACTTTGGCCAGGAGCTCGAGGGGGATGTTATATTCTTCCGCGATTTCCTTCGTATTCACCACGCGTCCAGGCGTCACGTCGCCGAACTGGACAGCAGCGATGTGCTGAAGGGCCATGAGGGCATAATCTGCTTTTTTCGAAATCTTCAACATTGCTATTGCCGATCTCCACAGTCGGAGACTATAATGATCTCCGATCAATAAGGTCGGATTAACAATAGCACGCAGATTTCAGGACTGTCAACACTATGAAGCTAGGCTGAGTTGGGGTGAGAAAGGAACGCGCGTCAAATGGGCGGAACCAATCCCTATATTGAAAAAACTGATTACGAGCTTCCTCGAGTCGCCTATACCGTCACCTTTATCGCCCCTGGCGGCGTGGTGATGAAGGTTGAGGTCGATCCAACCAAGATTCCCTACGGCCCGACGGGGCTCCCAGGGAGTCTTCTGGACGTGGCGATGGGCAATGGCGTTGCGTTGGAGCATGTCTGCGGTGGCGTCTGTGCCTGCTCAACCTGTCACGTCATTGTGAAACAGGGACTTGAGAGTTGTAACGAAGGCACGGACGATGAATTCGATCAGTTGGAGGAAGCACCGATGACCACGTTGCAGTCACGGCTTGGTTGCCAATGTGTGCCAAACGGGACGAAAGACATTGTAGTGGAAATCCCGGCGGTCAACAAGAATCTCGTCAAGGAAGGCCACTAATCATAGGTCTCTGTTTTCACTTCTTTTCGGTCATATCCCGCCTCCACAAAATAGGTTCGCAGCGGTCGCACAAAGCCTTTCGTGCCGCACAGCATCGGAATCACTTTCGGCACTCCCTCAATCGATGGCCTGAGCATGGAGAGCGTGAGGTCGACACCCTGCTGTTCCCCTCCAGCGGCCACCAATGGAAGATAGCGAAACCCGGGATGGGTCACGGCCAGGGTGAGCAGTTCCTGGTGAAAGAGCAGTTCTTCCTCCGCAGGGGCAACGGCAATGAGGAGAATGGTCGCCGCCTGTCGCTGCGCATAGAGATGCTTCAACATGCAGCGGATCGGGACGAGGCCGGTGTAACGGGCGATCAGGACCAATTCTCGATCGAGTAGCATCGGAAGCGTAAAATTCCCATAGGGGCCTGAGAGCTGTGTGTCATCGCCGGGTTTGAGTGTGTAGAGATAGTTGGACCCCACGCCGCCCGGTACGCGATCGAAGATTAAGGTTAACTCGCCTGACGGGGTGCCCGGCGCTGCCATCGAATACGCCCGATTGAGCGGTGGTTTGGCACCGACCGGCAGTTTAAGTGAAACCCATTGGCCGGGCTGAAACGCAATGTTCTGAACGGTAGGAAGAAGCACCAACTGGCGAACATGGGGGGTGAGATCGTTCACCGAGAGCACCGCTGCTGCTTGCGTGAGTTCGGCCATAACGATCTCCTTCTTCCTCATAGCAGAAGCTACGACGAGATGGAAGCGCGGCGCTTCCTGTACAAGGCTTTTCCCTGCATGTTATAGATACCGACCTTTTCATATCACGTCAGTGAGTATGCGATGATTCAGGTACGAGTGCGATTCGCGCCCAGTCCGACCGGCTTTCTCCATATTGGAGGGGTCCGCACGGCGCTGTTCAATTGGCTCTTTGCCCGCCAGCAGAAGGGCGTGTTTGTCCTCCGTATCGAAGACACGGACCAGAGCCGCTCGACCGATGAATCCATCCAAGCCATTATTGAGGGGATGAAGTGGGTTGGGCTTGATTGGGATGAAGGGCCCTATCGCCAGACTGAGCGTATAGACCTCTATCGCAGTCATGCGATGCAGCTTCTTGAGAAGGGGCGGGCCTATTGGTGCGTCTGTAAACCGGAAGAACTCGACGCGCGGCGCAAAGAAGCCGAGGCCAAGGGGCTGTCACCGAAATACGACGGCCGTTGCCGTGATCGTGGCCTCACAAATCCGGCCGGCGACGCGGCCCTGCGCTTCAAGGCTCCGCAAGATGGAGAGACTGTTGTCGACGACCTCATCAAGGGCAAAATCGTGTTCGACAATAACGTGCAGGACGATCTGATCATTCTCCGGTCGAACGGCTACCCGACGTACAATTTTTCAGTGGTTGTTGATGATGCGCTGATGAACATTACCCACGTGGTGCGAGGAGACGATCATCTGACCAACACGCCGCGACAGGTCCCGATCTTCCAGGCGCTTGGGTTTCGAGTCCCTCAGTTCGGGCATCTGCCGATGATTCTGGGCTCGGACAAAGCCCGCCTTTCGAAGCGGCATGGGGCCACCTCGATCATGGCCTATAAAGACATGGGGTACCTGCCGGATGCTATGTTGAACTATCTCGTTCGGCTTGGGTGGTCACACGGGGACCAGGAAATCTTCACCCGCCAGGAGCTGATCGAGAAGTTTTCCTGGAAGAACGTTCAAACATCCGCAGCCGTGTTCAACCCCGAGAAACTCCTCTGGGTGAACGCGGAATATATCAAGATCAGTCCGCCGACCCAGGTCGCTCAGGCGCTGCTGCCCCTCTTGGAAACAGCGGGTTTAAAAGACGAAATCCAGGCTGTCTCGGCCGGCTGGCTCGCGCAACTCGTCGTCCTCGTGAAGGAACGGGCGAAGACACTTGTGGAGATGGTCGATTGGGTGCGGCCGTATTTCGGGCAGGCCGTGACATGTGACAAAGAGGCGGCGGAGAAATTTTTGACACCGGCCATTGCGCCGATCCTCGGCAAGCTGCTCACTCGTTTCGAGGCCTTCCCTACCTTTTCAAAACAGCAATGGGAAGAAGCTTTCAAGCAGTTGGTTGAGGAGGAGGGGGTGAAGATGGGGCAGCTGGCCCAGCCAGTTCGCGTGGCCCTGACCGGTCGTACGGCCAGCCCAGGCCTCTTCGACGTGATGGAGGTGTTGGGGCGAGACCTGACGTTGTTTCGGCTCCGCCAGGGGATCGAACGGGCCTCCCACGCATGAGGCAGTTCTTCTCTCTGAAGTAGCACCGATCTTGACGAAACCGAGACCTGTATATTACTGTGGGCGTCGGTTGGGGGATCGTCTAGCGGTAGGACGTCAGTCTCTGGATCTGACTACCTAGGTTCGATTCCTAGTCCCCCAGCCAATTATTTTCCCACGCCGTCATCTTTCAGATCTCCGTCTCGGTTTCGTACCGCGCTGGGGGATCGTCTAGCGGTAGGACGCCGGCCTTTGGAGCCGGCTACCTAGGTTCGATTCCTAGTCCCCCAGCCACTTTTCGCTGATCGCCCCCAATCCAACACTAATTTCAAGGCGCGCTGTTTTTCTGCCGGGATGTGATTGATACCAGAACATTCACTTGAGCGACCCCAGATCGATCACAAACCGAAACCGCACGTCGCCCCTGAGAACTTTCTCGTAGGCTTCGTTTACTTGTTGAATCGGAATGACTTCAATATCGGATTCGATGTGATGCATGGCGCAGAAGTCGAGCATCTCTTGGGTTTCTCGGATGCCCCCGATCACCGACCCGGCGATGCGGCGGCGATGCAAAATTAGTGGAAAGGGCTCGAGCGGCGTCGGCTTATCCGGAGCGCCCACGAGAATCATGGTCCCGTCGGTCTTCAATAAATTAACATAGGCGTTATAATTGTGCGGTGCGGAGACGGTGTCGAGGATAAAATCAAAGCGTCGCTGCAGTCGGGTGAACGTCTCCGGCTGTGAGGTGAGGGCGAAATCGAAGGCGCCCAACCGGTCCGCATCTTTTCGCTTCCGTTCAGAGGTGCTCAAGACGGTCACTTCGGTTCCGAGCGCCTTGCCGATCTTCACAGCCATATGGCCCAGTCCTCCCAATCCCACCACCGCGAGTTTGTGATATTTGCCGACGCCCCAGTGGCGGAGTGGGGAGTAGGTTGTAATTCCCGCGCACAAGAGTGGGGCTGCTCCGGCAGGCGACAGGGAAGAGGGAATCCGCAACACGTAATGCTCATCCACGACAATCTGTGTGGAGTAACCACCCTGCGTAGGCTGGCCGTTTTTGTCCCGGCCGCTGTAGGTGAGGAGCATGCCGGCTTCGCAGTACTGCTCTGATCCCTCTCGACAGGGTCCACATGTACGGCAGGAATCGACGAAGCAGCCGACACCAACGCGGTCGCTCATTTTGAATTTCGTCACTGCAGCTCCAACGCGTGCCACGGTACCGACGATTTCATGACCTGGCACCATGGGGAAAATCGATCCGCCCCATTCGTCGCGCGCTTGATGAATATCCGAGTGGCAGATGCCGCAGTGGGTGATCGTGATGAGCACGTCATGAGGGCCGACCTCGCGACGCTCGAATGAGAAGGGTTGTAGGGCAGTCTTGGCGGTTATCGCGGCATAGCCTTTAGTCGGCAACATGGATTGCGCTCCTTGTGAGAGGGCCTAGTTCGACCGTGACCATAGCAAGATGTCGTGGGCTTGCCAAGCAGGAAAAAGGTGAACAAGGCCGGCGTCAACCAGCGTCTCGCACAGTCGCTGTATCGTGCCGCCAGGGAATTGTTGGGTGGGGACTGCTGATTGCGTCCTGTGGGAAGGTGGACGATCTGTCCCGGGACTGTTGCTTAACTGTGTTGCTGTGCCTCTGAGTCGTCGTCTCCCTCCAACGAGTCGGGGAGCGAGGTGTCCATCGTGAGGGTGGGATCTGGTATGCGGTAACATTCCGTTGCCCAGGCGCCGAGGTCGGTCATTTGACATCGTTCAGAACAGAAGGGGCGCCAAGGGTTGCTTCCCCAGGTGCTGGGCTGGTGGCAGAGGGGACAGACCATGCCCGCCATTGTACCATGATGAAGGCCAGGATCAGCTAGCAGTCAACTCGGGCGGATTTGAGGCATAGTGGTGAGTTGCAGCAATCGATGCAAGCGGCGCTGATCGATCTCTGAGAGGCCGAGGAATTCGACTCCAAACTCCCCACCCTCACTCCAACGGACCGCGGCGGACTCGATCGTAATGGGCGAACCCAGATCGGTCGCCCTGATGAGGATTCTCACCGCTGAACCGGGCTGAACCGACGACATGCTGGTGACGGCGCATCCTCTGGCAGACAGATCGAACATGGTGCCTTCGCGAATGTCTGTTTTGTTGGTGCTGGAGAAGAAGACCTGCATGTCAACGGGGATTCGTGGATATTCTCGGCACTCAATCATGTGGTCCTCCATCCGGTTCGAGGCCCCTCGTTATACCGGCACTTCTTACTCAGGCTAGTCTAGCAAACCAAGCGCTACGGTAAAGCAAAACACGGAAACTGTATGACGGCTGCAAGAGGGAGGGGTTATGGCGTCGGAGATTTTTCGAAGACCTTTACGGCAATCGCTTTCTTTTTCATCTTTTTGACCAGCCCGGCATACGAGACGTCACGAATAATATTGGTGAATTGTGAGCGGTAATTGCTCACGATGCCGGCTCCATCGATGACTACGTCATAGACCCGCCATTCGTGCGCACGGTGAATCAACCGAAAGTCGACCGGCGTGTCGATCTTCCGTCCTTTCATTTGCGCTTTGACTTCGGCAAAGGCACCCTTTCGAAGTTCTCCCAGAAATACCACCTGTTCGTCGGAATGTTCGGTGATGCGGCCCACAAATGTGTCTCGAAGGAGTTGCACGAAGAGATTGACGAACTCGTGCCGGTCCCGATGGGAAAGCGCGGACCAGGGGGCTCCCAGTGCACGTCTCGCCATTTCCTCGTAATCCACGCGATGTTTGATGATTTCTTCGATTTCATGCCGCCGCTCTTCGGCTTGTTCCGGTTGCTGCAAAGTTTCGTCATCAAGGACTTGGAATAGGTCGTTGATCGTACCTTTCACCGCTTCGGTCGCGCTCGACGTAGTCCCGTTTGGTGTGGGCATGGCTAACGAAGGAGATGCCATGGTTAGTCCAGCCACCATTCCCGAGAGGAACAGTAGATGTGTGAGCCTTACGAGTTTCATGTTGAAGATGGTTGTCACTGTAATATGGCTCCTGTCATTGGTTTTGGCCGGTTACCTCAAGCGTAGCAGGGATGCTGAGTCTGTAAAGCGGCTTCAACAGGGCGGAAAGAGAGGGAAGTTCTGGGAGAGTTCTGGTGAACGGAGGAAGATTACCGGTTTGTTACCGGGCTGGCTGAGCTTTTTGGATCTTCGCCCAAGCGTCTTTGAGCGACACCGTGCGGTTGAATATCAGTGTGCCGGAGGTCGAGTCAGGGTCGGTGCAGAAGTATCCCAGGCGTTCGAATTGGTACCGAGTGCCTGGCACTGTCTGCCGCAAACTGGGCTCAACCAGACAGCCCGTGACTCGCTCCAATGAGTTGGGGTTGAGATAGGTTGTCCAATCGTGGTCGGGCGGAACCTTCGCCAGATCCGTCACCAAGAGGGGGCTGTAGAGTCGGACTTCGGCTTTCACCGCATGGGCCGCTGAGACCCAATGGATGGTAGCCTTCACCTTGCGCTGTTCCTGGGAGGCACCGCTCTTGGTCGTGGGATCGTAGGTGCAATGGAGTTCGGTAATCTCGCCGGTCTGCGGATCTTTTGTCACTCCGACACATTTGATGATGTAGGCGTATCTGAGCCGCACTTCGCGTCCCGGGGCAAGCCGGAAAAATTGTTTGGGCGGATCCTCATGGAAATCGTCTCGCTCAATATAAAGAACGCGTGAAAAGGGGACGTCCCTCGTCCCTGCAGACGAATCTTCCGGATTGTTGACAGCTTCCAATTCTTCGGACTGGCCCTCGGGATAGTTGTCGAGGATGATTTTGAGCGGCCGCAACACGGCCATCACTCGAGGCGCTCGCTTGTTCAGATCTTCGCGAATAAAGTGTTCGAGCAGCTGCATTTCAACGATGGCTTCGCGCTTGGCTATGCCGATATGGTCGCAGAAGGCCCGAATCGCCTCCGGGGTATATCCGCGGCGGCGAAGTCCTTTGATTGTCGGCAGCCGTGGGTCATCCCATCCGCTCACAAGCTTCTTTTCGACTAACTCGAGCAGTTTCCGTTTGCTCATGACGGTATAGGTCAGATTCAAGCGAGCAAACTCGATCTGCTGTGGACGGTGCGGCGCTTCAGCCTGCTCGACGACCCAATCGTAGAGAGGCCGGTGATCTTCAAATTCCAAGGTGCAGATTGAGTGCGTGATTCCCTCGAGCGCATCCGAGAGGGGGTGCGCATAGTCGTAGGCCGGGTATAGGCACCAGCTGCTTCCTGTTCGATAATGTGTCGCGTGCCTGATGCGATAGAGGACTGGGTCACGAAGGTTGATATTGGGTGAGGCCATGTCGATCTTGGCTCGGAGGACGTGGGTCCCGTCGGCGAATTCTCCGGCTCGCATGCGCCGAAAGAGGTCAAGGTTTTCGTCGACAGAGCGGGTGCGGGAGGGGCTGTTTTCCCCCGGCTCCGTGAGCGTGCCGCGATAGGCACGCATCTCTTCGGCTGTTAAATTATCGACATAGGCGTTGCCCTTACGGATCAGCCGGACGGCAAGGTCGTACAGCTGCTCGAAGTAATCCGAGGCAAAAAACATTTTATCCTGCCAGTCGAATCCCAGCCATCGGACGTCGTCCTGAATGGCCTGGACATATTCAGGATCTTCAGTGGTTGGATTGGTATCGTCAAATCGCAGGTGACAAATGCCTCCAGAAATGTCGATTGCCAAGCCGAAGTTCAGGCAGATAGATTTTGCGTGGCCGATATGGAGGTAGCCGTTCGGTTCAGGTGGAAAGCGCGTGACCACTCGGCCGCCATGTTTGCCGGCTGCATGATCGGCGGCGACTATCTCGCGGATAAAGTTTGAAGCGCCAGTCGGTTCAGACACGAAAAAGCAATGACTCCTCTGTGGACAAGCATGCGCGAACTGGGTCGTTGTGGGCTGTTCTATCACAAGAGTGGTACATGGGAGAAGGTTTATCCGGAGAGGGAAGACGTCGGCGCGAACTGAGCACTACGCGGTTTGGTGAGTCGGCATCTGCATCACGCTGAAGTCTTTCTGGGCGATGAGATGTCCTTCCATGCGTAGGCGAAACTCGTAGCGTCCCGGAGCGGGGAAGACCAGTGAGGGGATATTGATTCCGAAATCGGAAATTTGAAGGCGGTCGACGATGGCAATATTCGGAAGAGTGGCTCGGCAGACGAGCTGTTCGTTGTTGAGGTAGATCAAATCGACGTCGAAGTGATATGTCCCTTCGGCATCGGTGAGGCAGAAATATAGCCCCATTTGTGAGTGCTGGAAGGGAAAGTTCACGGCCTGCAGATGGGTGAAAAGGCCGATGAGGCTTTTCTTCTTGGTGACGCTGTCCTCAATGACCTGGTCGCAGACCAGGAAGGCTTGTACGCTTGGCTTTACGACGTCTGACATAGTGCCATTGTACGGGAGTCCTGCGCCTTGTCAAAAAGGATGTGTTTTTCAACAAGGAGCCAGGGTGGCTGCCTATTGTCGCTTTCTCGAATGTGGGGAGCGGACACACGTGCGTTGAGGTTGGAGTTTCTTGAGGGCCGATTAACCGATTGCTGCCGCGCTGCCACGGCTTTCCGCTACATCGCCGAATAGGGTGAGACCGGTGCCGATGCGGCAGTAGTGGGGGCTGACGGTGACTAATTCGCCCTTATGGGTATAAAAGTGCCCCACGGTGATGCGAATTTTTCTTCCCTGCATGAGGCAGGCTTCGAACACCGTGTGTCCGGTTGTTCGGTCTGCTACGGTAACTGAAGGAGGGTCGTCCGGGGTTGCCTCGTCGCTGGCCTTTACGTTGATAGTGAAGCGGCCTGCGCTATGTGCCGAGAGTGCATTCCGTCGGATATGGCCGACGCGGGTTCCCTGCTCATTGTACAGGTCCATCGTCAAGAGTAACTGCGGTGGCTGGGGTTGCGCTTCCAACACCAACTGCTCCTTGCCTTGAAGCTTGACGACGCCGTTCGTGTTTCGAAACACATTTGAGCCGACATGCAGCTCAAGGCCCTGTTCGGGCTTCTCGATGTCGATCAGTTCCGGAGAGTCTGTGATGCCGATGGCTTTGACCTGGAGCGGGTTGTTCATGCCCTACCATGCGTCTGCTGATGAGAAAAGGGGGCCGACGACAGAAGAATTTCCCCTCCCAGAGGCCCGCAACGTGTGTTTTTGCAAGGTAGGCTATACCGCCGTCTCTGTCAAGTCGTGGGTGAGCCTGCGAGTAGAGTCCTGAAAACTGTTCAGAATCTTTAGGAATTGAAAAATGAAAAGCCCCTGTGCTAGCGTGTCTGGTCGATCCCGCATCATTGATGATCCGGTCCCATCGTCTAGCCTGGCCTAGGACGGAGCCCTCTCAAGGCTTAAACACGGGTTCAAATCCCGTTGGGACCACCATCATGTACGCACCTCTGAACCCCCCCAGTGCCTAAATAGTGCCTAACCAGCCTGCCCCGATGCCTGAGGTTGGGCTGAAGCTGAGCCGTACCGCCTCGGATTTGAATTCGTTGACCTCCAATTTCATAACTCTCCCACGTATGGAGGTGTCTGCGAAATCGGGGGAGGGTCACCCGTTTTCTTTGACGCAGTACCACGCCGTCATGTAGTATCGACATTGTATCTACGCAATAGAATGGAGGAGAACGAACATGAAAACCACGGCCCAAAAATGGGGAAACAGCTTAGCCATCCGAGTGCCGAAGAGCATCGCCCAGCAGGCCGGACTCAAAGTGAAGGATGACTTGGACATCGAAGTGCGGAAAGGGGCGCTCGTGCTGAGGCCCCATCTGCGCCGAGTCTATCGGCTGGAGGATTTGGTCAAGCGCATGACCCCGCGCAACATGCACACGGAACTCGACTTCGGCGGGCCGGTGGGTCGAGAGGCACTGTGATGAGCAAGCGGCCTTATGTGCCGGATCGCGGCGACATTGTCTGGCTGCAATTTAATCCGCAAGCGGGCCACGAACAAGCCGGACACCGACCGGCTCTCGT